>Ga0256845_1002208_pt1 | contig 14380 bp, 10 predicted proteins | sample RiftiametaG_FD_189101 | JGI IMG/M metagenome (GOLD analysis project Ga0256845, IMG submission 189101) | Tube worm associated microbial communities from hydrothermal vent at the East Pacific Rise, Pacific Ocean - Riftia | ecosystem: Host-associated > Annelida > Integument > Unclassified ...
TTATTTTGAAAGTGGAGTTTTTTTTACTAAAAGGCTATGTTTTCTGAAATATGTGGGAATTTCTGTCCATAAAAGGCAAAATTAATTATTGAGTGGGTAGAATTTGGTGCGGAAAGTGAGGAGTACGTCTGATAAACCAAAAAGAGACAGCCATCCTGAAAGATAAGCAAAAGTCAGCAAGAGAAGGGTTGGTATTTCGACATGTCGTAGTGCGCTCAAAGCTACAAGTTGAATTCAAGCAGGTTCGAGGTAATCAGCGAGGTGAGAGAACTTTACTTGCCAAGCGCATTCATGAATTCAGGCAAATGCAGGAACGAGAAAGTAAACACGGTGAACATCGGTCAATTCGCCCAACTTTTGATCGTGCTGGGCATGATAAATCTCAGAGCAGAAATACAAACTCAGATCATACTAGAATACGATCATCTAAAAGGACTACTCGTACCCGTGAGCGTAAGCCTGAGTGATAATGAAAATTACTTAAATGCAAAGTGCGCTTTGATTGCGAATCCCCCAATATTCCTTTATTCTCTCACCTAGCATTTAGGTGGATAAAGCGATGAGTAACGACATACTGACCTTGAAAGAAGTGGCTGTTTATCTCAAGTTAGCTGAGAAAACCGCCTATCGCTTGGCTGCTGATGGTAAGCTACCAGGCTTTAAAGTGGGCGGTAGTTGGCGGTTTAAAGAATCTGATATTGAAAAGTGGATAGAAAATAGTAAAACAGACCAGAATAGACAGGGATGAGAACAAGTGTTACTTGATAACAAAAATAGTGGCTATGTAGGAAAGGAACTCAAGAAATGTTCTTTTGACGGCTCTAAACTAGCTATTCTGTCATGTCTGTTTACCACATACGGTTATTCCTCCCTTGCAAAAGAATTATCGAAACTATCAAATACTAGGCTATTTTTAACAGATTGGACTACTCAAAGCCTGCAATCTTTGATTGGCTCTGAAGCTGAGTTGAGACTCATTAATCAGCTTGACCAAAAGAAGATAGCAAAGGAATGCGCTAAATGGCTAAGCGGTAAAATTGAAGTTAGAGCTAATAGCCAACTTCAGCAATCTCGTCAGAACCTATTTCATTTAACAAGCATTGAAAAAGATGCAAACTTTGCAATACATGGAAGTGCGACCTTAACGCCTATTGGGTTGGGAGATGTTAGATCAGACGAACTGCAAATGAACACAGTAATATCTGATACACAAACAACCGAGCAGTTACTGAGTTGGTTTGATTCAATATGGAATGATGATTCTCATGTGATTAATGTTAAAAAAGAGTTGATAGAAAAACTAGATTATCTTGCTTCAGACCAGCCTGCCAATTTTGTTTATTTTCTGACTCTTTATAATATATTTAGTGATTTTCTGGAAGATATTGATGAAGATAATATCATCAAAAGTAAGACAGGATTTAAAGAGACTATCGTTTGGAATAAGTTATACAAATTTCAGAAAGATGGTGCATTGGGTGCTATAGATAAACTCGAAAAGCACAACGGTTGTATTATCGCCGATAGCGTGGGTCTCGGCAAAACCTTCGAAGCGTTAGCGGTCATTAAATACTATGAGCTTCGCAATGATCGTGTCCTTGTCCTTTGTCCAAAAAAATTACGAGATAACTGGACTGTATACACAATAAATGACAAGCGTAATCTCCTTGCCAATGATCGTTTTAATTATGATGTTCTTAACCATACTGACCTCAGCCGCATCAAGGGTTTGTCAGGCGAGATTAATCTGGAAACATTAAATTGGGGAAATTACGATCTAATCGTTATCGATGAATCTCATAACTTCCGCAATAATCCTAATAAAGCGGAAGGTAAAACACGCTACGAACGTTTGTTAGACGATATTATTCGCTCAGGTGTAAAAACCAAAGTCTTAATGCTTTCTGCAACGCCCGTTAATAATCGAATGAATGACCTTAAAAATCAGGTGGCGTTTATCACCGAAGGTAAGGATGATGCATTCACAGATGTTGGAATCAAAAACATAGATACTACTCTTAGAATTGCACAGAAGCAGTTTAATCAATGGGCAAAAGAACCAGTTGAAAGTCGTACAACAGCTACTTTGCTAGACAGCATGAGTTTTGATTACTTCAAATTATTGGATGTAGTTACAATTGCACGTTCAAGAAAGCATATTGAAAAATATTACGGCACAGCAGATATAGGAAAATTCCCTACACGCCTGCCACCTATAAATATTTACTCCGATATCGATCTTTCTAATGAATTTCCCGCGTTAAAGGAAGTTAACAAAACTATCAGGCGCTTATCGTTGGCAGGCTACTCACCACTCAAATTTGTGCGCAATAATCTGAAGGAAGAATATGCAAGGCGCTACGATAGAGCCGTAGGCGGTGGTAAAGGTGTGTTCAAGCAAGTAGATCGAGAAGAAAGTTTGATACACCTCATGCGAGTTAATCTTCTCAAACGTATGGAAAGTTCAATTCACTCATTTAGTCTTACCGCAGGTAAATTAGCTAGCCAAGTAGAGCGACTATTGGCAAAAATTGATGCGCATGAAGATGAGGATATCTTTGAGTTAAATATTGAAGAGATTGAAGATGTTGAATTGAATGCTCCTGAATTAGAACCTTTCTTATTGGGAAATAAGACAAAGGTACTTATTCAGGATATGGACTTGATTCGATTTCGCCAAGAGCTTGAAGCAGATCGTGTGCTGTTAGAAAGTATTGTTGCTGATGCGCAGAAAGTAACGTCAATACGAGATGCAAAGCTAGAAAAACTCAAGCAAACAATTAGAAATAAAGTAGCCTCACCACTCAATCCAGATAATAAAAAGGTATTAGTTTTCACCGCTTTTGCGGATACCGCCCAATACCTATACGCACACTTAGCGGAGTGGGCTAAAAATGATCTAGGTATCCATAGTGCATTGATTACAGGTGGAGGTAGAAACAAAACAACTTTGTCAGGCATAGGCGCAGATCTTAACAATCTACTTACCGCTTTTTCCCCTCTATCTAAAGAGAGAGAAAAAATTGATGCTGATGCGACTGAAGAAATTGATCTGCTAATAGCGACTGATTGTATCAGCGAGGGTCAAAATCTTCAGGATTGTGACACGCTGATTAACTATGACATTCATTGGAATCCAGTAAGAATTATTCAGCGCTTTGGACGTATAGATCGCTTGGGTTCAATAAATACTCAAATTCAACTTATCAACTTTTGGCCTAATATGGAGTTAGATGAATATATCAACTTGCAAGCAAGGGTGTCTGGTCGAATGGTATTGCTCGATATATCAGCAACAGGTGAAGAAAACGTCATAGACGAAAATGCAAAAGATATGAACGATCTGGAATATCGACGTAAACAACTTCAGCAACTTAAAGATATTGTTGTTGATCTAGAAGACATCGGTGGCGGAGTTTCAATTACTGATTTAACTCTAAATGATTTCCGAATGGACTTATCAGAATACATGAAAAAAAATCTTGGAGTGCTAGAGCAAGCACCTTTCGGATTTTATTCAGTTGTTACTTTAGATACTGAGCTACAAGAAGAAGGTATTCATAGTGGGGTTATCTTTTGCCTTAAAAATATTCGCAAAGGTCATCAAGCGGTACAAGTGGATGCTAACTATCCGCTTGCACCTTACTTCCTTGTTTATGTGTCTGATGATGCGGAAGTTGAACTTAATTTCACACAAAGTAAAAAAGTGCTCGACCTAATGAAGCGGAAGTCGTTAAACACTAAAGATATTAATAACTCTGCCATTGACCGAGTTAATAAAATCACAAAACAGGGTCGTAACATGGAGCACTACCAGCACCTATTGGCAGTAGCTGTTGATAGCATTGCAGGTAAGAGTGAAGAAAAAGGAATAGAAAGTTTATTTACTAAAGGTGGTACAGTATTATCAGCAACTAGCAGTCAAGGTATTGAAGATTTTGCGGTTGTTTCTTACCTCATCATTGTTGGGGAGGATGATTGATTAAATCCATGATAACTTTAGATGATTTTTTAGAACACTTAGCCGTACCAAATTCTTGCAATTTGAATAAGCCTGTATTCAAAAAACTATTCCGTGAGAATGGTATTCTAGATGCTACAGATAAAACTCACCTGAAAAATGATGTAGATAAAATACGTTGGATATATACGCTTAAACCGAGCACTATTAATATTGCATCCTATAAAGATAGTGAGCGCGAATATCCAGAAGTTGCAATCTTGCACATAGAGCTTTCAAATCCTAAGTACGTCACTCGAATAGCAAACTTTATTCAACGTTCTATACCTTATCCATTGCTACTAATTTTTAACTGTGATTTTGAAGGTCAGCTTAATATCTTAATCGGTGTTGCAGACAAACGGATAAACCAAGCGGATAAAGAAAAATGGGTTGTAGAAGATTCCATACTAACTGACTGGATTAATCTTTCTGAAAAGAATGAAGCTGAATCAAAATTTTTATACAGTATGACTATCAATAAATTTTCTTTCGTGAATTTTCATGAGCTTTATAAATCTCTAACACAGCGCGTTATAGCCATTAAGTGTGCAAGCCATAGCGGAAACTATTTACTTAACAGTAAGCACAAAGGGAAAAGTAGTGGAGATAGACTTGCGTTATTATACAAGCTTGAAAAACTAGAAATCAAAAAATCGTCCATAAGAAGCAAATTAAGAAATGAAAAACAAATGGGTAGGCAGGTAGAATTAAATACAGAAATTAAAATTATCGATGATGATATTGCTCGAATTAAAAATAACCTTTAAAACAGAATAATACAAAACGTAGAAGCAGCCAAAATATGACGGATAAAAAAATGAAAACAGTAGAGTTGGAAGATGGACAAAGTGCGGATATTGTTGCGGAAAATATTGAGCGTTTGAAAGATATTTTTCCAGATGCATTTACTGAAGGTGGCGTGAATTTTGAAACACTCCGTCAATTGCTTGGTGATGCTAAAGTCCTTGATGAAGGTGAAGAGAAATATGGGCTTAATTGGCATGGTAAAAAGAAGGCTCGCCAAATTGCATTGACTCCATCTGCTGGCACGCTATTACCTTGCCCAGATGAAAGTGTTGATTGGGATACAACCAAGAACCTGTTCATTGAAGGTGACAACCTTGAGGTCTTAAAACTACTTCAGAAAAGCTATGCCAATAAAGTCAAAATGATTTATATCGATCCACCATATAATACGGGGGGAGAATTTATTTACCCTGATAAATTTCAAGAAAATTTAGATACATATTTAAAATATACTGGTCAAGTTGATGACGAAGGAATTAAATTTTCCTCAAATACTGAATCTGTCGGAAGAAAACATACAGCTTGGTTAAATATGATGCTTCCTAGGCTGAAGCTAGCAAGGAATTTACTTAGTAAAGATGGATTTATTGTAATATCAATTGACGATAATGAAGTCGCAAATTTAAGAAAAATATGCGATGAGATATTCGGAGAGGAGAATTACCTTTCTGAAATCACATGGAAACACACGCAACAGAGTAAGAATGATGAGCCTTTTTTTGCCAGAGTAAAAAACTCATTAATTTGTTATAGGAAAACAGATGCACTCAAGAAAATGCGACTTCCTAGAACTGAAGAGGATAATAAAAATTATTCGAATTCTGATAATGACCCTAACGGATATTGGAGAAGCGGAGATGTGAGAAGTCCAAGTTTTAGGCCTACTCTAAAGTATGATATAACTACACCTTCAGGAAAAACAATCAATCCACCAGAAAACGGATGGAGATGGTCTGAAGCTTCGATTAAAGAAAAGATAAAATCAGGTGAGGTGATTTTTACAGGAGATGAAAATAAAATTGTCAGAAAAATATATTTAAAAAATCAAGAAGGTAGAACGCCAGAAAATGTTTGGCTCGGTGATAGATTTGGTACTACAAGGATGGCTAATACTCAGATAAAAGAGTTGTTTGACGGAGAGGTTCCATTTGACACACCAAAACCCACTGCTCTTATTAGAGCGCTTATGAGCTTAATTTATCAAGAAAAAGACTATTACATATTAGACTTTTTTGCTGGGTCGTCATCAACTGCCCAAGCTGTGGTTGAGCAAAATATCGAAGACGGAGGTAAAAGAAAATTTATTATGGTTCAGCTTCCTGAACTAGTAGATGAAAAATCTGTTGCCTATAGGCTTGGGTTTAAAACCATATCTGATATTTCTTTAGATAGGCTGAGACGATTTAGGAAGACGCTCGACGATATAGTGAACATCGATACTGGCTTGAAGCTGTTCAGGCTAGGAGAATCGAATATTCAAGCATGGAATCCAGATCGTGCAGATCTTGAAGAAAGCCTACTTTCCCATGAAGAACATTTGGTTGAAGGTCGTAGTGAGCAAGATATCCTTTATGAGTTGCTGTTGAAGCGGGGTGTTGATTTATCCGTACCCATTGAAACACGTGAGGTTTCGGGCAAAAATATTTATAGCATCGGCTACGGTGTTCTCTTTGCCTGCCTTGATGAGTCTATCACAAGTGCGCAAGTTGAAAATATCGCCCAAGGAATTATTGACTGGTATATCGAATTATCCCCTAGTTCTGACACTCACATTTTCTTCCGTGACAGTGCTTTTCGTGATGATGTTTCAAAAACTAATATGGCTGCCATTCTGGAACAGAACGGCATTACCCATGTCCGCAGTTTGTAAGGAGCTTGATTAATGAAACTGCATTTTGAAGATGATTTGGACTATCAAAAATCGGCCATTGAGTCGGTTGTGAACCTGTTTAAAGGACAAGAAATATCTCGTTCAGAATTTACTGTGACATTTCAGGCGGAAACTAGCCCAAATATGTCATTGGGCATGGAAGATAGCCAGCTAGGTATTGGGAACAGATTGTTACTGGTTGATGAGGAACTTGAAGAAAATCTTCAAAGGATTCAACTCACAAATGGTTTACGTCCTACAGAAAAGCTAACGAGTGGCGATTTTACCGTTGAGATGGAAACAGGTACGGGAAAAACCTACGTATATTTACGCACGATATTTGAGTTGCATAAAAACTACGGTTTTAGCAAGTTTGTGATTGTTGTGCCATCGGTTGCAATTAAAGAGGGAACTTACAAAACCTTACAGATAACGCAAGAGCACTTTGAAGGTCTATATCCAAAAGCTAAAGGATATGAATACTTTCTCTATAACTCATTAAAGCTTGGTCAGGTACGTAATTTTGCTACAAGCTCCAATATTCAAATCATGGTGACAACCGTAGGCGCTATCAATAAAAAGGATGTAAATAACCTATATAAACTGAACGAAAAAACGGGAGGTGAGAAACCTATCGATCTTGTGAAGGCTACAAATCCGATCATTATTGTAGACGAGCCTCAGAGTGTCGATGGTGGTTTAACAGGTAAAGGTAAAGAGGCACTGAATGCAATGAATCCACTTTGCACCTTACGTTATTCTGCTACCCATATTGATAAGCATCATATGACTTATCGGCTTGATACGGTAGATGCTTATGAGAGGGGTTTGGTTAAACAAATTGAAGTTGCATCCCTTCAAATTGACAGTGGTAATAACAAGCCTTATATCCGTTTGGAATCTACGAATAACAGAAAAGGTTCAATTACTGCAAAAATCGAAATCGATGTGCAACGAGGTAAGAATATAAAGCGAGAATTTTTAACCGTTGAAGATGGTGATGACCTTGAGCAAGTAACTCAACGTTCTCTCTATGAAAATATGCAAATTGGAACGATTAATTGTGGTAAGAAAAATGAATCGATTGAGGTCAAAGGAAATGGGTTTGACCAGACTCTAAAGATTGGTGATGCCATTGGTGGTGTAGACCCCGATGAAGTTAAAAGGTTAATGATTCGTCGCACTATTAAGGAGCATTTTGATAAAGAATTAACCTTTGCAATTAACAAGCAACCTATCAAAGTTTTGTCACTTTTCTTTATCGACACTGTTGAGCATTACAGGAAGTACGATGAAGATGGAAATGCTATAAAAGGCAAGCTGGCGATTATGTTTGAAGAGGAATATCAGAAACTAGCGAAATCATCTGATTATCAGAGCCTCTTTAAAGAAATAGATTTAGATACTGATGCCTCTGAAGTACACAATGGTTATTTTTCTATAGATAAAAAAGGGCGCTCAGTGGAAACGTCTGAAAACAATCAGCCCAACCGTGATAATGCCGAGCGCGCCTATAATTTAATCATGAAAGAGAAAGAAAAATTATTAAGTTTTGATACTAAACTTAAATTTATTTTTTCTCACTCAGCCCTAAAAGAAGGTTGGGATAATCCAAACATTTTTCAGATATGTACACTGCGTGACATGGGGAGCGAACGTGAACGCCGTCAAACTATTGGGCGAGGTTTGCGTCTGTGTGTGAACCAGCAAGGTGAGCGATTACGTGGTAGTGATATCAACACGCTGACGGTTATAGCTACAGAAAACTATGAAAAATTTGCTGAAAATCTACAAAAAGAAATAGAGCAGGATACGGGTATTCGTTTTGGTGTTGTTGAAGAGCACCAATTTTCAGATATTAAAGTTATTACAAGTTCAGGTGAACCGACGGCTCTAGGCTTTGAACAATCAAAGAAAGTATGGCAATTCCTGAACGATGAAGGCTATGTTGATGCCAAAGGTAAAGTTCAGGATAGTTTGCGTGAAGCGTTGAAAGATGGAAGTTTTAAGTTACCTGATGAGATTAACGATGAGCTAGTCGCAGCACATGGTGAAGGTCAAGCAGAGGCTATTTCAATAGATATTCAAAGCGTACTACGCAAGCTTGCGGGTAAGTTAGATATAAAAAATGCAGATGACCGTAAAATAATTACAACGAGAGAAGCTGTACTACAATCAGATGATTTCAAATCTTTATGGGAACGTATCAAATACAAAACTACTTATCGTGTTGAGTTTGATAACCTAAAGCTAATCAATAATTGTGCTGAGGCTATAAGAGATTGCCCACCCATTACAAAAACCCGTGCGCGTTTCCGTAAGGCTGATATTGCTATTGGTAAAGGAGGGGTTACAGCTGAAGAAAAAGCTTCTTCAGGATTTGCGACTATTCATGAGAATGATATTGAGTTGCCTGACATCATCACTGACCTTCAGGATAAAACTCAACTAACACGTAAAAGTATTGTACAAATACTCAGAGATAGCCGACGCTTGCAAGACTTTGTACGTAACCCCCAACAGTACATAGATTATTGCTCAGAAGCTATAAATCGTACAAAACGTCTGGCGCTAGTGGATGGAATTAGGTACACCAAAATAGGTGATGATCATTTTTACGCTCAAGAATTATTCCAACAGGAAGAGCTTAAGGGGTATCTCAAAAATACACTAGAGACACAAAAGTCAGTTTATACCCATGTGGTTTATGACTCTGCGGGTATAGAGAAAACTTTTGCTGAAAACTTAGAAAAAAATGAGCAGGTTAAAGTTTATGCCAAACTACCACCATGGTTCAAAATACCAACACCTCTAGGAACTTACAATCCTGACTGGGCAGTTGTTGTTGATAGTGACGGTGAAGAAAGGCTTTACTTTGTTGTCGAAACAAAAGGCAGTACATGGTGGGATGATCTTCGTCATCATGAAGGTGCTAAAATCAAGTGCGGAGAAAAACATTTTGATGAAATAGCAAAAGATATTAAAAACCCAGCTCAGTACATCAAATCAACGGATGTTGATGGAATGATGGGATATGTAGAGTAATGAAGAGAAGTTGTTTATGAGTTCATATACTGATGATATGACCGAGAAGGAATGGGAAGTGTTTTGTGAAATAATGCTGCGCCATCATTATGGACAGTCAAATTTCTGGTCTGTTCCTGATGAGGATAGCGGTGACTTTGGAATAGAGTTTTATACGGCCGATGGGACTATTTTTCAGTGTTACTATCCTAACCTTTCTGTAGATATGAAAAAATACAAGCAAAAAATACAAAAGAAAATCAATGACGATTTAAAAAAATTAAAGAAATATGAAAAAGGGATTGGCGGGATGCTTGGCGATATAAAGGTGAAGCAATGGGTTCTTCTCACTCAGGAGATGAAATCCAAAGATTTACTGACCTATTGCAACAAGAAGAAAAAGGAAACACTCGCTGAAGGGATTTCCTATATTTCGGATAAAAAATTTCAAGTAAAAATTGAAACTGCTGACTCCTTTCCTACGGGAAAATTATTCGCCCAAAACATGTATTTGAAAACTATAGATATTCCACTTTTTGAGGTTTCTGATTCTGAAAGAACTCTATGGAAAGGTGGTAATGCAGAGTTTTCTGGAAATATTGTAAGAAAGTCCGATGCTATGATGGGAGAAAGTTCTGATAAATTTCAAGATCGCATAGTGACTAAGTATATTCAAATAGATAAATTTTTGGATAAATTAAGAGAGGATCACCCTGACTTGCATAATCAGATTGAAGATAGCGCACGAGCGCAACTGGAATCAATGCAGGATGAATCTATTTTAGAGAGTGACTTTGATAAAAAATTTGTACAAAAGATTGTAGACAGTAATAAAGAAGCATTTGAAAAATATTCAAAATATTTGTCTGATAATAATAAACAATCTCTGTCATTTGGGTTTTTGTCTAAATGGATCGCTGAATGCTATATGGATTTTGTAAATGAATAAAACCGAGAAAATAAAGCCCGTTATTAGTGATAAACCTTATTCTGTTCCAATAGAGATGAGACCTCTATGGAGGATTTGCCTCATACTTATTTCTATAGTGGCGCTATCGGGAGAAAAACGTTATTTGAGCTTAAAAAAAGTCAATATGCTGGTATGGATGTTAATTAGAAAAAAACGTTGGAATGAATATGAAGACTATCTTTATGGAAGGGTACTAGACATACCATTGGTATCGGTGGATACAGCTACATATAAGGCAGTCGAGTTTGCATTGGCTAAGAATTTCATCATCTTAAAAGATGGAAGACTCCATGTTACGGAAAATGGTCTTGAGGTTTGTCAGTTGGTTATTGATAATGAAATCATGATTGAAGAATTGTTGTTTTTGGAAAAATCAGGAAAGAAGTTGAGCGACAGAAAAGTTAAAGAGATATCGGGAGGGTTACTTTAATGCTAGGAATGACGATTGAAAATATTGAGCTAACAGCACATACAAACGGCGGTGAGTTCTCTGCCAATATTCCATTAAGTAGCGGTCTTAATGTTATTCGTGCTGAAAATTCATCGGGAAAATCAACGTGCGTTAATGCTATTGCATATGGCCTTGGTTTAGAAGCCATTCTAGGGCCGAAAAGTAAACGACCTTTCCCAAAATCATTATATGAAGTGATCTATGATAGTAAGAAAGAAGAAAATCAATATTATGTGAGTTCATCTCGCGTAAGTCTTACTGTAAAGAATGCTAGCGAAAATGAGGCTCTTATTACTAGAGACATTCTTGGGAATGAGAACAAAGTTACGGTATTTCAAAATGGTAAAAACACAGATTACTTCCTTGGCTCTTCAGGTAGTGTTGGGTCGGCTAAAAGTGATAGAGGCTTTCATCGATGGCTGGCAGAATTTATAGGCTGGGAGTTGCCCAATGTAGTTACTTTTGATGGACGGGAAGTAAAGCTCTATATTGAATGCATATTCTCTTTATTTTTTATTGAACAAAAAAGAGGCTGGTCTGAAATTCAGGCAAACATACCTACTGCCTATGGCATCAAAAATGTTAAAAAAACGGCGGTTGAGTTTTGTTTGGGTGTTGACAGTTTTGAGTATGAAAAAAAGGTTACTCGATTAAGAAACAACATCACGAATTCAGAAAATGAGTGGGAAAAACTGTCTAGTGCTGCTGAAGGTATTGCGGATTTCAATTCAGTAATTATGAATAAAATTCCAGAATTGAAGAATTATAAAGATAGTTATGATCTTGAATTCAATTATCAGTCAGGTGACGAAACATATTCTGTGATGGAGCGACAGCGATCTATTAAATTATTAATAGAGAGAATGGCTATTGATGTTTCCGCTACAGCGCCAGACAACAACAAGCTAAACAGTCAACAGACTAGGCTTAGAAAGCTTCGACGAGAGGCTGAAAAGAATTCAGAAGAAATTGAGGTCTCTTTGCTTTCATTATCAGATGTTGAAAGTAAAATCTCAACTTTAAAGAATGAATTAGATCGATATCATCAATTGCGTCGTCTCAAAAACGTTGGTAGCTCCATAGAGGCGGATCTCGATACAAAAACCTGCCCTATATGTGAATCGGATTTATACGATACTCTTGGTAACAAGACTGTTAAACGGGAGCCTATGACGTTAGGTGAAAACATCGATTTTCTAAAAAATCAGACTGATTTTTATTTGAACATTAAGATACGAAACACTGAAATATTAACGCGGCTTCAGTCAGCTGGTAAAATGATTAGCGCAAGGATCAATAAAGAAGAGATTTTGTTGGATAACCTTCGTGAAGATTTAAACGATATTAACGGTGAAATGAAAGCTCTGCTTAGAAGTAAAATACAGGCAGAAATTGAGCTAAGGGAAGCTGAAAAGCTTGGAGATTCTTTGAGTGAACTCAAGAGCCAAGCTGCTAGAATATATTCTGCTTGGAGTGGTTATATTGCTACTTTAAAAAATCTGCGTGGCGCGTCATCAAGTAGCGATAAAAGATTGATCATTAAAGCACTGCTTTCTATTCTTAAGGGAAATCTGTCAGCATTTAACTTCACCCCAGCATCTATTGGTTATATATCTCTCTCAGAACAGACGTTGCGTCCTGAGCAAGATGGTTACGACATTGTTGCCGAAACCTCTGCTAGTGATTACATTCGAATAATTTGGGCGTATACACTTGGTTTATTACAGTTGGCTGGTCAAAAAGAAGATGTTCTACATGGTGGCTTTATTGTATTTGATGAGCCAAGGCAGCATGAAGCTAATATAGTTAGTTTTGCTAATTTAATCGATAAAGCTTCAGAATCTAAAACTTTTAATGGGCAAGTTATCTTTGCAACTAGTTTGAATGTTACAGAGCTAAAAGCTGCTTGCGTTGACAAGGATGTTAATCTTATTTGCTTTGATGACTATATATTAACTCTGAAAACTGAATTATCTAATAGTGAAGAGGCACAGGATGGTTCTGAAAATAAAAAACAATCCGAAGAGAGTGGGAAATAGTAGGCGTATTAAGGATTTATAGGCAGTATTGATCAAAGGAAGAATTTAAGTCTATTTTGGAAAGATAATATACCAAGAGGTAATTTTATTACGCGGAGTTAGCTTAGGAAGCACTGGGAATGTCTGAATTATATAATCGTGAAAAACACCTTCAATCTCGACTTAATAACTTTATTAAGCATGGTTTTGACCTACCAGAACTCGATTACTATTCAAAATTAGAGCTAGATGGTTTTCTTAAACTAAAATCTACTCTAAGCGATATCAACAATATAATCACTCTTAAAGTCTCGTTAGCTTTTTCTCACTGGATATCTAAAAAGTTTGAACTATCAGAAAAATCTGATCGTGAGTTATGCTCGCAGATATTACGAACAAAGCCTAATGCCAACGGATTTGATCTGGAATTAATAGAACCAATCAAAGTAGTAGCGGAAGTGAAATGTAATGTTCCTATTAATGGTGGCGATGTATATGGTTCCGCTCAAAGAAATGGTATAGCCAAGGATATAGACAGCTTGGTTAATGGAAAAAGTAAGTCACCAATTAATTCAAAAGATTGTTTTAAATTTATGGTGTTTTTAGATAGACCAGAAATTAGAAAGGCAACTGCACATTTTATAAAAAATATGAAGGATCATAAAGAGTTAATATCCGTGATTGATAAAACCACGGGACAGATGTCTACAGATAAAATTTATGTGACATTTGTAAGTTTTTAGATATTTAAACTCGTCAAAATTGTTTCAATATTTCTAGTTTAATCAAGTAATAAGATGAAAGATCAAGGGCAGAAATCTCTTGAGCCAATTTCACGTTGGATATTTTCGATAGATGCTAGTGCGTTTGTGCGCTGATGGGTGTTGGGATCGCTTTTAGCTAATTCATTGAAGCTATGTCTTAATAAACCATGTAGCTCAGTTTTGTTTTTTGCTGCTCATTCAAATCTTGTTAGTAGTTTCATTTTACCCTCCTTTATTTGGAGACCGTGTCATCACGATCTTTGTAGGAGAGGGAGTCTGTAAGGTATTGGTGTTCTTTTTTTGTAAGGAGAGGGTAGGGAACTCTTCACGCTTTCGGGGTAACTGCGCCCGAAAGCGAATAATAAAAATCAACATATAACTAAACTTCACTGCGTTCTTGGTTTAGCTTTATATTGACTTATATCTTTTTGTGGTATAGATTTAGCTAAACTAATGATGGTTTAAATTATAGA
>Ga0256845_1002209_pt1 | contig 14376 bp, 12 predicted proteins | sample RiftiametaG_FD_189101 | JGI IMG/M metagenome (GOLD analysis project Ga0256845, IMG submission 189101) | Tube worm associated microbial communities from hydrothermal vent at the East Pacific Rise, Pacific Ocean - Riftia | ecosystem: Host-associated > Annelida > Integument > Unclassified ...
GTCAACAATGAAGATGGCAGTGTTACGTATCAAGCAGACGAAGGTTATATTGGGCCAGATAGTTTTACTTATATCGTTTCTGATGAAGATGGTGCACAAAGTACCGCCACTGTCAATATAACCGTTGAGTCAGGCAATGATGCACCTATAGCAATAGATGACCTTTATTTTGTAGGGTACAATGGCACTAAAACAATAAACCCACTTGAAAATGACAGTGATGCTGATGGAGATTCCTTATCAGTAATATCGGTGGATACTTCATCACTAAATGGTAGCTTAACAGTCAACGATGATGGAACAATGGTTTATCATGCACCCTTTATGTTTAGTGGCAATGATGTATTTACTTATACCATAAGTGATGGTAATGGCGGTACAGCAACAGCCACTGTTATCATGTGTGTTAATGATTAACAGTAATGTCAAATGGTTTTGAGCAATTATTAAAAAAATATCAAGCCAGCTTTGCCGACAAGCAGAGTAAATTAAAGAAAGCATGGGAGAATAAGGATATTCTCCAGCTACACAATTTATTACATAAACTTGCTGGCTCCAGTGGTAGTTATGGGTATAATAAAATAAACACCATAGCCAGACACGGAATGAATTTGACCCGTGATGAAAAAAACTATATTCATGAAGAGGTTGAATGGTGTTTAGATCATTTATTTTCTTTATTAAATAAACCTCTTTGACAAATTAATGATGTAATTTTTAAATTAATTTTTGTCTATAAGTGCTTACTTAAATATGGCATCTTGGATTTTCCTAGAACAAACAATGATGTTAAATTAATTTTCAAAACCATTTTTAAAGATAATATCTGAGAAGAAAGGGATGGCAAAGTAGTTCATGGTTTCTGTCATCACATTATTTCTCATCAACTTGGGGTAAATAGTCTCAAACGGAAATCCCAAGTGAATCACCTCATAAGTGCCAGTATCAACATAGGTACAAGCCGATTGTGCTCCCAAATAAGTCATACACGATTGCGCAGAATTGGTTGGACCTATTTCATCAGGGTACTCTACTTGATAGGTGCCATGTGTACCATCATCAAAATTAATCGGTGAAAGCCCTGCAAAAAGCGAAACGACCACTCCATCGGCCTGATAAACACCTGCATCATCCGAAGTATATTTACTCATTAACACATTGTTGTAAAAATCTTTGTCATTAGAAGAACCCAAATTATCCAAATCCCAGGCAATTTCTGCACCGCTGATAAAGAGTTTTCCTCCAGCATTTAAAAAAGTTTGTAATTGGCTTTGTTCAGCAGTCACCAAGGTACTGCCAGCACTTGATTCTTCTCCCAAAATCCAAATCACCACTTGGTGAGTATTTACATCTAAATTGAACAATCCATCTTCAATCAGTTCATTGGCTATAGAATCAAAACCCACACCTGAATCATTAATCGCATCACCATGTTGAATAACATAATCAAAGGTATTCATTTGATTGAGAAACATGCGATCAACAAACCCTCCTATATCAGGCATGTTCATGTAGACCAATTGTCCACTGTTTAGGCGATCAAAACCATTGATAATTAGTACCCTTTTTTCATTGTCATACATAACTCTAGCACCCAGAGTTTCGCTTGCCAAAGACAAACCACCAGCATTTTTGGCTCTTACTTTTATATAATAGACTTTACCAATCTCTTGATTGCTATAATCATAAAATAAATTAGCTGTTTCTACACCATTATCAAAATTATAACCATCGGTAGATTTATAAACCACATAAGAAGTTGCAACATCTCCAACCACATTATTGCCATCAGTCATTGGTGCTTGCCAAGAAACATACAATTGCCCACTTTGGGGTGATGCTACGTTTAAATGGGTGGGTGGTTCAGGCAACAAAAATGTACTCAAACCATCGCGATTGGCAAAATACTTGACTATGCCTTGATACACAGCCCTAGCGGCCAATTTTCGAAAATATGGATGCCTGAGTGAATCGGCATCCGTCAATGTATCATGAAATGCCATTTCGATTAATACTGAAGGCATCTCATCGTTATTGGAAGGGTTTATTTCTCCAAAATAGGCAGAGCGGTACCCACGATCAGTCCAATCAACCTGCCAATCGGCTCTTAAATCATTAATAATTTCATCATGAATGGTTGCTTGCAATGCAGCTGATCCTATCACTGCCTGAGTATCATCAAATGTACCATCAGGTGGGTTTGATGAATAAATATAACTACTGGTTCCGCGTGCTGTGCCATTGGCAGCATTAGAATGCCACGACACGTAGACCGAATCCTCAAATGAAAAATGCTCCCAGGCGGCAAATTTTGATCGTGCACCCACATCACCTCCAGCATATACTGCTGAACTGGCGCCTTGAAATTGTACAAAAGGACGTGCACCTTCCTCCCATCGTGGGTTGGTACTGACTACAGGATGATAATTCCCCAAGGTATCGCCCATGCCGCCCCCAATGCGAATGGCATCGGCAGAAACGGTGGTTCCTGATTCACTTGATTTATTGGTTAACGCAATAAAATCATCGCTGCCAGCTTTAAAATAAAATTGCCCAATATTGTTCCAAACATATCGGTGTATTTCCTGATTGACAATCACTTCTGTTTCTATACCACCATGCGAAACTATATATTGCGCATCTGTGGGACGATCGCCCACACCAGAGTATGAAACATAAACATGGTAGTATCCATCTTCTGGAATAACTGGCTTCCAAATCGCTCTAGCAGTTTCAGAAGCAGCCGTTGCAATTAACCTGTCACTGCCCCCATTGTCTCTAAATGGACCATTAGTAGCGGCATATGGTGCTTGGAAGTTTTTAAATCCTTTGGCTGCAGAATTGGCAAATAAACTACTGTTGCCTTGTTCTTCATAAATTCCATTAGCAGGTGTTAAATTACCATCTTGATTATCAACAATAACCATATTATTGTTCATGTCACGCTCTCGCATCGTGAAAACTTTGGCACCAGCATTGTGTAAATATTCTAACAAGTATTGATTAATGGCTTCAGAATTGACAAAGTCTTCAACAATATCATGGTTGATGCCCCGCTGTGTTGCCCACTCACGAGAATCGTCGTAATCAATCCAACCATGTGCTTGTGAAATAAACAAAACTTTATCTGACAATGGCCCACTTAAACTTCCCTGGGTTTGACTTTTGTTCTGCTTTTTTTCTATTTTTGCCTCGTATAAAGGTTCTTTGCCAACAATTTTATCAATTTTTAAAAAGTTTGATAAGGCAATTTTTTTTCCATCATACATCACTGCAAAATGAATGTTTTTGCTTTGTGGAGAAATGACATCCAAATTTACGTCAATAATACGACTAAGTTTTTCTAATAGTTCTTCTGTAATATGATGTTGAATATATTCTTTTGGTAAGTCTATTGTAATAACAATATCTTTTGATTTCTGATAAACAGAAATAACAGAGCTATTTGCTGGCAACAGTTTATCGGTATGATTTTCTAATTCAGGTTTTAGAATTAATTGTATTTTACTCAACAAATCTGTATTTTTTTCTATTACAATGCCCTGCATTTGATTGTTTTTATAAACAATCAAATCTTCAGCATAAGCCAATTGTACACCCAATAATAAGACCAATAACTTCATAACTGACACAATATTTAACTTTTGAATAGTGTGATAATACTTTAAATACTACTAAATTATAAGATACAATATAAATAATCACATTTATTGGGCAAATATATATGAAACAACTAATAATTTTACAATTACTGATATTACTTTTTATCACAGGCTGTGCCACCTCTCCCATGGGACGAAAACAATTTATCCTCATTGGCGACCAACAAATGAATGAGATGGGGATTGCTTCGTTTCAAAAGATGAAAACATCTGCAAAAGTTTCACACAGCCCAAAAACAAAACGTTATGTAGAATGTGTCGCCAATGCAATTATTGCAGAACTGCCTGCCATGTGGCAATCACAAGCCTGGGAAATAGCGGTCTTTGCAGATGATTCTGCCAATGCATTTGCCTTACCGGGTGGCAAAATCGGTGTGCACACTGGATTATTAAAAGTAGCAAAAAATCAAAACCAATTAGCCACAGTTATTGGTCATGAAGTGGCTCATGTTCTGTCAAGACATGGTGCAGAAAGGGTTTCACAACAAATGGGTTTACAACTAGCATTGGAAACTAGCAATGCTATCAGTCAAAGTAAAATGAACAATCAAGGCAATCAAAAAATGTTAATGTCAGCACTTGGATTGGGGGCACAATTCGGTGTATTGTTACCTTTTAGTCGCAGTCATGAAAGTGAAGCGGATTTGTATGGTTTAGATTTAATGGCTCGTGCTGGTTTTGATCCACGACAAAGTGTCAATTTGTGGCAAAACATGGATGCCGCCAGTGGAGGAAATCGACCTCCACAATTTATGTCCACTCATCCAAATCCAGATAAAAGAATCGAAAAATTAGCTGCTTATATGCAACACGCATTATTAATGCAACAACAAGCCCATGCCGAAGGAAAAAAACCTCACTGTAGATAATTAAATGAATGAAATTATTTAAAAAAGCAAATCCCTGTAAATATTGATAAGTATTACAGTAGGGAAGAAATAAAGGTATTATACCTTACAGTAAGAACTGTTTGAAAACATAGAAGAAGACGAGCATTTGGGATATAATACAAGTCGGATGCCTTTTCATATTTGTATTTTCAGTAGCGTCATTTTTAGTACATATCTATTGGTATCTGGAGCCTCTTACGTACTTTATATTTTAGTATTTAATACTATCAGTAATATTTTTTACATATTTTATATTTTTGATAAATACAGTGTTTATAATGCCAAGCTATGTCAAAACTCAAAGTCCAGAGGACATAACTAACCGTAAAAGTATCAAATTATTTCACAGTAATGTTTTAACTTCCAATACGCAATATTTAGAACTGATAAATCAAGTGTATCGAGAGGAACCCGATGTTGTTATATTGCAGGATATCGACAAATCATGGATCAAAAATCTTACTCTCATTATTATGGTGCGCATAATTCGCAAATTAAAGCAGTATCAGCTAGAGCTAGGAAATTAGATACTGCAAAATTTATTATTGGCGATCTCAATACGTCTATTTGGTCGGTTGACTACAAGGTTCTTGAGTCAGGTACAGAACATTTTAATGCTAGTAAAGGCTTTGGGGATTATCCCTACGTGGCCTACGAACTTATTGCCTATGATGGTCCTCATTGACCATTGTTTAGTTTCAAAACACTTTATTGTAGAATTAGAATTGTGAGCAAGTTGTCATGCAACAAGCAATTTAAAATTTAAAGTCAATAAAATACCAATACTGCCTTAATGGGGTTTTTCTTTCTTATTAAAAACACTGTACCAAAACTCACTGGCTCTGCTATACTGGCAAACTTTATTTAATGTAAAACGGGGTTGGATATACATGCTGAGATACATGATTAGGCGCATTGCTGGGGCGATTCCGACTTTATTAATTCTCATCACTATTTCATTTTTCCTCATCCGTATGGCACCAGGTGGACCTTTTGATTCAGAAAAAGATTTACCGCCTGAAATCCAAAAAAACTTAGAAGCAAAATATCATTTGGATGAACCTTTGTACCAACAATATTTTCGTTATTTGGGTGACATTGTTCAGGGTGATTTTGGACCATCCTTTCAATACAAGGATTATACGGTTACCGAGTTGATAGCCAAGGGGTTTCCCGTGTCATTAACCATTGGCTGTCTAGCGCTGTTGTTTGCATTAATTGTTGGAATTTCATTGGGAACAATAGCAGCGGTGCGGCAAAACTCTTGGGTGGATTACTTGCTGATGTCAACGGCGATGACTGGAATTTCTATCCCTAATTTTGTGGTGGCACCTTTGTTAATATTGTTCTTTGCTGTTTATAGGGATTGGTTTCCGGCAGGTGGTTGGGGCGATGGGCAGTGGAATTATTTGGTCTTACCTGTGTTGGCACTGTCCTTACGTTATGTCGCCTACATTGCCCGTCTTATGCGTGGTTCAATGATTGAAATTTTACAATCTGACTATATACGTACTGCTAAAGCTAAGGGATTATCCATGACTCAAACCGTTTTAAAACACGCACTTAAACCCGCTTTAATGCCAGTGGTGTCTTATCTTGGACCCGCTGCTGCTGGGATTATCACCGGTTCGGTGGTTATTGAGAAAATATTTGGTGTTCCTGGGCTTGGGCGATATTTTGTGCAAGGGGCTTTGAACCGAGATTACACATTGGTGATGGGGGTAATTATTTTTATTGGTGTTTTAATTGTGATTTTTAATTTAATAGTTGATATTCTTTATGCCGTACTCGACCCAAAAATTCGATTGGAGCAAAAGTAATGATCGAATCCAATCAATTAAAAAAAGAAATATTAAAACAAGCTGCTACTATTTCGCATGATAAAGATGAGCATGGTAAAAGCTTGTGGTTTTATGCTTGGCGCAGATTGAAACAAAACAAACTAGCATTTGGCAGTGGTATTGTATTAGTGCTGATGATAATACTGATGGTATTCGGTCCGTATCTTTCCCCTTACGAGTTTGATTTTATCGACTGGGAAAACATGTCGATCCCACCTGACTTTGCTACTCAGCATTATTTTGGTACTGATGCATTGGGACGTGATCTGTTTGTGCGCACCTTACATGGTGGTCGCATCTCTTTGATGGTCGGTTTTGTGGCTACTTTTGTTAGTTTGGTTATTGGCATCACCTATGGCTCAATTTCTGGATATATTGGCGGTCGCACCGACAATATCATGATGCGCATAGTCGATATCATGTATGCCCTACCCTTTATGTTTTTGGTTATTATGCTAATGGTGGTTTTTGGTCGTCACATCTTTTTAATCTTTGCTGCCATTGGAGGATATATCTGGTTGGATATGGCGCGCATTGTACGAGGACAAACACTGAGCCTTAAAGGCAAAGAATTTGTTGAATCAGCCATTGCCGTTGGCGCCACAACTCCAAGCATTATATTTAAGCACATCGTACCCAATTTGCTGGGCATTGTGGCCGTTTATGTTACGCTCACCATTCCACAAGTAATCTTGGTCGAGTCATTTTTAAGCTTTTTGGGTTTGGGTGTACAAGAACCCTTCACATCATGGGGCGCATTGGTCAACGAAGGCGCTCAAGATATGGAAATTGCACCTTGGTCATTGATATTTCCGGCTGGATTTTTAGCTACTACCTTGTTTTGTTTTAATTTTATTGGGGATGGCCTAAGAGATGCATTGGATCCTAAGGACAATTAACGATTGTAATTAATGTAAAGGGCCAAACTATATGAGGACACGAGCAACATTTGAAGATGAACATCTTCCAAAAATGAAATTACTCTTCTAATAAATGTAATTTTTCAATGACATCTTCCCATTGTTCGGCATCTTCAGGGGCATCTATCATTTCTGTGATTACTGGCCATTTTTCAGATAAATCGGCATTAATTTTTATGAACTTTTCTTGACCTTCTGGTAGGTCATCTTCTGGGTAAATCGCTTCTATCGGACATTCGGGTTCACATAAAGTACAATCTATACATTCTTCAGGATCGATAACCAAGAAATTTGGGCCCACATGAAAGCAATCCACTGGGCAAACTTCTACACAATCCGTATATTTGCATTTTATACAAGCTTCTGTTACCACAAATGTCATTTATTTCTCCAATTCTCGTTTAGAAATGTTAAACTTACGTTAAAATTAACATTTCATTCTTTACAGCTCGCTATTATCGCCTTATATTAGTAATTGGTAAAGTAAATCAAGTAGAGAGTTTAAACAAAAATTGACAAATAACATACTTCAAACTTATAACCAGTCTGTGCATGGAATAAGTAGTGATGAAATTTCGCCATCTGCGCGTGCAATAATTACAAAATTATTGGAGCACAATTACAAAGCATACATTGTTGGTGGTGCGGTTAGAGACCTTTTGTTGGGCAAACACCCGAAAGACTTTGACATTGCCACCAATGCAACTCCTGAGCAAATCAAAGATGTGTTTCAAAGACACTGTCGTTTAATTGGCCGTCGGTTTAGATTGGCACATGTTTATCACAACAGAGAAATGTTTGAAGTTGCCACATTTAGAGGAGTGGCAGATGAAGGCGACAGAGTGGTTAAAAAAGGGCACATTATTAGGGACAATGTTTTCGGCAACATAGACCAAGATGCCATTCGTAGAGATTTTACCTGCAATGCACTTTATTTTGACATAGAAAATGCCAATATATTAGATTTTTGTGGTGGTGTAGATGACATAAATCAACACAAACTGAAATTTATTGGTGAAGCCAATACACGCATCATTGAAGATCCTATCAGGATGATACGCGCCATAAGGTTTCAAGCCAAACTGGGATTAAACATTTCATCCGATATTTCTAAAGCCATTTTAAAGCAGCACCAGACATTGGAAAACGTATCATTTGCCAGATTGTTTGATGAATTGGTCAAACTGTTTCATTGTGGCAATGCCTTTGATTCTTACAAGTTGATGAATGAATTAATGTTATTTCAACATGTTTTTCCTCAAGCGATTAAAGTAACGAATTCTGATAATAAATTTATTACGTTTATTCATAATGCTTTAAGAAGTACCGATGCACGAATTAAAGAAAAGAAAGGGGTCACGCCGATATTTCTTTTTGCTTGTTTTTTATGGCCATTGGCCGTTAAAAAAACACAAAGACACTTAGACAAAGGCATTGTTCAATATGATGCCATGAACAATGCAGCCAATGAGGTTTTTGTTATCGCCAGAGACAATCTTGCTATTCCAAAATTGATACAAATAGGCATTCGTAATATTTGGATGTTACAACACCGTTTTTTTCAAAATAGAGGTAAAAAAGTATATTTCACTCTTGAACATGCTAGATTTAGAGCCGCTTATGATTTTTTATTACTAAGAAAACATGAAAGCTCAGAACTCAGCGCGTTGGGTGATTGGTGGACCCACATCCAAACCGTTTCAAAATCACAACAACGAGAATTGATATTTCCTAAAAAAAAACACAAAGAAAGAAAGTAACGTCCAAACCACATCGGGTCTATCTGGGGTTGGGTAGCAACCTCGGTGATAGCAATAATAATATCTTAATGGCTGTTACAAAAATATCACAAACACACGGTGTTGTCTTAAAACAACAGGCTAGCTTTTATTTAACAAAAGCCTGGGGCAACACCGAACAAAATGATTTTGTAAATACAGTCATAGAAATTGAAACTGTGATGCAACCCAAAAAACTTCTTAATATTTTACAAAAAATTGAAAAAAATATGGGCCGTTCAAAAACAGAAAAATGGGGACCCAGATTAATTGACATTGATATATTGCTATTTGGCAATATTGTGGTAAATCAACCACATTTAACCATCCCACATCCATTTATTACTGAAAGGAGCTTTGTTATTGCACCTCTTTATGAATTAAATCATAAGCTTACCATTCCTAACGAAGGTGATTTATCTCAATTTATCAACCAGAAAACCTTTAAAAAAGAGATTGTTGATTGTTACGTGTTGTAATAAAACAACGTTTTTGATTAAAAGTCGTGTTTTTGCTACATTTACAGGCTAATTATCACATAAAGACAAACAAAAGTTGCATAAATGCCAATCGGTTGCTAATATAGGCATTAAGTTTTGAAGCAGGTTACTTTTCATTTCCAACTACAAAACATATGCAGGGCAAATTAACAATAAATAGCATTAACCCATCCGGACTGGATGGGTTTTTTTTGCCTAATCGAATATTAACACCACCAAAGCCCGTGAAAACCAAGAAAGTTAAACTTCCAATGCTAAAGAAATACAAATTTTATTGTTAGTTAACAAAGAGATTTAAACAACCCTGAGGTAATGGCTCTCTAGTACAGATTTATTTTTGTGTTACAACTTTCAGACCACAATGATATGTTTCTTCAATAACTTCACGTCCTTCATGGTAAAAGCCAGTCTTTTTCATTTATAATCCATCATTTGTCCTTCGCCAATATAATATGATAAGCACCCACAAACTCCTCATCAACCTAAATGAAGCGCAAACAGCAGCGGTCACAACCGATGCACAGCATTCTTTGGTATTGGCGGGTGCTGGCAGTGGTAAAACTAGGGTATTAGTGTACCGCATTGCTTGGTTGTTGGCAGCCGAAGGTATTTCGCCTTACGCAGTTTTAGCCTTAACCTTTACCAACAAAGCGGCCGCAGAGATGCGCAACCGAGTAGCAGAATTACTTGATCAACCGACTCCTGGCATGTGGATTGGAACATTCCATAGTATTGCTTTGCGTTTATTAACCATGCACCATAAGGAAGCAGGGCTACCAAAAAACTTCCAAATTTTGGATTCAGAAGATCAATATCGGCTCATTCGACGCGTAATTTCAGATTTAGAACTGGATGAAAAACAATGGGTTCCTAGAACCGTACAAGGATTTATTAATGACAAAAAAAACGAAGGTATTCGCCCTGGTGAGATTGATGCTTTCGGCGATGATAATTCATCAACTTTAATTCAGATTTATCAGCACTATGACGACCATTGTAACCGGGGAGGATTGGTTGATTTTGCTGAAATGTTATTGTGCACACATCAATTGTTATTAAACAACCCTCCTTTGTTGGAACATTACCAAGGACGTTTTGGCGCCATTTTGGTCGATGAGTTTCAAGATACCAATGATATCCAGTCAGCTTTTATACGATTATTAGCAGGGTCCAAAAACAAAATCATGGTTGTTGGTGACGATGATCAATCAATTTATGCCTGGCGTGGTGCAAAAATTGATCACATCATTGGCTTTAAAGATTTATTTCCAGATATGATTCAATACAAGCTTGAACAAAATTACCGATCCACACAAAATATCCTAGAAGCTGCCAATGCTGTGATTAAAAACAATGCTAAAAGATTAGGCAAAGACCTTTGGTCAGAACAAGGTGATGGGCAACTAATACAATATTATGGAGCGTATTCTGAGTACGATGAAGCTGCCTATGTAGCAGAGGAAATTGAAAGCATCATTGATTCAGGTGTTGATGGCGATCAAATTGCCATCTTATACAGATCCAATATGCAGTCTCGTTTATTAGAAGAAAATTTACTCAAACACAATATAGCTTACAAAGTTTATGGTGGGTTGCGTTTCTTCGAGCGGATGGAAATCAAGGATGTGTTGGCTTATGTTAGGCTAATTAACAATCGTCATGATGATGTTGGCTTTGAGAGAATCATCAATACTCCAACGCGTGGATTGGGGGCAAAAACCATCAATCAAATTCGAAATTGCGCTCAAATCAACTCCTGTAGTTTATGGGATGCGTTAAGGATTTGTCTTAAAAATAAAGTTCTAAGCCCCAGAGCTACAAGTTCGATTGCTGGATTTGTCAACTTAATCGATGAATTTGATCATAACCACGATAAAGAAAATTTAAATCCATTGTTTGATGATGTCATTGAACGCACAGGATTACGTAACCATTATCAAAAAGAGCCTCCAGAAAAAGCATTAACACGCTTGGAAAACTTAGATGAGTTGCTTAATGCAACAGAAACTTTTGTTAAACCTGAAGAGGATGATCAAATCGGAATGACCGCACTGGCATCTTTTTTAGCTCAGGTTTCTTTGGAAGCAGGAGAACGCAGTAGCGATGAGGATATACCTTGTGTACAATTGATGACATTGCACAGTGCTAAAGGTTTAGAGTTTCCCAATGTGTTTTTGGTAGGTCTGGAACAAGGATTATTTCCACATCAAAATTCCATGGATGATCCTGAAAAATTACAAGAAGAACGCAGACTATGTTACGTAGGCATCACCCGTGCAGAACAAAAACTATACATGACTTACGCCACATCAAGACGCATCAGAGGAAGAACTCAAGGCTGTGTACCCTCAAGATTTTTACGTGAAATTCCACAAAAACTAGTCAACCAAGTTCAAGGTAATATTTTTACCACTCCAAGAAACACCCTATTTGCCCGAGATGAAGATTCTGCTTATTCACATTATAAACCTGGGGTTTTGGTTGAACATAAAATTTTTGGCGATGGCATGGTATTGGAGTTATCCGGCCAAGGTGATTACACCCAAATAATGGTAGAATTTAGCCAACATGGCACCAAAATATTGGCGGCTAAATTTGCAAAACTTGCAGTGATGCATTAAAAATCATTATGCCTTCACTAAAAAAGTACGGTCATTATCTAATCAAATCTGAATTAGGCAGAGGCGGCATGGCTGTGGTTTACAAATGTTGGGAGGAAAGCTTAAATAGATTTGTCGCAATAAAAGTACTAGCAGAACACCTGATAGATGACCAAGAACTAAAAGCCAGATTTTTGCGTGAAGCAAAATCAATGGCATCCATAAACCGCCCCAATGTTATCCAAGTACATTTTATTGGCGAAGAACAAGGCCAACCGTTTTTTGCTATGGAATTTGTTCAAGGCCAATCATTGGCAGATATTTTAAAACCTCATACAAAATCATCTATAAACCACGCTAACAATGGCTTGAGCCAAGATAAAATTACTGTCATTCACCTTAGTCTATAAAAAATTCCAAATTCATCTCGCACAAAAACGCGTTATTGAAAAAAACATCTCTCAACAAATGATTGCATTTGAGCAAACTCAAAAATTCGGCTTCACTGAAAAAGTGAACAAATTTATTCATTCTGCGATTGGATTATAAAAACCATCTGGTTATATTTTTAGTTAATCAACTAACTTTTAGAGGTGCAACAGTCAAAGTAGCAAATAATTTCCTTCACTGTTTGATGCACAACAATTCTGCTTGTAATAATCAATACAACAGTTATTTTATTCAATCTTTGTTAACGGCTCTAAAATCTTAAGCGCTCTGATATATACACCCTTTTTAAATTTAACCACTTTCTTAACTGGATACCAAAAATGTACCCATTTCCAATCTTCAAATTCTGGTGAGTCTGTGTGATTTAGAGAAAGGTGAGATTCTTTTCCAATAAATTTTAACAAGAACCATACTTGTTTTTGCCCAATGCATAATGGCTTAGAGTGTTTTCTTTGAAATTTTTTAGGTAACTTATAACGCAACCATCCAGGAGTTGATCCCAGTAGTTCTACGTGTTCAGGTTCTAATCCTATTTCTTCATATAATTCACGGTACATGGCCTCTTCATTCGTTTCATCGGTGTTTATACCACCCTGAGGAAATTGCCAACCGTTATCTTGATGCCTTTTTGCAAAAAAAACTTTACCATCATCATCGAGCAAGATGATGCCCACATTTGGACGATAACCATCTATATCAATCATAATTTTTCTGTGTTAGATCATCTGCTATATTTTAATAGCAAGACCCCTATAATATTTTAACTGTCTTTATTCTTTCAAAAAGAACTGATAATTACAACTAAATGTATCGAATGTTTCTTAATTAGGATAATTTAATCATTAAACTTGCGATATTTACATGATGATTTTCTCTAATTCAAATTCACACAGAAAAAAGTATTAATCTTAGTTTGTATGGTTGTAGTTTTGACTAGTTTCAGAATTCCTAAACCAGAGCAAGTTAATGACAACAAATAGTCTGTACAAAACAATCAAAAAAGGGCTTTCACTCTGGCAATGCCTTAAAGAGCAATAGACCACAAAATGAAGAACGCAGACGAATAATTCCCGCATCAACAGCTCTGGCGCTCAAACAACTATTAATAATTGAATACCAATAATTTACCCTTATCTTATTTAACTAGGATGAGGGTGATTCTTATTAAAATTTATAACCAAACTCCTTTTCAAATAACGCTTCAAATCCCTCTCTGCTAAAACTGTGGTTTTGGGTGCCAGCATGGGCAATTTTGATACTACCCAGTAATGAAGCAATTCTTCCTGTGGTTTGCATATCTAGATCATTCATCAATCCAAACAACAAACCTGCACGATAAGCATCTCCACAGCCTGTGGGGTCGACAATTTTATCCGCCTCAACAACAGGGATATGATAGACCGTGCCTTCAGTATAAATTTCAGAACCTTTATCACCACGAGTAACAACAAGTGCTTTAAGGTGCGAGGCTATTTCCTTAGCATCCCATCCAGTACGTTCATGAACCAATTCATATTCATAATCATTTACAGCCATCCAAGTCGCTTGGGAAATGAATTTTTTCAAATCATCGCCATTAAACAATGGCATGGCCTGACCTGGATCGAAAATGAAAGGAATGTCATTGTCAACAAATCCTTGTGCGTGGGTAATCATGCCATCTCGACCATCGGGGCCAACGATTCCAATACTGATGTCTGGGTGGTCAGAAACCTTACACTCGTGTGAAATGCTC
>Ga0256845_1002210_pt1 | contig 14375 bp, 10 predicted proteins | sample RiftiametaG_FD_189101 | JGI IMG/M metagenome (GOLD analysis project Ga0256845, IMG submission 189101) | Tube worm associated microbial communities from hydrothermal vent at the East Pacific Rise, Pacific Ocean - Riftia | ecosystem: Host-associated > Annelida > Integument > Unclassified ...
CTCTGATTGCTCTCAACGGTCAGGTCCGCTGGCAAAACGAGCGTTATACGATGCCCGCTGTGGCCTGGCTCTTGTTGGCAGCGGCGTTGGGCATGGGGGCGACGCTCCATTGGGCATTCTGCTCTGGTCGAACTCGCCTTGCCCGCTATAGCTCCAGTGGCTTCGTCGTGGCGGCGGCACTCCTCTTTGTCTACGGCCAAGCCCCCCGCTTTCGCGATCAGGTGTGGTTCTTTGGGCGGGCCTCACGCAACATTCTAGAACAACACGTCCGGGCGGCCTATTACCTCAAGCAGCCCGAGCGCGGTCATCGACGTGTCCTCATCAGCGACGCAGGGGCAATCCCCTTCATGTCCGATTTACCCGCTATCGATCTAATTGGCCTCGGAGGCTATGGCAGGTTGCCAATGGCCGGGGCCAGTCGCCAGGGTGTGGGCGCAGCTATCGAGCTTCTCGAACATGTCCCCCCCCAAGATCTGCCCAATGTCATGGCACTCTACCCCTCCTGGTGGGGGGATTTTGTTCTTTGGTTTGGACGCGCGGTGCACGATTTTCCTGTTCGGGGCAATGTGATCTGCGGAGGGGCCAGCAAAGTAATTTACACCCCCAACTGGGCCCCAATTCTCCATAGCGGAGAACCCACCACAACTCTCAAACAAAAGCGCATCGTAGACATTGTTGACGTTGCCGATGTTCTGAGTGAAAAAGCTCACCATTTCACGTGGAGCCGTAAGTCCCAAGGTTACGTCTCCATGAAAATGCTGCCCGACCCTCGGGATAAGAAGCGTGATCTTTGGGATGCGGGACGCCTGCTTTCCACCAATATGACCTTCGACTTTCGCATGAGTGGCTTTCAACAAGGCAAGTCCTCCCTCTTGCTGCGCGTCGCTCCCGCTCAACCGGCCACTGTAGAATTAAGGGTCAATGGGCAAGCCCTCCCTCTTGTCAAAATAGAGGCTGCCGATCATTGGCAAGAAATTCCCATTGACCTACCCGCTGGTCTGGTAGATCCCATTTTTTCTCTGAAGAGCGTCCAGGGACAAATTCATGTGTTTCATCTCTTTGCGGTAGAGGCATCCGAGTAACCGACTCGATGCCCCTGCTTAGGTAGGTGACGCGATCCCCATTTTAGCCTCCAACAATCCGATGCTTACCTGGGGCCTTCCCTCAGATCTCGTCGCCTGGGGAGCTCTTGGCCTGGGGATTCTTGTGGCCCTCATACCACGCTCATTCATTGGCGGGTTCAAGCGTTGCCTGGGTGACCGACTCATTTGGCTCCTCGCCTTAGGAGCCTCAGGTCTTTCTCTTGGCTATTACTATTTTTATCTTGGGGGCGCTCCACGCATCATCGATGCAACGGCTTACCTTCATGAGGCCCAAGCCTTCGCGGAGGGCTCTGTAGGACTTCATGCCCCGGAGCCAAGCGCTTCATTTCGGGGAAGGTTCCTAATACACACAGCCGGGGATTCGTCTCTTTTGGCAGGTATATTCCCCCCCGGTTACCCCCTTGTATTGGCTTTGGGGGTGTTGATTGCACACCCTCAATACGTAGGCCCCCTGATCGGGGGAGCTATTGTTCTTGCCACCTATCACCTCTCATTGAGCCTCTCAAACAAAAAAGACACAGCCTTATTGGCGGCTCTATTCAGTCTTCTCTCGGCGGCCCTGCGCTATCATTCTGCCGAAACAATGTCCCATGGCTGGTCCACATTGCTCTCACTTATCTCGGTAGTGAGCGTTATTCGCTTAACGGGCTCCCCTAAGAGCGCCAAGTGGGCCCTGCTCTTGGGCGCATCCTTAGGATTGCTCGTTGCAACCCGACAACTAACAGGCGTAGTTTTCTGTTTCTCTTCAGCCCTCGTACTCGTTGTCTCTAAACAGACTTTCTCCACTTTTTCCAAGTCAGCACGGCTCCTGGCCCTCATTGGTGCAGCCCTCGCACCCGGTATTCTTCTTCTTCTCACCCATCATTACCTCATTACAGGAGAAGCGCTTTTTTCTCCCCAATTGCGATATTATTCCCTCGCTGACGGGCCTGCCAACTGCTTTGGTCTAGGTTTAGGAAGGGGCTGCAACTACGAACACGCGGGTGTTGTTGCCGAGCAAGGGGGCCAAGGCCTCACCGCCTATTGGGCGCTCAAAAACACTCTCCACCGCCTCCATTGGCACAGTCTCGACATTGCCAACTTTGAGCCACTCATCGTATTGGCTCTTATTTTTTCCTACCAAAACCTAAGGAATCGCCAATACTGGCCTCTCTTCGCTCCATTGCTTGCTATTCCCACGGCCTATTCGCTCTTCTATTTCAATGGCAGTTATCCTGGGGGTGGCGCCCGGCTTTTTAGCGAGCTCATCCCTCTTTGGCATGTTTTGCTCGCAGCAGCGCTCAACAATCTCCCCTGGGCGCGTTGGGCGATTGTTAGCTCTCTTGCTGGTTTCGCTGTCCACGCTTCTTTTAGCCATCAGCTATTGAAGCAAAGAAACTTTGGTCCCCCAGGACGCGCCCTTGAGCAAATACCCTCGCTCCTCAAAGAAAAAAATGCAGGAGAAACGCCCGCCTTGATACTCTTTTCAACGGCCCATCACTTCAACCTAGCCTGGAGAGACCCTAGCCCTTATTTCGTAGCGCGACGCACTCATGACGATAGAGAGTACCTGCTTGCAAAAAAGTGGAATGCTCGAGCATGGGCTTTCAAAAGTGGTCTAGATAAATACGCCCTAGAAGAAGTTATCTTTCCGCCACGTTCCACGACCTCTCCCTATCAATTTGAGTCCGAGTCCGACTATCCACCGCTTCATACAAAAGATCTGTGGACACACCCCGATTATGTCCCCCCAAATTGCATCTCTCGCGGTCGCGCACTCGCCCTCCATATTCAAGGTTCGTCCCCCCAACTCACTTTAGAAACCGGCCCCGTACCTCAGGGGTTCTACCACGTTACTCTACATGTTTTATTAGAGAACGGTAAGTGTGCTCAGCGCTCGTTGGGTGATAAAATGATGCCAAAAAACATTCTACTCTCGGGGAAAGTTCTCCATGGCATATCACACATTGATCGCCTCGTTCTTCGTCCAGTACCGGGCCTCTAAAGCGCCTTTCGGATTAAATAGCCCCTCTCGTACCCACCCATGGGCGCTCCGAATATCCCTCCGCTCGCAATGAGAAGCCAAACCGGCGCCCGCTCTAGTCTACTAAGCGGGTGAAATAATTGGATAATTTCGTCCATATCTCATTAGAACTACCCATTTGTAAAATTTGTCCGGTGTGTAAATATACAACAGTGCTATAAATAATCCCCAAATTGGGGTTAATGGTAAAAAATTCAGACCCATGAAAAGCCCATATTGCCCCAAATTGGGGTTTTATGGGGCTATCTGAGCAATAATCGTTGACAACACGTCCCAGAGGGAAAACGATTCTACTACGGATGGCGTGGGAGGAATCTAAGAAATGACCAAAAGCGAGCTGATTGAGGCAATTGCCGCACGAAGCAACCTGACAAAGGCTCGGGCAGAGCTTGTCGTCAATTGTGTATTCGATTCAATGACCGAGTCATTAGCGCGTGGAGAGGGTATTGAAATCAGGGGGTTTGGTAGCTTTACGATTCGTCCGTACAAGCCTTATTCGGGACGCAACCCACGTACGGGCAACCCGGTTCCTGTTTCGGCCAAACGCCTTCCATTTTTTAAAGTGGGCAAAGAGTTGAAAGAGTTAGTTGATCAAAGCCGCCTCACCTCCACAATTGAAGAGGACGACGATGAGGACGAGTCAGAGTCCTCATCCCTTAAAGTGGTGACCAATGTTCAAGGAGAGAGCCTCCTCTCTTCCGCTAAAGACAGTTCTTGAGAGAAAGCACGTTCAGCCGGTTGCAGGCTGTAGTATCACGCCCCCTATTTCTCTGGACTAGCCCCCTCTGGGTGAGCCTTCTTATTTCTTGCGCTTCGAAAAGGCCCGAGCCATTGGGCACGCCGCCACCCGGCCTGCAAAAACCCAGCGCGGCCCATCTTTCTCTGCCCGCTTACCTTCCGGCTGCCAATCTCAAGTGGCTCGTCCATGTGCGTCCCCGCGCTCTTTTGAAAACCCCTGGTTTCAGCGACGACTGGTCCGCACTTATCAGCAAAGAGCACTTAAAGTCCTTTCAAATTGCCAGCGGTTTCGATCCCCATCAGGTCGAAGAGTTATGGATTGCCGGGTACCCCTTGGGAACCATTTATCTCTTTGATGCCTCTCAAATAGGAGACGAGTTCGAAGAGTCTTTCATCAAGCGCTCCCTTACCACTCAATACCTAAAGACAAAAACTGAAGACACAGTGCATTGCACCGGCATGATAGCAGAGACACCCCATGCCCTCGTTCACGTCAAGAAACATTTTATCGCCCTTGTCGAGAAAGACATTGGCCTGGCTCGTATTATTAGAGCATACGCAGAAAGAGATCTGCAAAAAAGCCCTTCTGCCCTAGAAGGAATATTTTTAGCAGACTTGGCAAACTTCGAAAACCAAAGCCCCTTGCGAGCATTTTTAGTTGGCCCTTATCTCGATGCAACCGACGGGGTCGCTCAAGGTTTTGTCGCTGGGGCTGGAGCCCTAACATTCAAGTCCTCTCACCTGCACCTTCAAGTCAAGGCGCTTGGTATCTGGGACGACGCCGACTTGAGCGCGAAAATGGGCAGGTGGGTAGCTCAGCTCTTGGACACAAGAGAGATGCGAGCCCTCGGTTGGGGATTTCCTCTTGAAGCCCCCCGCCTTCAATGTCGCATACCTTCTCAAAGAAAGGACCCCGACACCTCCTCCCTTGCCTCCTTCACCCAATGCCTTGCCCAAGGCGTGTGGGACGCTGAGGAAATTGCCCAGGCCACTCGTCGCATCACCGCCGGCAATATGAGCGAACTGGTACCCTCCACTGCCCCTGCTCATTGGCGAGCTTCTTCAGTAAGTCCAGAAGGTGAGCCCGTAAACTCTTCCTCGTCAGAGCCTCTTCAGCGCACTTTGGCCCCCTCGGTTGAGCTGCCTCATTCAGCTCCCTTACCAGTTGAGCTGTTTCAGGCTCCTTAAGCCTATCGATTTGACGGCGAGATGAAGAAGGGCCCACTCTTCAATGAGCCTCTCACGCCGCCTAAGGAAAAATTTTGGACACTAGCCCAGCAAAAGAACCCCTCTCCATTCCCACTGCCAAAGAATATACGTTCAAAGCGGGCGATTGGGCGGTTCATCCTTCCCACGGAGTCGGCCTCGTCGACGGAATCGAGGACAAGTCCTTTGGTGATACCACCAGCAGCGTCTACGTCCTCAAGATTTTAGGATCCGAGTTGAAGGTCATGGTGCCCCTTACCAACGCCCTGCGGGTTGGTTTACGGCCGGTCATGTCCTCTCAAGAAGTCGACGGCCTTTTTGCTGTCTTGGCCACGACCGAGATGGCCGTCGAGACCCAAACATGGAATCGACGCTTTCGCGCTTATACAGAAATGCTCTCGAGCGGATCTCCCACGGAAATCGCCAAGGTTCTCCGAGATATGCACCGGTTGAAGTTTGACAAAGAACTCTCCTTTGGTGAACGACGCTTGCTCGACCACTCACTGTCTCTACTGGTGCAAGAGATGGCCTTGGCCAAGCGAGAAACTCCAGAGCAAATTACTCAGGAAATCGAAGAAGTCTTCGCTCGATAAATGAGCGCTAGCGCAATTGAGCCTCGCTCAAGTCAAATTGTTCAAGATCGTCATTGACTGGCCGTTCCTCCGAAGGAGATGAAAAGCAGTTCAGCATTGCTCGCGTTCGGTAATTTTGAAAGTACGGAAGTTGCGAGCCTCCAGGAGGCGGCTCAAGCGTCTGCCGTACATATTCACACCACCTCATCATCCGAGGATGCCATCGAGTGGCTTGAGGCCCACGACGTAGCTGCAATTCTCCTCGACGGAGGCGGGGACGACCCCAATGGTTTGGCCCAGGGCACACGGGCCCAAGTACGCCATCGGCAAATTCCTATTTTGGCCCTGGCTCGTCATCCTACGGACTTGGTGTTTGCCAGCGCCTATAGCTGGGGTGCAGACGATGTGGTCTCCCCTGACAATGCCTGGTCCCTCACGACTCGGTTGCGGGCTGTTACGCGTAAGTCCCCCGCAGAGGCCCCCCCCCCGCGGGGAACGGCAGTGGTCGGTGAAGTCGACAAAAGTCGACGCATTGCTACGGCACGGGCCCTTTTTAATGCGGGTTATGATGTGCGCTTCGCCCTCACGCCTGATGATACCCACGACTTCTCTCTTGAGGCTGCGGTCAGCATAGTAGTTGTGTGCACAGAGCTTTGTGCAGACCCAGCTTCGCTGATTCGAGAAGCCATTGAGGCCGGCTCAGAAGCGAAGTTCATTATTTCTGCTGAACCAAAAAAGTACAATGCTCTGTCAAAAGAGTTGGGCCATGGCTTATCAGCACGCGTCACAGATGCCTCTGCTCCCCCAGAAAACGTCGTGTTTTTGGCAAACGAGTTGGCCACAGCCAGTATGCCCGACAAGAGGGCTGCCCCGCGTATACTCTATGGGACCACTGTTAGATTTAGAGGAGAAGGTCGAGAGGAAGATGAAATTGGTTTTTCCTACAACGTAAGCGAAGGGGGCATGTACGTGCGTACCTTGGCGCCACCAAGTGACAACATTGTTTGGATAGAGATGCACCCCCCTCGCGGTGCGGCGCGCGTTCGGTTGGTCGGGGAAGTAGCATGGCGTCGGCCCTTCGGCCCTCATGGCAAGGCGACAGTGCCTCCCGGTTTCGGTCTTCGTATCGTTGACGCGACCAAAAATGATAAAACTCGTTGGATAGAAGGATGCGCTAGAGCGGCAGCGGTGAGCTAGATAATAGACCACCCAGGGAGAGAATTTATCTATGCTAAGTCCTTTTTATGAAGATCTACACGCGTACGGGCGATGAAGGAAAAACGGGACTTTATGGAGGAGCACGCGTTGCAAAAAATGATGCCCGCGTGGAAGCATATGGAACTATCGACGAACTCAATGCAGTTCTAGGTGTTGCGCGAGCAGCTCACTTGCCCCAAGAGCTCGCCCACTCTTTGGCGGACATGCAAAACGACCTTTTTGTGCTGGGAGCCGAAGTTGCCTGCACTCCGGGAAAAGAAGATAAGCTTAAAATGAATCTCGTGGGCACCAGAGAAATCGAGCGCCTAGAGTCCCTCATCGACGAAATCGAGTCCAAACTCCCCCCCCTCAAGCAATTCATCCTCCCCGACGGCAGCGCCGCTGGCGCCTCTCTCCACTTTGCACGCACAGTGACTCGACGAGCAGAACGACGCTGCGAAGACATTGAGGTACGCCGCGAAGTGACCATCTACCTCAATCGCTTGAGCGATTGCCTTTTTGTTCTCGCAAGGCGAGCCAATCAAATCGCCGACTATCCGGAAAGCCCGTGGGTTGGCCGAGACTCTCCCTAAGCTGGCCTCAGGTGGACTTGCACTCTAAGTTTCGCAAAACATCAGAGGTTGCCGTCTTCTTTTTGAGCAATCGTTCGACTCCTCCTTGGTAAACAATTCGCCCACCATCGGGGCCGCCATCGGGACCCAGCTCGACAACCCAATCAGCCGTGCGAATGACATCGGGTTGATGCTCAATTACCACGCAAGTATCCCCCCTATTCACAAGGCGACTGAGGACATTCACCAAACGCTCTACATCAGAAAGGTGCAGCCCCGTGGTTGGTTCGTCCAAAACGTAAAGAGTGGGTTCATGGCGCGCACCGGCGCACAATTCTGAAGATAATTTCAAACGCTGGGCCTCTCCTCCGGAGAGAGTATGAGAACCTTGGCCTAATTTAATATAACCTGCGCCTAAGTCACATAAAACCTGAAGAGGCGCGCATATCTTCGGGTGGGCTGCAAAAACTTCGACTGCCTCCTCGGCTGATAAGCCGAGAATGTCTCCTATAGTTTTGCCCAAGTACTTTACTTCTAACGTACGTGTCTCAAATCTCATCCCATCACAGGCTGGGCACGTCGTCACCACATCCGGCAAAAAACTCATTTCGTGGCAGAGCACCCCCTGGCCATCACATGTGACGCATCGTCCGCCATGAGGCGTGTTGAACGAAAATCGCGATTGGTCAAACCCCCGGACTTGGGCGTCCCCCGTTTTGGCGAATAATTTTCGAATAATATCAAAAATACCCAAAAAAGTGGCGGGTACACTCCGGGGAGTACGGCCAATGGGAGATTGGTCCACCGCAATGGCTCGAGTGATGCCCTCAATTCCACTCAAAGAGGTAAATGCCCCAGGAGCATCGCCCACACGGGCAAGCTTTTGTTGAATTGCCGGCAGCAAAACCTGACGGATCAAGGTGCTTTTTCCTGAGCCACTCACACCGACCACAACAGTCATTGCCTGAAGAGGTATTCGCAGCTCGTCTCCCCGCAGGTTGTGTTCACTTGCTCCTTGAAGAACGATGTATTCATGCTTTTTAGTTAAGATCTTCTTTTCGCGGGTCAGGGGGGGAGCCTTCAGAGCTCGACCCGTGGGCGAAAGTTTGTTGGCAAGGACTTTTTTTGGCACTCCAGCGGCCACTACGTGTCCACCATGAGTTCCTCCACCCGGGCCCATATCAATGAGATAGTCAGCCGCCATGATGGCATCCTGATCGTGCTCAACCATCACCACCGTACTTCCGGTTTCCACGAGGCGACGTAAATTTTCTATTAAGCGCCCGGTATCGCGCGCATGCAGGCCAATCGTAGGCTCGTCTAAAACATAAAGAGCTCCAGTGAGATCTGCCCCCAATTGAGCGGCCAATCTCAGGCGCTGCAACTCTCCCCCTGAAAGGGTCGCCGCGTCTCTATCCAGGCTCAGGTAGTCAAGTCCTACCTCGCCCAAAAACTCCAGTCGACGGGAAAGTTCCTTCATCAATGGTGTCGCGATAGCCTGCTGGCGTCCGGTAAACCTCCATTTTTTCGTCACTTTTCGGAGATCTTTGACGCAAAGGGCCGTCAGTTCAGGATAGGAGAACCCCTGCCAAAGCACCCGTCGAGGAAAAGGACCTAAGCGCGCCCCCCTACAGCTAGGACAGACTTTTTTGATACTCGCTTTCTTCTTGCCCCTGGTTTTCGCTTGGGGAGCAAAACCAGTACCTTCACAATGAGCACATTGTCCTTGCAGCGTGTTGAACGAAAAATACCTCGGGTCAATATCACCAATAGAGAAATTGCATTGCCGACACACGCCCCCAGTGGACAGAACTCGTACCTCCCCTTCACGCACCAAACTTGCATGCCCTCGCCCCCAACGAATTGCATGGTGAATATCTTCTAACGAAAGTGATTTAAACGGGACATCTTCCCGAAGCACCACGTCAATATTGTGTTCACGTGTTTTGGCCAAACGAGGAGGGGTGTCAGTACTTACACGTTTGCCGTCTGCTACTGCCCACGTAATTCCAGCTTGGGCCGCAGCACTAAATACGTCTAGGTAGCTTCCTTTACGCCCTCGCACGACGCAAGCGCGCAGCTCACCCCGCCCTTTTTCGCGCTGGGCAATCGCCCACAACTCTTCCACCGTGCAATGACCAATCTCTTCGTCATGATCGGGACAGCGCGGGGTGCCCAGTTTTGCAAAGCCTAGGCGCAAGTAATGGGCTACCTCGGTAACAGTCGCGACTGTAGAGCGAGCCCCCATGCGAGTCGTGCGCTGTTCAAGGGCTATCGATGGCGGAACCCCTTCGACTGCGTCTACGTTGGGGCGAGGCAATGTCGGTAAAAACCTGCGAGCGTAGGGGGTCAGCGTTTCCAAGAATCGTCGCTGGCCCTCAGCAAAAATCACGTCGAAAGCCAGGGTACTCTTGCCCGAGCCACTTGGGCCGGTCACCACAGTGAGTTTATGGTGAGGAATCGATACATCAACATCTTGCAACGTATGTTCGCGAGCTCCTTTTACGAGCAACTCTTGTTTCGAAACCTTTCTTTTCTTTGCCTTAGGGGCTCCTCGACCTCTCCCTACGTTTGCCGCTTGGGTAAGGGCAATGCCAGTGGCAGTTGTTGATTTCGCGAGAAGCTCTGGTGTGCCAGCAAATACTTGTTCCCCTCCCTTGCGTCCGCCTGCCGGGCCCAACTCCACAACCCAATCGGCTGCGGCTATCAATGAGAGATCGTGGTCCACAAAGACGACCGTTCCCCCGGCGCGTACCAAAACACGCAAAGCCTCGACCAAAAGGCATACCTCGTCGGCATGCAGTCCTGCGCTGGGTTCATCCAACACGTAAAGCGTCTTTGCTTTAGGTGCAGCCAGAGCACGCGCCACCTTCAATCGCTGAGCCTCTCCTCCTGATAATGTCGAAAGAGGCTGCCCCAAACGAATATACCCAAGTCCTAATGCAACAAGGGGCGCCAAGGCGCGACGAATTGGGGCTGAATTGTCAAAAACACGCAAAGCGTCCACAATGCTCATCGCAAGAACGTCGGCTATAGAATGACCACGATGAAGGACACTTAAAATTTCATCCTTAAATCGACGTCCTGCACACACGGGGCACGTCAATGAGACGTCCGCGAGAAATTGCATCTCAACGGTTTCGTAACCCTCTCCCGCGCATGCTTCACAGCGTCCACCCGCCACATTAAAGGAGAAGTGTGAAGGGGTATAACCTCGCGAGATTGCCATTTCTTCACTTGCAAAACCCTTGCGAACGGCGTCCCAAGCTTTGGTATAGGTCGCGGCATTGCCGCGAGATGTGCGCCCCAATGGCGATTGATCGACCAGCTCAACAAACTCAATTTCCTCAAGCCCCTGAATGGACGTGAGAGGTCCCGGACGTTCTACGTCAACGATATGTAGGTGTCGCGCCACGCTGCGAAAAAGAATGTCCACGGCCAAGGTGCTTTTGCCTGAGCCGCTCGGACCGCTCACCGCTATCAAACGCCCCAAAGGAAAATCAACATTGATGCTTTTGAGATTGTGTGCCTGGGCTCCCTTAATTTTTATGCGCCCCTTTTTGGCTGTAGCCTTTTCGAGATTGAGCAAAGGACCTGCGAGAGCCCGAGCGGTGGCTCCGCCCGCCTTTCTTGCCATTTCAACCTTGCCATCAAAGACAATTTGCCCGCCCTCTTCTCCCGCCCCGGGGCCCAGCTCAACCACCCTATCGGCCTTTTCTATCACCAAAGGTTCGTGCTCGATGATAATGACGCCATTTTGCCGAGACGCCAATTCGCTCATTAGTTGTGTGAGCTGTTGGATATCAATGGCGTGTAGTCCAACGGTCGGCTCATCGATTATAAAGAGCGCATTGTGAAGGGAAGTACCGAGGGCTGCCGTCAGGGTCACCCTTTGGGACTCTCCCCCTGAGAGGGTGCGAGCTTGCCGATCTAAAGAGAGATAACCCAAACCAACCCGAGACAAATAGAGCAGTCGTGCTGACAGCTCCCCCTTCAGTAGCCGCCCGTGGGGTGTGCGGCATTCTACCGTCTCAAGGCGTTCTAGCGCTGCGTCCACCTCCAATAAATGCCACTCACTGAGATCCAATCCCCCCCATTTGTACCAAAGGGTAGAGTCCTTCAATCTTGTTCCATTACAAGTCGGGCAAGGGTCGTACGAGCGAAATCGCGCCAAAAATACCCGTACGTGCATCTTGTACGCTTTGGACTCCAACCAGGTGAACCACCCGCGAATGCCCCAATAATTTGTACGTCCGCGCTTGCCGGTACCGTCAAATATCAACTTCTTTTGTTGGGGCGTTAGAGCGCTATAAGGCTCATCCCACGAAATATTTTGCCCAAGACAAAATTTCTTGAGCTGGTCGCGCTCCCAAGCACTCTTGGGCCCGCGCCAAGGACGAATCGCTCCCTCCGCCAACGACATTCTATCATCAGGGACAACCTTATCCATGTCGATGCCCATCACTCGTCCAAAACCTCGACACTCTTCGCAAGCAGCCAAGGGTGATTGATAGGAGAAGTACCCAGGGCGGGGCGCTAAGAGGGGGCGAGCACATTCGGGGCAAGAAAGCCCCTCACGAAGATGGAGTGCTTGCTCTTGGAGGTCCCCTGGATAGATCCAGCACTGTCCGCCGCTCAACACCCCGGCGCTGCGGCGAAAGGAGTTCTCCAGGGCCTCGCGCACTCGGCTCTCTGCACCCTTTTTCGCAATCAATCGGTCCAACACCACATAGATACGCCCGGCCCCCGCTGCGGTAGAGGGCTTCAGCTCGTCGAGATCATAGACCTTGTCATTGCAAACAATCCGTCGGTATCCCTCTCTCAGTAGGTCCTCACGTACTTGAAGAAATTCTTCTTTACCCTCAACATGAGTTGGGCACGATATAAGTATACGCTTTCCTTCAAATTGCTCGTATACGCGTTCAACGCCCTCATCTAAGTCAAGATTACGTGCGGGGATCTTGTGCTCGGGACAATGAGGCTTTGATTCCTTGGCAAAGAGCCCCGCCAGATAGCTCTCCAAGTCGGCCATTGTTGCCAAAGTTGAGCGCGAGCTCTTGATGGGCGCGCCGCGGTCCACTGCTACAGCCGCCCCCACTGGGGCCAACGATTGCATGGGTGGACGCTGCAAACGCTCCAAAAATTGACGGGCGTAAGGAGAAAAGCTCTCAACGAAGCGCCTTTGCCCCTCTGCGTATAGAGTATCGAGAGCAAGAGAGCTTTTCCCGGCGCCAGAAACCCCTGTTAAAACTAGGACTTCACCCGGGTGCACATCTAGGTCAATTCCGCGTAAATTATGGGTTCGCGCACCGCGCAAGCGAGTTGAGAGCATGAGCGCAGCATAGTGCGCCCCTCTTTCTCAACAATCCTCCAAAGCAAGGAAAGAAGAGAGGGTTTAAATTTTTTCGTTCCTTCGCGCTCATTGGCGCGGTAATCACCGATGAGCATCCGAAAGCTCCAGAAAAACAATGGCCAAAGCCAAGAAAAAGTCCACAACAGCTAGCGGTGAAAAAATTCTCGCCACGAACCGCCGCGCAAAATTCGACTACGAGTTGGGTACAAGATACGAAGCGGGACTTTGTCTAATTGGCAGCGAAGCGCGCTCTATTAGAGATACGTCACCTGGTATCAACGAGGCTTTCATCGACATTGATCGCCACGGCGAAGCCTGGGTCAAACAAATGCGCATCACCCACGTGAAGCATGCTGCTTTTGGTCACACAGAAGTGAGACCAAGAAAACTGCTCCTTCACCGCGCAGAGCTGAATAAGATTCGTGCAGCCCTCGAACGCGAAGGCATGACCGCGGTGCCCACCATTGTTTACTACAAGAAGGGGCGCGTTAAATTAGAGTTCGCCCTGGCTCGGGGCAAAAAACAATATGATAAGCGTCACGCTATCAAAGAGCGCACAGAATCACGCGAGGCCCAGGCAGCCATTTCCCGTGGTCGAAAGGACTATTAAATCATGACCACAACAGACGCTGAACCAGCTAAAATTGCTTTCACACTCAAGAGCGGGGGTGTCGCCCACATCGAGTTGAGCGATGGAGATCGCACGACAATCTCCAGCCCAACACCTTCTCCTCCCGGTTCTACCGTACGAGGCCGCATGTCCAAAATAGCTTGTGAGCTTCAGTTGAAGGTACGTAATTGCAAAAAAAAGGGAGAGCTTTTTTACATTGATGGACGCCTACAAAATGCGTCGAAAGAGCTCAAAGCACTCTTGACGGCTTCTCAAACGTAAAAAGCATAGGCGCTTCGTGCAGAGCGAGCTGGTCAAATTATTTGCATCAACGAGGTTGGTAAAAGAATCGTAGCTCGCCCCGCAAGTGGTGACTCGCGACTCGCATCATCTGATTGCGCCATTTTGCAGCACCGAAAGCACGGACAGACCGATGAAGGGGCCGCCTAGCAACAAATCTCGATGCAAATGGGTGAGAGGAACTGGGTGCAGGACCGCTCCCGCCCGCAGCTCAATTTGAGCGCGAATTCCCGCAGCAAATTGACGGCTTGTTGCCAATCTCAACCCGGCCCGTACGGACAAAGCATCTACTTCGTTGGCAAACGACTGCACCTGGGCTCCTCCGCCCACATGGAGAGCACTCAGCGCCAAAACGCCTCCCAAAGAAAAGGTCACGGGGGATTTTTTGCGAAACAGATAATCGACTCCTCCGACAAAGTCGAAAGTAGACCAAGGAGGAGCTGCGTTTTTCTCTAATGAATTACTCAGTGCAGGTAACTTTCCGAGGGCAAAACTCACCTCGGTAGTGAATCGAAGGGGTGTATAATTGTTGAACTCAACCCCCAATGCAGGACCGATTAGCCATGCGCCTTGGGGAAAGACCAAGGTACTCAAGCCCGAGCGCAAACCAAGAGTTCGACCTTGGGCAGACTCTTCTTCTTTGAGGACCTCTTGGCGCAAAATGGCCTCTCTTCGCGCAAGGAGCTGAGCCTCGCGCTTTC
>Ga0256845_1002211_pt1 | contig 14372 bp, 15 predicted proteins | sample RiftiametaG_FD_189101 | JGI IMG/M metagenome (GOLD analysis project Ga0256845, IMG submission 189101) | Tube worm associated microbial communities from hydrothermal vent at the East Pacific Rise, Pacific Ocean - Riftia | ecosystem: Host-associated > Annelida > Integument > Unclassified ...
ATAGAATAAAAAACCATTATAATAATCACTATGTCTATCGTTCAAGAATTATCCAATAAACTACCCAAACAGTTAGTTCTATCAGGCGATGAACTCACTCGTCCGTATGAATCTGATGGACTGACAGTATTTAAGCAAAAACCTTTAGCAGTAGTTTTACCTAGCACAATCGATCACATTAAGAAAACTATCGCAATTTGTAAAAGATTCAAAACACCTATTGTAAGTCGCGGTGCAGGGACAGGTTTGTCTGGTGGTGCGACACCAATAAAAGACAGTGTGGTCCTAGGGTTATCTAAACTAACTAAAATCAAAGCCATCAATGCCAAAGAGCAATATGCTGTATTAGAACCAGGCGTAAGAAATGCATCTATAAGCGAAGCCGTTGCCAAATATGGACTTTACTATGCACCCGATCCATCCTCACAAATTGCTTGTACGATTGGAGGAAACGTCGCAGAAAATTCCGGCGGTGTTCACTGTTTAAAGTATGGGCTAACAGTTCACAATATTATTGCGATTAAAATGTTAACCATAGATGGTGACGAATTAATACTTCATCGGGGTGATGATGGAGTTGGTTTACTGGCACTAATGAATGGCTCGGAAGGGTTACTTGGTATAATTATAGAGATCACCGTAAAACTTTTACCAAAACCGGAACTTGCCCAAGTAATTTTAGCCGGGTTTAATAATGTAAAAGACTGTGCTAATTCAGTCGCTGATATAATCACTGCTGGCATAATCCCCGCGGGTTTAGAGATGATGGATGCCTTTGCTATAGAGTCTGCTGAAGACTTTGCACATGCAGGTTACCCTAGAGATGCCAAAGCACTTCTATTATGTGAAATAGATGGTAGTAAACATTCAGTTCAAGATGAATTAGCGAAAGTACAATCCATCCTTTCAAAAGCAAGCAGCATAAAAATATCTCAAAATGAACAACAACGATTATTATTTTGGAAAGGACGCAAATCTGCTTTTCCAGCGGCGGGAAGATTATCTCCAGATTATTATTGTATGGATGGCACAATTCCTAAACGCAATTTGGCTAAAGTATTAGAAAAAATAACAGAATTATCGATTCATTACGATCTGCGAGTTGCAAATGTTTTCCACGCTGGTGATGGAAATCTACACCCACTTATTTTGTACGATGCTAATAAAAAAGGCGAGTTAGAAAAGACTGAAGAATTTGGCAATGAAATATTAAAACTTTGCGTAGATGTTGGTGGAACAATTACTGGTGAACATGGTGTTGGGATAGAAAAATTGGATGCTATGTGCTACCAATTCCCTAAAGAAGAATTGGAAATACTGCATCAAATAAAAGCTATTTTTGATCCGGAATCATTACTAAACCCTGGTAAAGCCGTTCCAACCCTGCATCGTTGTGCAGAGCTTGGCGGTATGCATATTCATAAAGGTCAATTACCGCATCCTGAATTAGAGCGTTTCTGATGTTAAGTTTAAACGGATTAAGTTTAGAAGATATTCAGGAAAAAATTATTAAAGCTAAACAGTTAAAAATTGTCGGTGGGATCAATTCATCTACTCAAGAAGATGAAGACAATCAACTCAAGATGTCCCAATATTCGGGAGTGGTTGAATACCATCCCGAAGAATTAGTGATCACTGTAAAAGCCGGAACAACTATCAAACAGTTAAATGACGTTTTAGCTAAAAAAAATCAGGTAACCTCTTTTTCTACAGATAATAATATTTCAACGATTGGTGGTGCTTACGCAACTGGCTCTCCTGATTTAAGAGATGCTGTTTTGGGAATAAAGATAATTGACGGCCAAGGTAGATTGCTAACCTTTGGTGGACAAGTTATGAAGAATGTCGCGGGATACGATGTGGCTCGTTTATTAGTTGGATCCAAGGGGCAGCTAGCGGTTATTTGTGAAATCAGTTTTAAGATCATCCCAAAAAATTATGCCTATATTGTAACTGACAAAATAATGACTAAAAATAAACTTGAAAATAAATCGGCAGTGATAGATAGAATTAATTCGGGACTAAAAAATATTTTCGACCCTAATAGGGTTTTTATTTAATGCAAACAAAACTACCTGATAATTTAATGGCTAGTAGCAAGGCTCAAAAAGCAGAAGAAATCCTAAAATCATGTGTGCATTGTGGTTTTTGTTTAGCAACTTGTCCTACATACCAATTAACCGGTAACGAATTAGATTCTCCACGTGGTCGTATAATTTTAATTAAGTCAGCGCTAGAAGGTAATGACTTTAATCAATCGAGTATTCAACACTTAGATCAATGTTTAACTTGTCGAGCTTGCGAAACCACTTGCCCTTCAAGTGTCAGTTATGGTGAGCTAGTTGATATTGGTAGAGAATTTATTGAACCAAAACGTGTTTGGTGGCAAAAAATATTTCGCACATTAATACGATTTACTTTAACTTCACCAAAGCTGTTCAATATATTTGGGCGGATTTTTAGACATTCTGCAATTCAATCACTAGCAATAAAACCAGAAAAAATTGAAAGTAAAGTTTTACTTTTAGCTGGTTGTGTACAGCCTAGTCTTGCGCCAAATATAAATCATGTGACTAAAAATGTACTCGCTAAACTGAATATAGAAGTTATAGAAACTAAACAAAATGAATGCTGTGGCGCACTAGATCAACATTTATCTGCACAAGAAACTGCGCTAATAAGAATTAAAGCGAATATCGATCATTGGAATAATTTATTGCAAGACGATTTAGATGCAATAATTTCTACTGCCAGTGGTTGTGGTGTTATGGTAAAAGATTATTCTTCCTTATTTGAACCGGAAGATCCCTATTTTGATAAATCCAAATTAGTGTCGGAAAAGACGAAAGATATAGCAGAATATTTGTCGAAAAAAGATCTCTCACAGCTTAAATCGACAAATGCTGATATATCTTATCACGCACCTTGCACCTTACAACATGGTCAAAAGCTACCCGGATTAGTTGAAGGAATATTGGAAAAACTAGGCTATAAAATTGCTGAGGTTGCCGACTCTCATTTGTGTTGTGGTTCAGCTGGAACCTATTCAATTTTTCAACCTAAATTATCGAATCAATTAAGAAAGAATAAAATTGTACATCTATCAAAATCAACGCCAAACGTAATAGTTACCGCTAACATTGGATGTTTAATGCATCTTTCTAACGGTACTAAAACACCAGTCAAACATTGGATAGAACTTTTAGATAATTAAATACGCTCATCAATCTTGCTAATGTTTCAACAAAGAAATATAAACCTTCCTCTTGACACTTCACAGCTAAAACCGTCAAATACAATTAATATTTTTAACTGATGCCTTAATTCGTTACCCCACAAGGCATCTGGCTCACAGAAAACGGCTCCAATGGAGGCATTTTTGTTACCAATGATATGCTTGCCGAAAATACAAGTAGGAGCAAATGTACAGATTCAAGCCGATAAAGATAAAGATAAAGAATGTGAACCAATTATTTAAGCAGGGTTCTTATCTGCCAATAAAGTATTCTTCAATTTAAATCCAACGATATTACCAACCATCGCCGCAGCAAACCAAAGCCAACCAGCCAAACTACCCGATGCAATACCGCTAAAATAGGCACCAATATTACAACCTGAAGCCAAACGCGCCCCATATCCTAATAGCAAACCACCAAGAATTAATCTAAAAATAAGAATACCCGACGCCCTATAACTAACTGAAATCTTATTGCTTAATTTTGCCGCCCACCATACTCCTAACACTAATCCCACATTCATCACTGAAGTACTGTGTTTTAACACAGGTTCACTGAGCGCTTTTGCCCATGATGCATTTTGCCAATAGTCATATCCTGAAAGATCACCACCAAAAAAGTCAAAAATTTTGGCTCCCCAAAGTGCAAATCCGGAGGTAACGCCCCATGGCTTTCCTTTCACTAACAAAGTAGCTAAATTAAGTACGGCTAATAGAATTGCAGCCAATAAAAGCGGCCAATGATTTTTAAGAAATCCTGGAATCTTATTCTGGACGCTATTATTAACGGGATTAATATTGCCATGCGCTTTCTTTTCGATCGATAGGAATAACATCCATAGAATCCCAGCAATGCTTAAATTAACTACAATCGCGGTCACTAATCCCCAATCATGCAGCATTGAGAATTTACCGAGTGTAGGCAAAGCATTCCACCATGGAACATGGAAAGTTCCTATTAGGGAACCCGCAACAAAACCTACTAAAGTTATTCCCATCCTCAAACTACCTGTACCAAGGTAAGTTAAGGTTCCCGATGCACAACCATTACCAAACTGCATACCCACGCCAAAAATAAAGGCACCTGCTACCAGTGCGGTGCTTACAGGTGTTAATTTTCCAGAAAGCGTTTGCCCATTAAAATCGCCCTGTGCGAACATTGGTAACATGATCAGGCTAGCGACGATAAGAGTTAGCATTTGAGCACGCAATTGCTGAGTTCGTTGACTTTTTATAATGTGCGTAAAACCAGCAGTAAAGCCGTAGTTTGCTTGAAATAGGACCAACCCAAGCGCACTTCCAATAATAAATAAATAGCCCTGTTTAGTTCCTACATAGCTAAATATGGTCCAAATACTCAAACTGAACAGTAAAGTAAAAAGCATATTACTTGGTTTACTTTTAATCGCATTAAAAAGATTAACGACGGGATTCATAGCTTACTTCCGATAAAAATCTATTCGATTACAATAAAACAAAACGAAATTGATTGTCAATCCGATTTAGACATAAAAAGTTACAATTACCATTCAATATCTTCTGATATCACTAAATATTGAGCCATATACCTTTTTATTGATTAGTTTAACAACTAACAAATTATCCTGTTATTGTAAATTACACTTTACTTAATGCTTTATATTATATATATTATGTAAAGTATACTTTACATAAATTAATAAAAAGAGCAATAGTATGAATAGCACACACGCAAAACAACAAGGCTGTAATCGCTTAAATCAATTAAACAATAAAAATTTAGCTAAGTGGACACTCGCTTGGCTTGTAACCATGGCTGTGGCAACTTTCGGCCCAATTTATTTATGGGAAGGAAATCGAATTTACTCGTTTATTTTCATTTTAATAAACCTTGCTGTTGGCGTAGGAATGATTTTTGCTCATAAACGCATTTTACAAGGGCTAGATGAATTACAAAGGAAGATTCAAATGGATGCGATGGCAATTACATTAGGAGTAACTTTAGTAGCTGGTCTTGCCTTCTCAATGCTCGACATAGCTAACGTCATATCTTTTGATGCAGAAATATCCTATCTCGTATTTTTAATGAGTATTACTTATGGTATAAGCATTGTTATAGGCAAAAAGCGCTACTCATGAAAAATAGATTAAAAGTATTACGTGCGGAAAGAGACTGGACGCAAGCGGACTTGGCAATGCAATTAAATGTATCTCGGCAGACAATTAATGCAATAGAAAAAGGAAAATTTGATCCTAGTTTACCGCTCGCTTTCAAAGCAGCAAGGCTCTTTAAGTTAACTATTGAAGAGATATTTAATGATGAGTAGCATATGATTTAGAGTCGCTTTAACCCGTAAACTAATACACTACAAACAATTCTGTTACATCTTTAATAGTGAAATAATAATTCTATCGTCTATAATCACTTTGTTTAGATCCCTAATTCCAAGTATTGATTAGATGGTAAATATGCCCAAGAAAAATAAAATAAATATAATTAAGCCAGAGTATGGAATAGAAATAGCAAGTAATAAACTCACAAGCTTAACCAATAACTCGGGCAGTATCAAAAATGTTGTAGTAGAAGAAATCCGAAGTGAAATTTTTACTAATTTTACTTATCAAATATCAAAAATTTTTTCAATTAAAAGTGGACTAACAAGTGAATTTTCGCAAATCGAAGTCTTTGGTGAATTGCCAAATAAACAGAGTTTTCGATTTATTAAACCTAGCCTAACTGCTAACTATAAAATTAACAAAAAACATCAATTAACTTTTGTTGCTGAACGAAAAGTCGGACAACTTAACTTTCGCGACTTTGCAGATAGCAGTGATGCTACCGAAAATTAACTGTTTACTCTTATGCCGTAAAAAATATTTTCGCCAACTTAAAAATATTAAATATATCCATCAAGGAAGTACATATTAATTAATGAACACATTATTTGAAAACGACATTCACTGCCCATATTGTGGAGAACTCATTTCAGTATTAATTGATTGCTCAGTGGAGCAACAAGAATATATTGAAGACTGCCAAGTCTGTTGTAGGCCGATTACGTTTAAGGTTGAGTCAACATATGATGGTGATCCATTGGTAACCTTATTAAATGAAAACGAAGTTTAATTTAATCACATGAAAATTGTACTAATCCACGGCATATTCAGTACCGGTCATCTCATGTTTTGGATGAAACGAAAGCTAGAACAATGTGGCTTTGAATGTTTTTCACCAACCCTTTGGCCATCTGATGGTCGAAAAGGAATTGAATTCGCTAGTGCTAATTTGAAAAAACAGATTAATGAGTGGTTTGGTGAGACCGAAAAAATTTCTCTTATTGGATTTAGTATGGGCGGGGTTGTTGCAAGGTATTACCTACAAGAGTTAGGTGGAGTAAGTCGAGTTGAAAATTTCTTTTCCATTTCCTCTCCCCACAAAGGTAGTTATTGGGCATATTTTCCTTATCCAACAAAAGGTATAAAGCAACTACGTCCCAACAGTCATTTTTTGAAACAATTGGAAAAAGGCGAAGGTAACTTAAAGAATGTTAAACTATTTTCTTATTGGACACCTTTAGATCTTTCTATCATTCCTAGCTCTAGTTCATACTGGAAAGTAGCTGAAAATAAAAAGTTTTTTTCTTTGTCCCATATATCGATAATTTTTAATCGAAAAGTTATAAGCGAAATAATATTAAAATTAAAAGAAAGCTGTAAGACGGCTAAAAGCACGGAGCCAAATGAATAATTGGAAAGATAATATTACAAGCCTTTTAACTTCCTTCAAATTTATTTAATAGCTTATAAAATATTTCTTCCGACATATAGCCTTATTTTTAATCGATGCTATTTCTGAAGTTAATTTCGAAAAAATGAACCTTTTGTACCTACCATCCGTCTTTTTATTAAACCAGTAAGAGGCAAAACAATGAACCAAGCCGAAATAGACCTGTTAGTACTAGCCTCTCAACAAGGCAGTAAAAAGGCATTTGGCTTGCTTTTTGAACATTTCCATCAACCTCTTGTTGGTTTTGCAATCAAATTTAGTAATAACAGAGAATTGGCTAATGATGCTGTTCAAGATACTTGGATAAAAGTATCAAAGAATATTCGACAGTTGAATGATCCGAGAGCGTTTAGAAGTTGGCTCTATAAATTACTAAGGTGGAAAATAATTGACTACCAAAGAAAGATTAATAAAGAGCCTGTTTGAATTTGCTGAAGAACAAGTTTATTCAGAAAGTAATTCTCAAAAAAATGAAGTTCTTTCTATCGCTATCAACAGTTTGCCAACTATAGAAAAACAAGTTATTCATCTTTTTTATTTAGAAGAGTTAAGAATATCTGAAATCTCAATTGTTTTAGATATTGCAACAGGCCTCTTCTGCTTTGTGTAAAAGCTTCACTGCTTTTTCTTTGTTAGTATCGGCTGGGATCCTATCCCTCTTACCACGGATATGATTTCAGTAATTCAAAAAACCGACCCTCGTTGTAAAACCAATGAACCTCTTAATGTTAAAGAAATTGAAGCAGCAGGCATTTTGAAAAAAATGATGGGGGGATAATATATTTTTATATCTATGCAGTTATTGAATTAACGATAACTGCATATTTTTTTAACTTTATTTCTCAGCTTTGCTCGTTTTAAATTTCGCGTCAGTTAAATCTTTTAATATCCAACTCAACCATTTAATTAAAGAAAAACTCAACCAAGTCGCCCATATAAGCATCAATACTTTATAGATCCATAATGGCAAAGTATAAAAAACAATATCCCCTAAACTATCTTTACCTTGATCTAAAAACCAAATCAGCGAATGACCATAAGAGCCATTACCGGCCACTCCCATATCTGGCGACTGCAAGAGTCCAAAAGGTACTGCGCCCACAAGCGCTAAAACGGCAAATACTGTAGAAACCACTGTTAACCAATTACCTAGAATTACATATTTAATAATAGAATCTTTATTTTCTCTTTTCCACTGGCTTGCCAGCAACCAAATTGCCACTAGTGCTAACGCTGGCCATGAGAAAGTACTCATGCCTAAACCTAAAATTAACCACTGCCAGTAATTTAAAGGAGAAAAACTCAAACGACTTAATCCAATCGCTAATAATAAAAAGAAAATTAATTCACCCCAATAAAGAATTGCGGGACCGTAACCATCTCCACTCGCGGATAGTAACCAACGATTATCGGGTAAATTGACTTGGCTAGTTAGATTACTAAAATCTCGACCTATCTTGATTGATTTAATCACTTGTTTAAAATCAACGGGGATTGGCGCTTCTATTAACAACTCAATTTGATGTTTACCTGGTTTAAGACCCACCGTGATTTTTCCATCCACTTTGGTTAAATTAATCTTCGATTGGTCTTGTTTAACACTTTTGATTTGGTGCTCACCGATATCAATAATCAAAGGTTCTGCTCTAGTCGCTTGATAATCTATCTGAACGTTAGTAGCCGTTTTACGTTTGCTAATCGCATGGGATTGAGAAATTTTAGTGATCGCCACAGACTCACCTAAAACCGCAGGAGGTTTAGATAATTTAAATGTCAGTTTTTCGCCCGCTCTTGGATAATATTGATAAATCCAATAGTCATCAGACGAATAAGTATTGGGGGAAACTGCTGGGATACCACTAATTTCAATATTCCAATTAGGGTAAACTAAAATCTCCCACAATTCAGAAATTGATGGATCATCTAATGCTGTTAATTCAAAATTTTCTGAACCAATATCATCCTTTGATTCACTTTTAATAATAGAATCCCAACGTGTGGAATAAGTATTATTCGGCAGAACCAAATGCATTAAACCATTTTTTATTTTATCGGTATTCTGCAAAGGGTGCTCAAAAGACAATAGTGGGATCTTAGTAGTAATAGTTCCCTTTTGAGGGGCTTGCCTTGTCACTTCAGTTGTTAAGCGCCATTGACTACCAAAATGGAATTTCCTAGTCAATAAAAATAAATCTGCAATTGATTGCTCGTAGGGCTGGTTTTTTCGTAACCCAGAGTTTGAAACCTTATTACTATCGGCTCTAACTATAGGCTCAATTCGTGTTAATTGAATTGAGTTCCCTGATATTTTTTGATTATTAATACCCGATAATTCCCACCCTTTTATTTTATGTGTTAATCGCAGTGGTTTTTCTGGAAAACGGATCACTAGGTCAGATTTCACTTTTAAACGAGCCATTATTTTCACATTAGACAATCCTGATTTTAACGATAGCCATTGCCCGGATTTATTCCTCCACAATGCTTTGCTCGGTTTACCATTTACAGAGATAGCTTCAATGTTCCAATCATTTGACTCAGGTAATAATGAAGCGAGGTCGGCCCCACTTTGATAGGACAATTCTAGAATAACGGCTTGGTCGTTAATTATCATTTCCGCATTAGCAACTGAGACACAGTTAGGTGCACATAAAGGTTTTGGGTAAAGTCGATTATGTAATTCAGTCAACAATGCTTCACTCGGATATTCTTTAGCTGAAAGTTTCTCGCTAAAAGAAAAGGACGAAACGCCTAGAAAGATTGCCAGTCCAATACTTGCGGTATTTGTTAAGGTTTTATTCTTAAAGTCGCCTTTAGAGCTACCAAGAACTTTTTTCATTCCGCTTTTTATATTGAATCCTTTATTCAAAATAGTGAGTAACCATAACAGTGAAAATATAATCAGCATCACTCTTAATAAACGAACCCAGTTAGTAGTTAAAATATGTAAGTTAACTTGCTCACCGCCTTCTACAGATCCATTCCATCCATAGCTGGCTTGTTTCCAACGCCAATTAGGCTTACCTTTGCCTGCTTGGATAATAGCGCCTTGCTCGTAACTGTTGTCCAAATCGGCACGTTGAATTCTCGATCCCGTTACTACAATACTTTTGGGCTTAGAAACTCTACTCTCTGATTTTGCCATCATTAATTTTGGATGCTTATTTTCGTAAAGCTGAACCTCTTCATCATATAAATCATTAGAATTTTCTGAGCGAAAACGATCATATTCATTCGCAGAAATAGAACGAGACATTTCAAGCTGAGGATGTAATGTAAAACGAATTTGCTGAGCAATAAAAGGCAATAAATTTAACAACAATAATCCAACAGAAACCCATCGATAAATATTGAATGCTTTTAACCAACTCGGTTTTGTTATTTTATTAACAATACTAATCGACGCAATTAAGTTCAACCACAAAAAAGTAGGCATATGCGATTCATGATAACCTAAAGTTAAAGTCGTCAAAGCAAATAAACTGGCTAGTAAACCAAAAAATTTAAATACCATTGCGGTAATAATCAATACAAAAAACAAGTCGATCAAATTCCACTTACCTAACCAATCACCATAAGATGAATCTGCACCACTTATAGCGATCAATTTTCTTCCCGGCGGTATACTTAAATTAACCTTAGTCGTTGCAAAATTAATATCCCAACCCGATGCATGATTCATTTTATTGGATGGAACTTCGCCACCAGCAAATACATCAATATTAGGTGTGCGTACTTCAACGCCAGTTATTTGCTGATCTTGATTATTATTTGAGTATGTGATCAGTCTTTCCTTATTATGATTTTTCAATTGAGTTAGCTTGTATTCAGGTAATGTATTCAAGCGCCAATCCTTTGATTTACTTCCTTTGATTGTATCGAAGAAGTAGTAAGTTTCGTTATCAAAACTTAACCACATTTGCCTTTGCAGACTAAGCCGATCTGATGAGTGAGAAATCCCTCTATGACCTTCTTTTATGGTTAATGCCTCTTGGTGATTAACAACATAATGGGGAAGCGCGCTCCATTGGTTGACAAAACCTTGCTCTGAATCAATCGCTGATGCATTAATTATTTGTGTAGAACGAAGTCTTTCGTTATTTTGATAAACCCATATTTCTTGTTTTGGCCAAAACTGGCCTGTCTCATTAAAAGCAATCTCTTGTGGAAATCCATGAATTTTAAATTTTAACCTTACCTCATAACTTCCAGGTTTTAATTGAATTTTTAAATTACCTTGACTATCAACTTGGGTATTTAATTTAGAGACAATTGACATCAACTGATATTTTTCTAAATTTAATTTTGTTAATATTTCTTCTCGTGCTCTTCCGCCTATATCAAGCTCCAAAGCGATAGTCATCGTCATAGGGTGTCCATCATTTATTAGTCGATTGACCCAAACTTTTATAAAATCAACCTCTTCCTTCTCAATTTGTTTTACACTACCAAGCCAAAGCTGGTTATTTTTTCGCTTAATAAATTCAATTTTCTTCTGATTAATAAATAGATCCAGTAAAACAATTTCATTTGGTATTTGAATTGATTCGGGGCGCTTAACCCAAGGCGTTATACCTTTAATTTGATAGTCGCCTTTTTTTAAATGCAAATAGGGTTTGTTATTGATTTTAAGAACTACAGTGTCTTTATTATTCACCTTAACATTTTGTGGCCATTGGTTAATGTTTCCGGGAAGCGGGATTTTACTTTCATCTAACAGAGACCAGTTTTGCGAAAACATCAATTGTTTATCATTAACTTCTAGCCTTAAAGTAGATGGCCAAGCACATAAATAGTTTTCTTTTTTTGATGAGTCTTTCCTAGCTAGATAGGGGCAGTCACGAAATTCTTGCTTATATGCCACCCAATCTTTCCATTCTAATAGATCACTCGGTATATTTTCTGAACATACACTTAATGAGAAAAAAATGAGTGACAACGAAAATAGTATTATTTTGAACAAGGATGGCATAGCTAGTTCCTTTGATTAACTGTCATTTTTATAAAAGACTCTATTATATTTTATCGAAAAAAAATAGTTCTCTGTTATTAGGTATCATTTATTACAACGATTAGTATTGATAACAACGTTTAAACTTGTCAAATAGGGTTATTAATGGCAGACATCACTTCAACCAACGATCTGGAACTTCTAGCATAGGAAAATGCTCTGCATCTTGCAACTAATTCAATATACATTGAGCCATTACATAAAACAAACGACTCAATTTGTATTGCACGGTTGCCAATATTATCCCTCACCATCAATTCTGTTGCGATACTTGTCACTGCCTTCATAATTACTCATATTAAGGCGTTAAATTTTTACTTTTAAGAATAAGTCAGCTAATCTTTACCCAAATAATTATATTAATCTATCAATTTATGCATAAAAACCTCTATCTTCTAACTTTTCTCAAAATACTTGCTCTAATAAATTTCATCTTTTTAAACAATTTTTCCGTAGCGAGTGATAAAACTGAAGAGGTAGGAGATGATATTCAACACTTAATTTTGGCAGCAAGTCTTGGTACCTCTATATTTTATGAAAAAGAAAACGAAGGGACCTACCAGTTTCTTAAAGCCGTTATTGCTTCACAAATTTTCGTGCATGAAGTGAAAAATTGGACAAAAAAAACGAGACCTAATGGAAAGTGTTGTCACTCATTTCCCTCAGGGCATGCGTCTATATCATTTACTAGCGCAGCCTTTATTCATAATCGTTATGGTTGGAAATATGCAATACCAGCCTATGTTGCTTCCAGCTATGTTAGTTATTCTAGAGTTTATGCAAATAAACATTTTGTTGAAGATGTAGTCGCTGGCGCAGCTATTGGTTTAATTAGCGGCTTTTATTTTACCGATGAATATAAAAATGTGGAGATATTGCCTGTCATTACAGACAAGCAAGTAGGGTTCTATTTCTCAATGACTTTTTGAGTAAAAAGGTCAATATCTGACATACAGAAGTGTCATTTTCCTCTTTTTATCATTCTAAAATATCTTCATAATTACTTTTCAAATAGGATCAACTCAAACAAATAGTTTGATTAAGAGAAAGGATACTCTCATGGACAAGTACACGCTTAACTTAAGTAAAAATATTAAAAATTCTTTAGGGATATCATTGGCTCTTTTACCTATTTATTTATCCGCATCAAATATTTTCTCTGTGCCAATTACCGGTCATTTACCACCACTTTTACTCGCCAAGAATTTTAAACTTAACTCAGAATTAAGTGACTTTTTTGTCAGTGAAAAGCTCGATGGTATTAGAGCATTCTGGAGTGGTGATGAACTACTCACGCGCAATGGACATAACATTAATGCACCTGATTGGTTTGTTGAAACTCTTCCAAATCAAGCACTTGATGGTGAACTTTGGATCGGCAGGGGTCGATTTGATGAAGTTTCTGGAATTGCTAGGCGTAAAAATGCAATAGATCAAGAATGGAAAAAAGTTAAATTTATGGCATTCGATTTACCCTATGATCTTGCTCCATTTGAAGACCGATTCAAAACGTTAGATCGAATTGTTAAGGAAAAAAACCTTCCGCATTTAAAGTTGGTAAAACAGTCAGGCATTAAATCCAAAGAAGATCTAGATCGCTATTTAGCTTTAGTAACCGCTAAAGGTGGCGAAGGTCTCATGCTACATAAAAAGTATTCTTTATATCAAGCTAAACGAAGTGATGATTTACAAAAATTAAAGCCACTTTACGACGCAGAAGCGACCGTATTGAGACATTTAAACGGTAAAGGAAAATATTTAAATCATATGGGATCTATAGAAGTCATTAACAAAGATGGTATTATTTTTAAAATTGGTAGTGGCTTTAACTTTCAAGAAAGAAAAAATCCGCCAGCTATTGGTAGTATTATTACCTATCAATATAGAGGGAAAACTAAAAATAACACCCCTCGATTTGCGACTTTCTTAAGAGAGTATCATCAAGACTAGAAGTTATAAACCTAGTTTCTCTTTTCCAAATTGAAGAATAAGATGTTCTCGCTCTGATTTTTTTAGCCCTTTTACAACAAGTGCATAAGAACTATCAATCATGCGTTCAATTTCTCCTTTTGGAATTGATTTGTCGAGATATACCGTATTCCAATGATGCCTATTCATATGATAACCAGGTATAACAGAATCAAAAATATCGCGTAATGCTAATGCTTCATTTGGATCACACTTTAAATTAATTGCTTCTTTTTTGTTATGAATAGCAAAGGTTGCAAACATCTTATTTTTAATTTTGAATACAGCTACATCAGGTCCAAATGGGTACTCTAATGCTGCCTCTGGTTTTGCTAAAAAATATCGCGTAATAGTTTGTTCATTCATAATATCGTGAACCTTATTTAGTCGCT
>Ga0256845_1002212_pt1 | contig 14367 bp, 9 predicted proteins | sample RiftiametaG_FD_189101 | JGI IMG/M metagenome (GOLD analysis project Ga0256845, IMG submission 189101) | Tube worm associated microbial communities from hydrothermal vent at the East Pacific Rise, Pacific Ocean - Riftia | ecosystem: Host-associated > Annelida > Integument > Unclassified ...
TACATCATCTCGATCGAAGGCCGCCGCAGCCCCGACGGCACCCTCCAGCCCTACAAAAAGGGCGCCGTCGTGATGGCCCTGGAGGCCGAGGCGACGGTCATCCCCGTGATTATCCGCGGGGCCCAGGCGCGACTGCCTTACGGCACTTGGCGGGTCCGTCCGGGGCCCGTCGAGGTCCACCTGCTGCGCGCGATCAAAACCCGCGGCCTGGGCTACCAAGCCCGAGATCAGCTGCTTTCTCAGCTGCAAACTCTCGCAAAGACCTGCCTCTCAGAGACTCCAAAAGCGCCGCCATGAGCCTCCTAGCGGCCCTAGAAGCGTCGCCATGAGCTACCGGGTCCATGGCTACTCTTTTTCATCCACTCCACGAGAGCATCAACAGCCCGCAGCGTGCCTCCAAGACCCGTCGGCCGAGCACAAGCAGAGCGCCTGCTAGCGAGCATGAAAGCAGGTGCGGCCCGGCTCACACAACTCCGGAGCGACGATTTCACCGTCTGGCCCCCAGCTCTGACAGGTGGACAGGCAGGTATAGGGGACTTGGTTGCGCAGGAAGGCGGCGAGGATTTCGTCGTCGTCGTCACTCTCACGCGAGGCGCTCTTCCAGCGGAGATTGACGCAGAGCTTGAGCTTGGTCATCGGTTTTTCTCCTCATTTTGGGGTTCTTGTTGAATGGAAGGCGAGGGCGAACTCTTGGCCGCCACCATCAGCGCATCAAAGACGCATGCGGCGAGCAGTTCGACCTTGTAGGCGGTCATCGGCAGCGGTGCTGCGCCAGCGCTCGCCCGCTGCCCTGCGGCCCAAAAGAGCGACTCGTCGACCCGCTCACCGATCAATTGACGCTCGACCTCCCGCAGGCGCAGCGGCGTATTGGCCACCGCTCCGACCGCAACCCGGGCGTCGAGGATCGACTGCGAAGCACTAAGGCGCAGGCGCACAACAACCTCAACAAGCGCCCACTCAGCGCGAGCTCGGCTGCTCGCCCGCATGTAAGAGGCGCGCTCCTCCGACCAGGGCGCCGGCAGCTGCACGTGGGTAAGCAACGCGCCCTCTTCGAGCGTGTGATCGCGGATCGATTCGCCGATCTCGTAGAGCTGCGAGGCACTGCGATCCGAACCCCCAGCAACGCTCAGCCGCGCGTCCGAGGCCAACATCACCATGCCCAAGGTCGACGCATGCGGGGCGACACAGGGGCTGCTCTCAAAGCAAACATGCCAGAGATGATCGCCCTGCCGCGCCCAGCACTCAGAGCCGCCCGACCTCAGACAGCGCACCGCAGGGTCGCGAAAATAGGCGCAGCGCACGGCCTGCAGGAGGTTGCCGCCGAGGGTCGCGACCTCGCGGATCTGCGGCGTGCCGAGACCACCGGCAGCCTCGGCGAGCGCCGGATAACGCTCGCGCACCCAGGGGTCCCGAGCGATCTCCGCGAGGCGCACAAGGGCACCGATCCGCAAGCCTTCGCCGCTGCGCTCGATGCTATCGAGACCCGCAAGATCGCGTAGATCTAGCACCGGTCGGACCGCCCCAAGCTGGCCGCTGCGCCGCTCCTGGAGGTCTGTACCGCCCGCGCGCACGTCGTGGCTCGAGCCGTGCGCGAGCGCCTCTTTGATCGTCTGTGGCAGTCGAATCATGACTTCATCCTCAAGCCCGCAAGCACCCGGTCGGGGCGCAGCGGCATCTCGCGCGGGCGCCAACCCGTCGCGTGCCATACAGCGTTGGCGATCGCCGCCAGCGAAGGCAGAGTGCAGAGTTCGCTGAGACCGACACCACCTCCCTCGACGTCGTCAAAACCTCCCGGCACAAAATCGACATGCACCGGAGTGCAGTCACCAATGCCGGCGATCCGGTAGTCCTCCAGACCCACGCTCACGGAGAAACCCCGCCGCGGATCGAGGCGTCGCTCCTCGTAGAGCCCGTAACTCGTACCTTGGAGAACACCGCCCTCGACCTGGTGTCGGGCCAACGTCTGGTTGTAGATCCGACCGACAGCGACGCCGACCCAGGTCTCGATCACCCGCACCCGACCGAGCAGAGTATCGACCTCGACCCGCGACACCTGGGCGGCCGCCGACAGGTAACGACCGATGGAAACACCGGCGAGCGGCGGAGTGACAAATCCCCCGCGATCCCGACGGCGCTTGCCGATCACCGTGATCACAGGCGTCTGCCGGAGCAGCTCGGACCACGACACAAACCGCTGACTGTCCCGCACGCCGCCGCCGATAACCCACGCCTGGCGCATACCCAGCTTGCCCTGCGCGAGCTCTAAGAGTTCCTCTTGGAGCTGCCGGACGGCATCTTCGGCGGCCGGTCCGACAGTGCAGGCGGTGCGCGACCCGGCCGACATCGGTCCGTGCACAGCGCGAGAGCTACCGATCTCGACATACACGCGCGCACGATCGATCCCGAGGCCATCGGCGACGAGATCCGCGAGCAGAGTGCGAGTACCGGTGCCGATGTCCTGGGTCGCCGACGAGACGACAATCCCGTCGGGACCTGCGTCCAGACGGATCCGCGAACCCGCCATCGTCAGGTAGGGCCAGGCCGCAGCGGCGATGCCGATGCCCCGCCGGTAACGCCCGCGATCGGCCTGCGGTTTCGGCCGACCTGTCCACTCAGACAGATTATCTGTCCATCGATAGACACGATCGCGAGCGTCGTTTTGGTTCCAGCGCCGACGCATTGCGATCGGATCTTCGCCGGCCTCGTGGGCCAACGCGTCGATCGACGACTCGAGGGCAAAAAACGCCGAAGGACCGCCGGGGCCACGAAAGGGGCAGCCCGGCGGCGTATTCGTGGTGACATCGAAGTCCTGAAGATCGAGACGCGCCTGCGGGTACATGATGCGCATCAAGGGCGTCGTCGCCGAGCCGATCGCCGCACCGCCGTCAGCGTAGGCCCGCGCCTTGATCGCGAGGTCGCCTCGCCGGCTGATCGCCGCCTCTACATCGGTGCGCACCTGGGGCCGGAGACCAGCCACGGTCAACTCCTCGCGACGATCGAGCACCAGCCGCACGGGGCGTTCGATCAGCCGCGCCAGCTCGACCGCCGCGATCGCCTCGGGCCGCAGTGTCGCCTTTGAGCCAAACCCACCGCCGATATGATCGGCTCGGACCTCGACGTCGGCGACCTCGAGACCAAAACGACGGGCCAAATCCTCCCCCATATGCCGTACCGCCTGCGTCGACATCCAGACCTCGAGCCCGCCCGCGGAGGTCCAGCGAGCGACACAAGCATGCGGCTCTAAACAGGTATGCGCCTGGGTCTGGGTACGAAAGCGGCCCTCGACCGCCGCCCGGTGGTGGCCATCCTTACCTGTCCAACGGGCCAGTACACGGTGATGCGAGCCGATCTTAAGGGGGCCGCGAACGTTGCCGCGCCAGCTCATCGGCAGCGCCGGTCCCTCGCTGTGGTTTGACGGCGATCGCCGGGACTCACCGCGAGCGTAGACGACCGGCGCATTCTCTTGCATCGCCTCCTCTAGGCTGAGCACGGGCGGCATCTCCCGCCACTCGATCACCACCGCCGCCAGGGCGCGCTCGGCCGCAGCTTCGGTCTCGGCCGCGATCGCGAGGATCTCCTGGCCGACGTAGCGGACCTGATGCGCCGAGCCGATGAGCGGCACAACGCCGAGCACCCCCGGCATCGCCAGCGCTGCGCTCCAGTCGAGCTCCAAGATCTCAGCCGACGCCAGCGGCGAGCGCAGGATCCTCGCGTGGGCCATCTCGGGCAGGTCGACGTCGACCGTGTAGATCGCCGCACCTTTGACCTTGTCCGCGGCCTCGTAGCGCGGGCTCTGGCCGCCCGGCACATCGTAGTCGCCGCGGCACGCAGCCTCGACCGCGCGGTAGATCGCCTGGTACGCGCCGCAGCGACAGAGGTGACCGCTGAGGGCATCGGCGATCACCTCGCGGGGCGGCGCAACCCTACCCTGCTCCGCCCGCCAGTCCTCGAAGAACGCCGCCGCCTCGACGACAAACCCGGGCGTACAAAAACCGCATTGCAGGGCATCCTCGCCGATGAAGGCCCGCTGGATCGTGTGCAGGCCGTCCGCCCCCGTAGCGAGCCCCTCGACGGTCGTCAACGAGCGACCGTGAAGCGCGACCGCAGGCAACAGACAGCTCGCAACCGGCCGCCCATCGAGCTGGATCGTGCAGGCGCCGCAAACCCCCTTGCCGCAGGATCGCTTGGCCCCGCGCAGGCCGAGATCATCGCGAAGCACATCGAGCGCGAGCCTATCCGCATCGGCTCGGAGCTGCCGGGACTCGCCGTTGACCTCGCATTGCACAGCCACGCCCGCGGCAGCTTCGCCCGAGCCGGCAGAGCCCGGTGCACGAGCGCCGCGAACCCCGGGAGCACCCGACTTGCACCCCGCCGAGGCGGCCGCTCCCCCGGCCGTAAGCAGCGCTGTGCCGCGCAAAAAACCCCGTCGTGTCGTGCCCCGCTTCATTGTGTTTTGTGCCCTGTGTTTTGCGCCCTGTGCCCTGTGCCTCGGCGATCTCGCACCCTAGCAACGACGGCCCACCATTGCACGTTTTCGCGCTCCAGACCACCCATGTAGGGGGCATTTCCCTGGCCCAGGCGATGCTCGAGAAGGGCTCACGCGAGCCTCTACCAGACGGGTTCGGAAGGCTGGGTTCGCCCCGTCAAGCGCAATTGCGAAGCGCAACAGCTTCGCCCGTGCGGCCCAGCTCACAACAGCCGGCCTTCGTACCTAGGGGCCCATATAAGCCACTTTCTCGCTATTCCTCGGCGGCATCGCTTGAGGTAGATTACGGCCTCGCGTGCCCATCCAGCCGAAGTCCAACGACCGCAGCCTCCGCTCGTGGTTCGTCTCTGAACGGGGTACCCTGTCGGTGCGCCCCCACATCCTGCGCACGATCGCGATCGCGGCCCTGGTCTTCGCGACGCTCGCGGGCGGCGACATCGCGATCGCCAAGCTCTCCACCGACACCCCCTGGGGCACCGGCACCACCCGCATCTTCCTCTGGAGCGCCGGCCTGGGGCTCACGGTCGGGGCCCTTGGTGGCATCTTTTTGGGCTGCGTCGGCGCCCTTGTCGGTCGCCTCCGCGGCTGGTGGATCGTGCTGCTCTGGCTCGTTGTCGGCGGCCTGCTCTGCGACTGGCTCGTCGACGAACTCGGCGTGTTCGTGCGCCTGGGCACCCGCGACGACATGCAGGCAAAGGCCGCCCTGGTCGCGAGCATCGGCGCGGGTTTTGGGCTCATCGTCTTGGGTCTGCTCTCCCAACCGCGCCCCGAACGACCGCACGGTTGGCTCGCAGGTCAGCGCCCCCTCCTCCGCCTGCCGCTCTCCGCCGGCCTGGTCGCCGTCGCCGTGGCGATGATCTGGGTCGATCGCAACTTCGAGGTCGCGCAATACGAGAGCGCTCACCTGACGATGCGCTGGATGGCGATCGCCTCGATCACCGTCGCCGTGCTCGCCCAGCCGCGACTGCTCCGGCGACGACGCTGGCTGCTCGCCGCGCCCGGGCTCCTGCTCCTCAGCCTCGCCGTCGCCCCGCTGGTGATGATCACGCCCACGCACATGCGAGAGCTCGAAGCGATGCTCCGGCGGCCCTTCCCCACGGTCGCGATCGAGGTCATCCGACGCCTGGGCGACCCCGACAACGACGACTACTCGGTATTGCTTGGCGGCACCGACTGCGACCCCTTCAACCCCGACGTTTTCCCCGGCGCCGAAGAGATCCCTGGCAACGGCATCGACGACAACTGCCTACTCGGCGACGCACCCCGTCACGACGTCGACGCCGAGGAGATACCGGTCCCCAAGACCCAAGCGCCGACCAGCGTCGTCCTGATCACCGTCGATACCGTCGCCGCACTGCACACCTCACTTTACGGCCATAAAAACCGCAACATGCCCAACATCGAGCGCTGGGCAGAGGATGCGGCGGTCTTTGAGCGGGCTTACACTTCGGGCGGCTGGACCAGCCTCGCACTCTCATCGATGTTCCGCGGCCTCTATCCCCGAAGGCTGCGCTGGACCCGAGTCTTTGAGGCAAAAAACTTCCAGCTCCTGCGCCGACCGATCCCCGAGGACATCAAGGTGCGCATGATGTTTGGCCTGCCCGTCGAGGATCCTCGGCCGCCCCTCGCCTGGTACCTGCAACGCCGCGGCATGTACACCGTCGCCATCGTCAACGACTCCTTCACCGAGTTCCTGGACGCCAGCCATGGCACCGACACAGGCTATGAGCAGTACATTGATCTCGACGATCTCGACGTCAAGCGAGTGCACGACGATATGGTCAGTGATGCCGCGATCGAGGCGCTACACGACGTGCCCGACGACCGGCCTTTTTTCATGTGGGTGCACTTCTTTGGGCCCCACTCGCCGAGTACCCGCCATCGCGGTGCCAAGACCTTCGGCAAGTCCCACGCCGGTCGCTACGACCATGAGATCGCCTTTTTCGACCAAGAGGTGATCCGCCTGCTCGACGAAATCGAGACCCTCAACAAAGACCGCAATGTCGCGGTCATCATCGCCTCCGACCACGGCGAAGCTGTCAGCAAGCGCGGCCGCAACCACGGCATCGACCTCCGTGAGCAGGCGATTCGAATCCCCCTACTGCTCAAAGCGCCGGGCGTCGAACCGGGGCGCTATTGGCAGCTCTCTGGGCTCATTGATGTGATGCCGACCGTGCTCGCGCTCACCGAAACGCCGGGCCCCAAAAACCTCGACGGCCTCGATCTCACGGCACTCATCGCCGCCCCCGAGGCCCACAAGCGGATCATGATCAGCGAGAACTGGCGCTTCAACCGTGAGGGCGAGTTTAACCGCAACTACGTCGCGGTCTTTGACGGCAAGCATAAGCTCACGCTTGATCTGCTGAGCGAGGCCAAGTCACTGCGACGCCAACGCGACGAAAACCGCAAAGAGAACCTGCTCGGCAGGCGCAGGGCCAAGCGCCTCCAGCACGCCCTGGATCTCTACCTCGAAGAGAACAACTCAGTCGATCTCAACGACTGAGCGGACATCCCGGTTCGTCAACACCATGCGGGAGCGGCCGCTCGCATGCAGCGCTAAGCGGCGATTCTAATCAACCGTAACCACACCGGAGCGGCCGCTTCGGCCGGAGTTTTTGCCTCCGGTTGGCGCGGCTGCGGGCGCGGGCTCTTCGACCTTGGGTTTTATCGGGTAGGCCGCGTCGGCGAGCTCTGCGTCGCCTAATAGCAGCACCGCTGAGCACTTCCCCGATCCGGGCGCCCCTTTCTTGCGCAGCGCCTTGGCGACGCAGCCGACGTAGCGCTTGGTGCCCTTGCCGTTGCCTCGCACCTCGCGGATCCGGCCATTTTTAAAGGTCCAGCGGATGCCAACCGCCGCGCCGTGGCCATCCTTGATGCACTCGTTGAGCGCCCGGCGATGGCGAGCCACGGCCCCTAACGAGGAGCGCAGGCCGCTCTCGCCGTACTGGCTCGAGAGACAGCTGAGGTCGCGGGCGACGATCCGTCGCTCGGTCATTGTCTCGGCCTGGGTGGTCAGCTGGAGGGAGCGCGAGGAGCCCGCGAGGCGCTTGGCGTTGTGGCAACCGTCCTCAATCCCAAGCTCGCAGGCGTCTTTAAAATGCGTGCGCGCCTTGTCGATATTTTGCGGGGCGCCGATGCCCTCGAAAAAACAGACCGCGAGTTGCAAACAGCCGCGCCCGCTGTAGCCGACACAGGCGCTGCTGTAAGCGGTGAGCGCCCGGGCCTTGTCGAGCGTCGTGCCTTTGGGATCAAAGAGCAGGTCACCCGCCATCGCACAGCCGTCGGCATCACCGACGCCGCAGGCCTTCTCGTAAAGCTCGACCGCTTGCTCCTTGTCGCGAGCGCCGACCCGGCCCTCGTTGAGGATCGCCGCGCTCGCCATGCACCCGAGTGGACGCCCGCCCTCGCAGGCTTTCTTGGCGTAATCGAGTTCCGCCTCGGTATCGGCTTGCCTCGCAGCTAACTCAAAACGTCGTTCGCAGCCCTCTTCGTTGTCCAACTCGCAGGCGCGCTCGAAGTAGTGGGCCGCCTTGCGGATGTCCTTTTGGCCACCCGAGCCCTCCTCGTACAGCACCGCCAGGCGAAAGCAGGAGAACGCGTCGTTATCCTCGTCGCAAAGCCGCTCTAAGGGCTCGAGTGCTGCCTCCTCTTCGCCCTCCCAGAGCGCCGCTTCGACTTCTTCGACGCAGCCCGCCCCCATGCAACCGTCGTCGACAGGTGCCTGGGTCTTTTCTCGATGGCAGCCGAAAACGACCGCCACAGACACCACAACAAGACTTACGGGGCCAACCCAGAGACGCACAGATCTATGGAAGACGACCGCCGCCGCGACGTCAACCCTCGATTCTTGAGGCGCGCTCGAGAACCATCAAGAACAATCAAGAACGCCCACAGGACACAACGCAGACCCCGCACATGTAGAGCGCGAGCGACATCAAAGCGCTCAGGAGGGTGCCTCGCAGGCGGCGCGCAGCTGCTCGTAAATCGCCGGGTGGTTCTGCAACTGATGATGCATCACGCCGCCGAAGTGACGGGTATCGATCGGAAACACGCGGGTTTCAAATACGGGCCCCTGCGCGCTCGGAACCCGGACCAGGAGATCACCGACGAGCCTACCGAGCGGGTGCTCGGGATCCTCGGTCACCGTCGCCGAGACAAAGTGATAAGTGACCCGATCGAGGAGCGGAATCTCGCGCACGCCCGCCTCGCTCTCCGCATCGGGATCGCGGCCAAACCAATCCTCGTCGCAGAGTGCACCCCATCGAAGATCCTTGATGCCCGCGCTGCGCGAGCGCAGAAGACGGCCGCAGATCTGAGTCGCCGGTGTATCCACTGCGCCGAGTGCAGCCGCCACAACCTGGCCCACTCGCTCGAGCGGAGCGCCCCGATGCGGCGTGCCCAAACAAAAGACGCGGCGGAGATCGGCGACCCACGAGAGACCCTCGCTGTCGGCGTAGTGGCAGGCGCTCCGAATCACCAGGCCGCCCATGCTGTGACCGACCAGCACGATCTCCTCGATCGCCCGGGGATAGCTGTCGACAAGGCGCTGGAGTTCGCGAGCCAGCAGGCGGCCGTTCTCGGAGACATGACGGCCGCTGTTGTAGCGGACAAAGATCGAGGTGCAGCCCAGGTCTCTGGCCAGCAGCGTTCCAAAACTCGCCGCCGGATCGCCGTGATACGCCTCCGACTCGAGCGTCCAGGACCACTCGGTGGTCGCCAGCCCGTGCACAAAGATCACGACCCTGGAGCTCGCCTCCGGCAACGCCGCGCGCATCGAAAGGGCATCAAGTCGCAGGTAGCGATCGCCGTAACGCATCGTCATGCCGAGCGCGAGGCCGTTGTGCTTCGCGTGCAACGCATCACCGATCACCCCGTTGACCAACCCGAGCGCGGCGTCGCCTAACCAGCGGGCCGTTCCTGTTACATCCGAGCGCATGGGCAAGGGCTGCGGCAGGGCGAGATCGGTATCCGCCTTGCCGACCGACAACGCCGCCTCGGCGACATCGATGCCGACGTCACTGATCGCCTCGATCGCGCGGTTGACCCCCCGAATTGTGCCGAGAACCCCCGACGTCGTCCGCCTGCGCAGGCCATCGACCCGCTCCGCCGACGGAGCCAACGACGGGATCGCCCCCAGTACCCGCATCACCGAGCGCGAACTCGACTCGTGCCCCTCTTGCACGAGCTCTGTCGTGTGATCAACCGCGTCGTGGATCAGGGCCTTAAGCCCCCGTAAGCGCTGCATCGCGGGAGCATAAGAGCTGCCCGCCGGAGCGCCAGGCCGGGGGGCTCCGCGTCAGGTCACAAACCCGGCAGGTCAAAAACCCGGCTCGCCTGCGCGAGCTAGCGACTAAATGACGACGTTGATCAGCTTGCCCGGTACGTAGATCACCCGCCTGGGCGTCTTGCCCTCGAGATACCGCAGGATCTCCTTAGCGCCGAGCGCCAGGGCGATAAGCTGGTCCTTTGTCGCCCCCTGGGGAGCCTCGATCTGCGCCCGCTTCTTGCCGTTGACCTGGACGACAAGCATCCACGTCTCGTCGACCAAAAGCGCGGGATCGACGGTCGGCCAGGGCGCCCGGGCGAGGCTCTCGGCATTGCCCAGCTCGCACCAAAGCTCCTCCGCCAAGTGCGGGGCAAAGGGTGCGAGCAGGATCAAAAATTTCTCGACAACACCGCGGGCCAAGGGCTCCGCGAGCTGGCCGGCCTCCTTGACGAAGATCATCATCGCCGCGATCGCAGTGTTAAAGCTGAGACGATCGATGCGTTTGCCGACCTGATCGATGGTGCGATGCAGCAGTCGCCGCTGCCGATCGCTGCCCTCACCCGGAGCGAGCGAGCGGCGGATGTCGGCGCCCTCTTCTCGGTCGTCAAAGATCAGGCGATAGACCCGCTGCAAGAAGCGATGGCACCCGCTCACGCCCTCCGGCTGCCAGGGTGCGCTGTGCTCCAGCGGCCCCATAAACATCTCGTAGAGGCGCATCGTATCGGCCCCGTACTCGTGGATCACGTCGTCCGGGTTGATGACGTTGCCGCGGCTCTTGGACATTTTCTCCCATTGCACGCGGACCGCCTCGCCCGTGCCCTTGACGGCAAAGCTGAGGTTCTCGCCCTCGCCCATGGAGTCGACCTCGGAGGGCCCAAAGGTCACCAGATCGCCGCTCTCGTCGCGACGCGCCGGCGAGGGGTGATAGGTGGCGCCCAACACCATGCCCTGATTGACCAGCTTGGCGAAGGGCTCGGCGCACCCGACATGCCCCAGATCAAAGAGCATTTTATGCCAAAAACGGGCGTAAAGTAGGTGTAGCACCGCGTGTTCGGCCCCGCCGATGTAGAGATCCACCGGCAGCCAGTAGTCCGCGGCCTCCCTCGAAAAGGGCGCCTCGGCGTTTTGCGGGTCCATAAAGCGCAGGTAGTACCAGCACGATCCGGCCCACTGCGGCATCGTATTGGTTTCGCGGATCGAACCGTCTGCGAGCTCGCGCCAGGCACTCGCCTTGGCCAGCGGCGGCTCGCCACTCTCGCTCGGACCAAAGTCCTCCATCTCCGGCAGCCGCACCGGCAGCTCGTCGTCGGCGACGGCAACGACCTCCCCGTCCGGACGATGCACCAGCGGAAAAGGCTCGCCCCAGTAGCGCTGCCGCGAGAACAACCAGTCGCGCAGCTTGAAGGTCACGCGCCGACGACCGATGCCCTTGCCCTCCAGGTGCTCGATCATGCGGGCCTTGGCCGCATCCGTGCCCAGACCGTCGAGGAACCCCGAGTTGACCGCGACCCCCTCGCCGACAAATGCCTGCCCCGGCACCGCCCCTTCGCCGCGCACAACCTCGATAATATCGATGCCCATCGCCGTCGCAAAGGCGTGGTCGCGCAGGTCGTGACCGGGCACCGCCATGATCGCACCGGTGCCGTAACCCATCAGCACGTAGTCGCTGATCCACACCGGAATCGCCTGACCGTTGACGGGGTTGGTCGCGTAGGCGCCGGTGAACACCCCGGTCTTCGCCCCCTCCGCGGCCTCGGCCTGACGCTCGCGCTCACTCCGTCGGGCGGTGCGACTCACATAGGCCTCGACCGCCCCGCGCTGCTCGCTTGTCGTGACCTCGGCGACCAACGCATGCTCGGGCGCCAGCACCATGTAGGTCGCGCCAAAGAGCGTATCGGGGCGGGTCGTGAAGACGGTGATCGTGCCCTCGGGGCCGGCGACACCAACCGCCTGAAAATCGACCTCGGCGCCCTCCGATCGACCGATCCAATGGCGCTGCATCTCGATCACACTGGGCGACCAATCCAGGCCCTCTAGATCCCGGAGCAGGCGCTCTGCATAGGCCGTGATCCGCAGCATCCACTGACGCATCGGCCGGCGCACAACCTCGAGTCCGCGCTCGACATGCTCGGCGACCTCCTCGTTGGCGAGCACCACCCGCAGCGCCGGGCACCAGTTGACCGGCGCATCGTGCATGTAGGCCAAGCGATGTTGATCGCGGTAGCTCGCGACCGCGACCTGCCCCTCATCGGCGATCTCCGACGGGATCGGCAGCTCGGCGATCGGCCGCGCCCGTCCCTGCTCGTCGTCGTACCACGAGCCCCAGATCTGCAGGAAGATCCACTGGGTCCAGCGGTAGTACTGGGGGGAGGTGGTATCGATCTCCCGCGACCAATCGTACGAAAATCCCAGCAGCTTGAGCTGCCGCTTAAAATTATCGATGCACTCCGCGGTGCGCTTGGCCGGATGCGTGCCGGTCTTGATCGCGTACTGCTCGGCGGGCAGACCAAAGGCGTCCCAGCCCATCGGATGCAGCACATTAAAGCCGCGCATGCGCTTGTAACGGGCGACGATGTCGGTCGCCGTGTACCCCTCGGGATGACCGACGTGCAGCCCGTTGCCCGACGGATAGGGGAACATGTCGAGGGCGTAGTACTTCGGCCGCTCGGGGTCCAAGTCGGCGCGGAACGTGCTGTGCTCGTCCCAGTAGCGCTGCCAGCGGGCTTCGATCGCGCGAAAGTCGTAGGTCATGGCGGCGGCAAAGCTAGTCGCCGCGGCCGCAATTGCCAAGCTCCGAGAGACGATGCGACGAGCTTCACACCCTGAGCGTTTTTGAGCGCGAATTCCCGCAAACGCCCGGCTCAGGGCTCGCCACAGGGCCCGCCGAGCTCTTCGACGTAAATCCTGGCCCGCGCCTCGACCTCGTCCGCGCTCGCGAGCACCACCGACTCACCGCCGCTCTCACCAAAGCAGAGGTGCTGCTCGCCGGTCTCTGTCAGCGTGATGGCCTCGATTTGGTACTTGCCGGAACTCGGCACATCGACCGTCATCGGCTTCGCCACCGTCGCGTTTGGGCAGGCCGCAGTCGGCCCGACCCACGACCGGTAGTCACCGGCAGGCAGGGTGCAGGGAGCGGGCGGCGAGCCGATGCAGCCGACTCGACTCGCCCGCAAAAAGACATGGGTCGCACCGATCGTGCCGCAGAGATCCAAGAGGTCGACCTCGGCCGCGAAGCGCACGTGCGGATCGGGATTGTCGGGCTCACTCTCGCCGGCGCTGGCCGACTCGCCGTCATCGCTGCCATCGCTGCCATCGCAGGCCAAGGACCCGGACAAGAGCACACATAGACATAGACTTGCGGCGGAGATCTGCGCGCGGACGAACATCGTGTCTCCGTTGTCGCCGATCGAGAGGCCCTAATCAAGCAGCGGAATCCTCGGGATCCGCCGAACATCTGGCGGCTCGCGGGCCAGGGCCCGGCATTTCCTCGGCGAGCCCGAGCCGCTCTCCCGTAGACTCTTGGAAGACCCCATGGTGATGCTTCCTCACAGCCCGCAGCTCCGCCTATCGCTCTTGCTCGTCACTGCCCTGCCGCTCGCCAACTGCAACGGCGACGACACAGGCTCGGGCTCGGGCACCACAAGCTCGGCCCCGGCAACCACCAGCTCCACCTCGGCCACCGCTTCCACATCCTCGAGCACCTCCGGCCCCACAAGCTCGGCCTCGAGCGCCGCCAGCTCCGACTCCGACACATCCGCAAGCTCCAGCTCGGCCGGAACAACCTCCACCAGCGGCGAAACCAGCACCGGCGATACCACCGGCGAACCCACCGGCGATACCACCGGCGACTCCACTGGCATCGTTGAACCCGACCCGATCCCGGTCCACGAAATCCCGGGGCTCGAATCGATCACCTTCTGGGAGCGCAGCGGCGGCAATGCGCCGACTGCCTATACCTTTGACGTTCTCGGCACCGAGCTGACAGTTGCCCTGCCGGATCCGCTCAGCGACCAAAGCCACGACATCAAGGGCGTGACCACTGAGTTTTACGACGTCTACTACTCGGATATTGACGGCATATTTGATCTCAACGGCTCCTACCTGACGATCGCGGGCGCCTTCGGCCAAACCCTGCCCGCTGGCGGCGGCCTCAATCTCGCCGAAATCTCGCTCAACTACTCAAATGATAAGGTCGAATTCGGATCCTATGTCGCCTCTTTCGTCGCTCTCGGCGACAACGCGGCCCCCGACACCGCGCCTCTGTCGATCGACGGCGACCTCCAGACCCATACTACCATGGGCAACAATGCACTCGACCCTGAAATGCGCCTGCGTGTCACACTAGGGTTTAAATCATCGTTGATGCCCCAGTAGCACCGACGCTGCGCATTTTGCCCATCCTCAACACACTGGAGACATCGCCCGATTCGGCCATCAGCATGCTTCCTCGGTCCACAGCTAGCTGGCCCCCGCTCGGCCGCGTGATCGTCGGCATCGCCCTGCTGCACGGCCTGTCGCTGCTCGGCTGCGAGGCCCCCTGCCCGGCGGAGTCAGTTCTCAATTGCGGTCACCGAGGCCACGGCATCTCGGGCCCAGACAACCCCTATCCAGAGAA
>Ga0256845_1002213_pt1 | contig 14363 bp, 16 predicted proteins | sample RiftiametaG_FD_189101 | JGI IMG/M metagenome (GOLD analysis project Ga0256845, IMG submission 189101) | Tube worm associated microbial communities from hydrothermal vent at the East Pacific Rise, Pacific Ocean - Riftia | ecosystem: Host-associated > Annelida > Integument > Unclassified ...
ACTGCTACCAATATAATAGCGATTAGTTTTTTTGCTTTTAATAATATAAGTATAGTAGGGCATAGCAAAATAAATTTTATAAAAAAAGGGTTACAAAACTTTATTTGCAACCCTTTGTGGAGAATAGTCCCGATGGCTATCGGGGAACCGCTGACCTCCCCGACAAATGTCGGGACGTTCTAACTAACAGAGCTAATCAGAAAATCAATATATTTTCTGCTTTTCTTTTTCTTAATTTCGTATTCTCGTTTAATAGCATCCGTTTTATTTTCAAACATTTCTGTATAAACAAGTTCCCAAGGAACACCTGATTTAGTTGAAGGCGTGCGACTCCAATTATGTTGCTGTAATCTTTTATCAACATCACAACTGCTACCAATATAATAGCGATTAGTTTTTTTGCTTTTAATAATATAAGTATAGTAGGGCATAGCAAAATAAATTTTATAAAAAAAGGGTTACAAAACTTTATTTGCAACCCTTTGTGGAGAATAGCGGAATCGAACCGCTGACCTTTTGACTGCCAGGCTAAATGTTACTTGCTCATACCCTTTGGCAATCAAGTATATAGTGGATGAGTAGAATCGCATTTTTACCCATTTTTTTACAAAAAAGCACTTAAAAAAAGCACTTTTTTAAACAAACATTAAAATGATTATTGTAATAAATATAAAAAGTTAAAATATATTCTTGAAAAAAGAAATATAAATGTTACATCAGATGTTTTACCTTTTGAACAGTTTTTGTGCTTTTTTTTGTTATCTCTGCAACATTGCGAATTGATATTTTCTTTTTTAATAGTTTTACTACATCGCTGTGTTTTTTTAAGAAGTCTGCATTTGTTTCTTTTGAGCCTGTTTTTCTGCCAACCTTACCACCATCATTTCTATATTTGTTATATCCGCTTTGTAGGCGTTGTTGAATAGCTACTCTCTCGGTTCTTGAAAATTCGGCTAATAATGTAATCATCATTTGAGCCATAGCATTTACTGAACCATCAGGATTTAATGTTTCAATATTGTAATTTAATACATATAAAGAAATTCCCTTTGAGTGGAAAAATTCAAGAGATTTTAATACTTCTAATGTTGAACGTCCCAAACGTGACAACTCCCATATCAGTATTTTATCAATTTTTTGTGACTCTATCAGTTTTTGAAGTTCTATTAAAGCAGAACGATTTTCATTTTTTACTGCTCCCGATATTTTTTCATTAAACTCACCAACAATATTATACTCTTTTGCTTTGGCATAAGAACGTAAATCACTTATTTGCCTTTCGTATGACTGACTATCCTTACTTACCCGTGTTAATATTGCTACATTCATATTGTTGTAAATAAATACAAAGTATTAAATTACAACAAAAATACGTTGTATTTTTACAATATCCAAAGATTTTATTACAACATTTTAATTGTTACAACATTTTTTATTGATATAATCATATGTTATACCTTGAACCCGATGTGAAAAAATACACCCAACGTCCGCCAAAGCGGACTCTTCACTAAAAGGGAAGACTTGTTTTGCTTTAACTTTTAGTGATAATTTTAAATATTTAACTGTCAGTCGTATTAAAAAACTATTTTAATTATATGTAGATACCATATATTCTCAATGTATTTTATAATAAGCATTATGTCAAATGGTTACATATAAATATGCGGAATTATAATTGTTTAATAAATTGATAGCCAATAAAAATCTGTTAAGCCTTGCGGATATTTAAAGTAATATCTTTTTAAATAATATTATTTTCTAAAAAATTTGTTACATTAATTTTATATTTCTCTAAACGTTGATATATGATATTATCATTAGTTTCATTTTGTAAATTTTCTTTTAAAAATTGATTAAAATTATAAATTTTCATATTAATATTGTTATTTTTTAAAACAAACCATAATCATCATTATAACCTAATTTAATCAATAAATCCCTTATTTGTGCCATCTGTTTAGCATCATTAATATTAACAATATTATCAACAATTTTTTTAATACCTATTTTATTTTTAAGTGAATTATGGTTTATTTGGTCTATAATATTTGATTTTTTTTCTTTGTTTTCTTTTTCAAAATCTAAATTATTTTTAATATTTTCATATAACGTATAATTAAACCATTTTATAATATTATCTTTTAATTTAGTTAAATCTTTTGTGTTATCAGGATTTTGTATTTCCCCCTTTTCTGTTTCATCAACACTTTTAATTAAATCTTCTTTTGTTAAATTTTTATCAAATTTTAAAATTAAATTAATAGCAAATTGTTCAACATTTTTATTAAAATATTTAACATTTTTATTAAATAATTTTTTTACACTACTTGGTGCTGTTTCAAAAATATCATCAAAACTAAAATGACCTATTGTATCATTTACTGCTAATATAGTAGTGTATATTGCTTTTAAATTATCTGTTACTGTATTTAATATTCCTGTTGGTGTATTAGTCGTTTTAAGTGTATTATTTAATGTATTATAATTATTTTTTAAATAATCTTCAACAATAACTTTCATTTGTTTAGCATCTTTTGTATTTGATACTTTTTTTGTAAAATCTTCTAACGGTTTTTTAAAATCTTCTTTTATATTATCAATTAACCCATTAAATATTTTTTTAATAAAATTACTTATTATACCCTCATTTATGAAATCATTAAAATCTGTAACCATATTTAATATTTATATTTGATTGTATATATAAAATAAAAAAACCATTTATTTTTAAATAAATGGTTTTTTTATTTTTATTATTTATTATTTTTTTATTATTGTATAGAAATTCTTTTTGTTGAATAATTACCATTATTATCATAAACTCGAATTAAATATACACCTTGTTTTAAATCTGTTATTGTTATTTCTTTTTCATTTGTTGATAGTAATAATGTTCCTGTCATTGAATAAATTTCTACAAATACCATATTATCACTATCAATATATAATGTTGAATTATTTGATATTGGATTTGGATACACATTTACATTATTATCATTCGTATTAAATTTTGTTGAATTACCATCACAATCAGCTAAACCTTGTGAATATCCATCACTATATCCATTATTATAAATATCAATAGTGTCAGTTAGTAATACACTATTTTCATTATAAAATCGTATTGTATCTATTAACGTTTGATTTAATAATAATACACTATCCGATAATATTGTTAAATTATTATTTAATAATGATACACTATCTGTTAATTGTGTTATTTTATTATTTAATGATAATATCGAATCAATATTCATAGTAAATGCTTTATTATAACCATTATTATATATTGCTAATGTATCATTATCATTATATAAATGCCCTTTTGTTCCATTTATGCCGATTTTATAAAAATGCATATAATGTTGTGAATTATAATCAATTAAATTATTATTAAGATAAGCAAAATAAATAGCAACAACATTTTTTAAATTAATATTATCATAAATATTCCATTTATTAAAATATTGTAATTCATCAATATATAATAAATAATATGAACCATCAGCCATAAAAAAACACATTTCAAAAGAGTCAAATAAATCCTCAAGATGCACTGAATCAATATAATTAATAGTACCATTTAATTCAAATGTTAAATCAACTGATTTTATATCCATTGGTGTAGGAGAATATAATAATTCTTTAACATAACTAATATCACCATTATCATATTTATGTGTAAAATTTACCATAATTGTCTGATTATCATATAACCCAGTTGTATCAGCATCATCTTCATATTGATAATACCATGTAGAATGTTCTTCAGAAAAACCATAACCATTTTCACCTCTGAACTCAAAATATACCCAACCTTTATCATTAAGTGTATTATCACCACTTTTATTGTTTGTAAAAAATGGTTGTGATACTGCAAATTGTATTGATAATAACAATACAAAAAATAAACTAAATAATTTTTTTAATGCTTTCATAATTTTTACGTTTTAATTAATATTAATAATTGATTGATATTTTTGTGTTTTTTAATAATAATGTAAACCAACCTGTCGTTATATTATTAGAAGTACTTGTTACCAACAGGGCTTTGTTAATCTTTGTTGTATTAAATTATTTTGAAATTCTAATTTATCTATTTCAAAATTTATTCTATTTACTTCATATTCAATACTGATTTTTCTAAAACCTGTACCTGTTATAAATTTATAAGCAGGTGCATTATTTATCATACAAGACGTATTTATTTTTGCAATTTTAAAACAATCAAAACAATATTGAATTATTAATATCCATGCTTCTGTTAATGCAATTTTTTCAATTACTGTTTTATTCAAACCTCCTCCATGAATTTCTATAATTCCTTTTACTCTTATAATTCTTAAATATCCAACTATCTTTTGAGTTTTATTTAGTTTAAATATTAGATGTGTTGACCAAGTATCATTCTCTATTTCATCAAGAAAAGAATTTTCGTAAATTCTTTTGCCAAAAATATAGTACAAATCTTTTTGCTCAAAAATCTCTTGTAATTTGCTTAATGGAAAGTCAATTCTTGAAATATTTATATATCGTCCTTTAATATTGTAACTAAATAAATTATTTTGCATATTGATTCTGGTAAAAAAGAGAACCTATCAAAATAGATTCCCTTTCATGTAACTACTTATACATTTTTTGCCATCCAGGCATGCATACATTCTTTGCAACAGAATCTTGCCTTAACAACAATTCCTTTAGTGTAAGTAAGTGTACTTCCATTTAAATCATTCCCACAATAGGAACAACGACTACTAGTATTACCCATAATAAAAAATATTAAAATAGTGGACAAAATTATAATAACAAACACAACACGCCACTAATTAATGTCGTATTTGCATACTCATAAGTTTCTTTGATTTTTTTTTATAGAGTGTTAAACATTCTTCACAACAAAAATATTTTGAGGCTGGAAGATAACTTTTATTTACAGACCAAATTTGATTTAATATTGGTTTATGACAATAGTTACATTTATTTACGGTAAAGTTTACCAATGAACTTTTTAAAACATTAAACTGTTCCATTTGTATTATTTATTATTTCCGATACATAGTAACAAAATAAGTAAAAGGCGTTTCTATAATAGATTGAATGGCAAATAATTTCCAACCATCAATTTCTTCTTTCTTTATATGGTCTAATAATTCCTCAAAAGGAGTTTTTACAGTAATTGTAAATGATTTAAATATATATTCTTTAAATTCAACACTCATAGATTCTCATTTCAAATATTTTTGAGTTTTAGTCTTCTTTCATAGAGTATTACTTTATTCCATTGATTACCATATGCTGATACATCAGACGATAATTCAATCCAAACATATAATATTCTTTTTTTAATTTATTAATTTCAAAGTATGCTATTATTAATAGTGTCATCTTTATTTACAGATTTTTCATTCATTTGAAATTTCTTTCCACTTTCAAAAATTATAGTATCTCATTAATTACAACAACACTATCTCCAATATTTGGTATTTCTTTCATTATGTCATAAATAAGTTTATTCACAATCTTTTATTTAGTATTCCATAAATTATTCTTAATTATCTATCACTTGCTTTGTTGTTAATTAATGAATAATTATATATCAAAAGTAATCGCTATACTTATATATAAAAAGCAATTACAAGATTTGTTAATTAACGTATGGAAATAGATGATTACCGCATATAAATACACAAATAACGTTTTGTGTATTTATACAATAAAATATAAAAAGGAATAATTTGTTTGCTAAAATCGTTACTTTGCTTTAATTAAAAATAGTTTAGCAGTTTAATATTTCAATAAAATTACTTATTCTACGACCGGCAACGGGTAATTGCATATTATTTTTTAGAGTAACCATACTCTTCTTTTTGTCAATACTAATTACACTGTTTAAATTAATAAGGTAAGATTTGTGTATTCTGAAAAAAACAGAATCGGGTAAAAGTTCTTCAATTTTTTTAATATTTACCGATAACAAATGTTCTGTGTTTTTTATAGTAATCAATCGGGTATAATTAATTTCACTTTTACAGTAAGCAATTTCACTTATCTTAATAACATCGTATCCTTTAGGTTTTGGGAGCACAATTTTTTTATTTATCTCCAAATCGTTTTCGTAGTTTGAAATAAAAGTTTTTATTTTTAGTTGTTGGTTGTTTTGTTTTTCTTTTAAAAATCTTTTAATGGCATTGCTTAAGTCATTGGGGTCAACAGGTTTTAAAATATAATCTAAAGCAGCATATTTAAATGCTTTAATAGCGTAATCTTTGTGACCGGTAGTGAAAATCACTTTAAAAGGGTAGTCTTCTTTATAAAAATCGAAAAGTTCAAAGCCTGATTCACCTGCCAAATCAATATCAAGTAATATTAGTTCCGGGTTAGATATATTTATCAGTTTAACGGCTTCTTTTATTGATGTTGCTGTTCCTGACAGCATTATATTGTTACTACAATAGTTTTCTATTATCAATTTTAATGTTTCCCGTGCATCAGGTTCATCATCAACTATTATTGTGTTTATCTTCATTTGTCAAAAAATTTATTAAAAATAAATAATTTTAGTTGAAAAACGGAATATATAATGTAACTTTTGTTCCGGTCGGATTATTATTTTTATCATATAAATCAGTATAAATTATTTTATATTTAGGTTGTTTGTCACGTTTATCGTTATACAGGAATATGCGTTCTTTTACCAGTTTTATACCTAATGAATTATTATTACTGTTTTTAAGGCTTATCGCTTTTTTTCGTCCAACTCCATCATCAATAATGTCTATTATCATTATATTGTTATCAGCAATATTAAAATTAACTGTTATGTTACCTTTTCGTGTTAAAGGGTCGATACCGTGTTTAATGGCATTTTCTATAAACGGCTGTATCAACATTGGGGGAATTAAAGTGTCTTCAATATCAATATTACCGGCAATATTAATTTTATATTGAAAAGGTATTTCACATCTGTTTTGCTCAAAATCCATATAATTTTTAATCAAATCAATCTCTTTTTCTAAGATAACAATGTTCTCTATCGAATTTTCCAAAGTTTGTCGTATTAGTTTAGAAAATTTACCGATAAATAGTACAGCATCGTCATTTTGTTTCTGTAATATGAATTTTTGTACTGAATTTAATGAATTAAATAAAAAATGAGGATTTATTTTTGACAGTAGCGATTGTTTTTCCAGCTCTTTGATACGTATTTTATTTTGCCATTTTTCTTTTTCAGCCTTTTTTTGTCGATTAACAATAATATAAACAACAATAAGTAATATGATAGCACTTAATATCCTAAAAAGTAGTGTTTGATAAAAGGGCTTTTTAATAATTACAGGAAACGATAAATTAACAAATTTATCTGGTTTTGTTGTAGAATATGCTTTAACCATAAAAGTATAATTTCCCGGAGGCACATGATTAAACAGAGCTGAGTTATGCAGAGTGGTTTTTATCCATTTTTTTTGGTAGCCTTTTAATTTGTATTGGTATTGAATGTTATTTGTTATTTGCGGTTCGCTAATATTAAAATGCAGAATAAAAGAATTACTTTTAAACGGAAGAATTATTTTGTGTTTATCAATTAAAGATATAGCTTTATCTTCAGCATCTTCAATAATTATTTTGTCAATAAACAGATTGCCTGTAATTACTTTGTAGTTATTTAGTTTTTGAGTATCTACTTCAATTATTCTGTTGTAAGCTGGAATAAATATATTTCCGTTATATCCAAAAACAGCCTCATTGCTTATTTGTCCGTGATAGCCCTGCTGTTTTGTAAGAAAGGTAAAATTTTCAGGTATGTTTCCTTTTGGTTGAGTGAAATGCCCTAATCCTAAATTAGAACTAAAATAAAAATGATTATCTTTTTTTAATATCCAATGAATACTGTTACCGCAATTACAAGGCAGTTTTAATTTGTCCCAGTTCCAAGAAGTATCTGTTTTTACAGCCTTAAGAATATTGCCGTCTCGCATAGCAAAATAAAAAGTAATACCGTCATCGGTAATAAAATCATTTATAACCACACCGGTTAACGAATCGGGAATGTGTATCTCATGTGCAGAGTCGCTATATATTTCATAAAAGGTATTTCGCCCTTTTCCCGTATAAAAAATTGTGTCAAATCTTTTAAATTGTCCTTCATCGGCATATAAGTTTGCCTTAAATATTTTTACAACTTTTTGTATTTTCCAGTTAGTTGTATCGTAAATCAGCAAGTGAGAATGGGTGTTATTGTAAAACATTGAGTCGTAAAATACTATACTTTTTCCTTTGGGATTAAACAGATATTCTACTTTAGAAGTGTTGCTTGTTTTTATTCTAAACAATCCCATTTTATTGTTTAAATAAATGTATTGTCCGTTTTTTTGAATTTCAAAAACAAAATTTACTTCTTTAGATTCTTTTTGTTTTAAATAATAGTTATTGTATAAATCGGGTCTTTTATTTTTAACAGCATTGTGTATTTCTTCAAAATTTACTTTATCTATTTTTTTATTACCCGACCATTCTATAATATTTTTATTACCGTTAAAAACCAACGAAGAATCAAAAGCAATAATATGATTGGCTTGTATTTCGGGTTCACCAAAATATGTTGCATCATAATTTATAAATATTTTTTCGTCCAATATATAAAGTCCGTTATCGTTAGTGGCAATATACAGTTGTTTGTTAAGTGTGTCTTTCCACAAATCCCAACACTCTTCACTTTCAATATTATATTTTTTATTTTGCGGTATTATTTTTCCATTTTCAAAAGTGTAAAGTCCGCCTGAATCTCCTATAATATCAATGTGTGATGCAGCTATATTCCATGCTGCCAACCATACTTTGTTGTCTTCTTCATACATTTCGAAAACTTGTCCGAACCCTCTATACGATTCTACTTTGTTTTTTTTAAAAACATTAATTCCTTTATCGTGAAAACTAACAATAGTATCTTTATTTTTTAGAATAAGATTACTTGTTGAATAATACCAACGGTTGTATTTTACTCCTTTATCGTAAGTGCTGAAAACAATTGCAGTATCTTGTTGAGGATAATAGCACCAAGCATGCCAACCATAAGAAAGAGCATAAATTACAGAATCTGTTTCTAAAAAATTTGTAACTATTACATGAGGTGTGGTAATATAGTTTCTATAATGTTTTATTGTGTTATTTTTTATTCGAGCAAACGAATAATTACCGGCAACAAACATTATATCATTCTTTTTTGAATAATATAGTTTTCTAACATTCTTAACACCTAATTCTTTTTCAGTTGCATAAATATCAAAACCCTTTCCATTCCATTTACATACTCCTCCTTGAAAACACCCAAACCACACTTCTCCGTTTTTATCTTCGGTAATTGACCACACTTTATTTGAAGCTAAACCGTTGTTTGTTGTATAGAACTCTTTTTCTGTTCCTTTGATTCTTAAGACTCCAATATCAGTTCCTATCCACAGGTTTTTATCTGAATCTTTATATATCTCTCTTACATTATTATCCGGCAAAAAATCATTTATGGTATAATGATAAGAATGATAAGTTTGACTAAATATCAAATTACTGATAGAAAAAAGTATTGTTATGAAAATAAATTTATATTTCAAGGTTTTTATTAATGTTAATTAATTCTGTATGCAAATTTAATAATATTGTTAACTAAACAAAGTTATAATGTATATACTATTTATGTTTTTTCAATAAAAAGATAAAATAGGCTTTTAACCGAATTTGTGATTTTAACTCTAAGGCACAATAATTGAATTGATTACTTATTTGGTTTTTTGTTATTAAAAAACTAATTTTCCATTGTTATGATTGAAAAGTTAAAATATTTAGATGCTATTTCATTTTTAAAAGAGATACATACTGACGGACATAGTCCTTTATTGGTATTAACAAACGATTTTAATGCTTACTACATAAAACACACAAAAGGACATAATCCGGCAACTTATTTAATTAATGAGTTTTTATGTCATTATTTGTTAATAATATGGAACTTAAATTCACCCGATATTTCAGCAGTTAATGTAGATAAAAATATTTTACCCGATACTTTATCTAAATATCATAAACTATATTTTTACGATAACATAACATTTGGGTCAAAAAAAATGGACAATGTTGTTGAAATGAATGAGTTTGTTAAGATTAATAACAAAAATGATTTTAATAAATTTAAAAATCCCGATGATTTAATTAAATTATGTTTGTTTGATATATGGGTTGAAAATGATGACCGAAAACCGACAAATCCCAATGTATTATTTGATTTGTCGGGTGAAAAAATTGATATTATTGCTATTGATAATGCTTTTACTTTTTCATCAATGAATTATGATACACTTTACAAACAAGGTGTTGCTCAGTCGGTTAATGATAATCTTTTATATACTGATTTTGTAAAAAAAATATATACTTATATAAGAAATCAAAAAGAGTGGGCAAACGGTATTGAAAAATATTTTTACCTTTGTATTGAAGATTGTAAGAAAAGTTTTTATGAAATAGCCGATAATATACCTGAATCATTGGGTTTTACTCAAGACTTGCAAGAGCATCTATACTCATTTCTGTTTAATGATATAAGAAATCAAAAAGTATTAATTGAATTTTTTTCACGATTATGAAAACATATTACAGCATAATAAAAGTTGTACCCAATAGTTTGGTTGGCGATGCTATAAGTATAGGTATGATTTTATCTGATGACAATAGTTTTTTCATAAGATTTTCTAATTCAAAAATCAGAATAGCAAAAACACTTTTAGGAGATAAAAAAAAATTGCTTGACTTTTTTATTTCTAAAATAGAAGAGAGTTTTACTAAAATAAATATTACTGATAAAGAGATGAATTTATTTCATTTTCCCGATAAAATTAACTCACAATACTTATCGTATTTACATAAATACAATAATAATGTTATTCAATATGGTGAACCAAAATATATTGCAGAAAGTAATACAAGCAATACTTTTGATGCTTTATTTTCTTTAATGATAGAAAATGAGAATTTATATAAAGAAAAGAGTATTAGTGTTCAAGCAATAAAAACATTAGAGAATATTAATAAAAAATTAATTGAAAGAGTAAAGCATAAAGTTCATACAAATATAAAATTTACCGATAAAATTATTCCCAGTCTTTACTTTAATTACGAGATGGATTGCATTGGATTAAATGGAGTGTTTACTGCTGCAAAATCAATTAATTTTAATCAATCGGAATTAACTATTCAAAAAGAGGTGAGTAATTATTATGCCATATCTTCAATGTTAGAAAATTTGAAAGGTAAATATGGTAAAGAAAATAACTTTTATTTAATATCTGATGAACCTGATAATATTGGCTCAAAAGAGCATATGCTATGGGAAAAATTAAGAAAAGGCATTAAATTTAAACTCATATATAGTGAAGAGGCAGATATTGTAGCTGAAAAAATTGAAGAAACAAATGCAGGTATGTTTCTTCCTATTGATTAGAATAAATCACTATATATTATCCCAAAAGTCATCATTATCTTTCCAAAAGTCATCATCAAAATCATAAGTTGAGTTATTATGATACTTGTTTTTGCTTGGCATTGTAAATTCAGAGAATAATTCTACACCAAACTCTGATGTATTGTCAGTATTGCTATCATCATCTTCAACCTCAACAGGTAAATTCTTAATAAAATTATTTATTTTATTATCCCATATTTCTTGTGTTTTTTGTTTATAAGATTGAGGCACATAAATAGCATCATGACAAGTGATAATTTTAATATCTTTATATTTGGTATATAATTCCTCAACAATACTCATAATTAAGTTTGTTTCTAATTTTACCAATTCTTTGTAAAGTTTATTCTTTCCTTTATTTTTTAAGTCAATAATAATATCGTGAATAAGATTATTACTTACTTTAAAAAAATCATTTATTAATGAAGGAACACCGTTTAGATATGCAATTTTATTATTGTTGCCATTTAAATATTGTTGAAATAAAATTTTTGTTTCGCTTCGGCTTAACTTTCTAATATCTTTTGCATCTTCTGTTTTTTTTTATTACAGTTTCTAATATTATTTAGTTTTGTTTGCAATTTGCTATAAAAAGAGCCGTTAATAACAGATGAACAGTATTCTTTAAAATTATAATCATTTGCTATATCAGGTTTTTCTATAAAACAATATTTAGCTAGCATTAATGGAAATGAATTGCTAATGTCAAATTCAACTATCGGTTCATTATTTAACATTACATTATTTAAGCGAATATGACTTGATAAATTTGTAAAATTAGTATATAATCTATTTGATGACCAAGTATAATAACGGGTAGTCGTTTTTTCTGTCCATTTGTATAGTTTAACATTATTATTGAACCATTTGCCTATGTCAATAAAATTACCCCATTCATCTTTTGTTTTTTCCAACTGTTTTTGATTAAGATTAAATACTATTTCACAAGAGTTAAAGTCTTTTTTCAATCTGGCATTAACCCATTCTTTAACAGGTATAGTATAATTATTGCTTTTCTTTTTTATTTTTTTATTATTAGGATAATATGTTATTTTATTTATTGAAATATCTTTTTTAAAATGTTCTGTCAGTCGGTAGCCATAACTTTTTTTCCCAACAATATAATTACTTCGCTCAATGTAATTGTTAAATCTTAAATAGTCTATATATGGTTTATACCTGCTAAAAACCTTTTTTATTTTTTGTGAACTTATTATGGTATATCCCTTTAAATCAGTGCCATTATAGATAGTTTGCAGGGCGTATAAATTCAAAATATCTTTAAAAACTTCAGCTTTCAATTTTATAATTTTCCCATTTTTATTAAATTCTTTATCCTCAAAATTAAATACTATTCTCATCACAACTCATACTTTTATTTTATTAATATATATACTCAATTCAAAGTAAAGTTTATGAAAAAATATAGGAAGGTTATAGTTGCAATTAATATATTGTTTTTACTGTTATTATATTTTAATTGTATTTGTTGCTGTTAAGATTTTGTAATGGGAGAAAAAAAATATTTTTTCCCAAAACTTTTCCTACATATAATATGATTCTCGTTTGTTAATAAAACCTTAAAAACCAATTGATTAGCTATTTGTTTTTTTTGCCAAGTAATTTTTTTCAAAAAAAAGTGATTTTTTTTTCAAACAAAACTTACAAATGTTACTACAATAAAATACGGTTATTCTGCATAAGGATAATTGTAAAAAATAATGTAAATTTAAGTGACTGGAAATGAAATTGAAAGAATTTATCTTAAAGAAATTCTCCCTAAAATTAGGAAAAAGGATTTAAGGAGTGTCCGAACTTGGTGTAAAAAATCAGGTGTTGAAATAGTTAGAGATTCTAGTGGTGAGTTTGTTGCTAAAAGTGATTTTATAAGGGCTTATAATAGACCCTTTACAAATTTAAATAACAAAAAAACTATAAAACCAATAAAAATTAATCGAGAAAACTATAAACCCAAGAGTGCGGAAGGAAAGAAATGTATAAACTTTTTAATGGATATATAAAATGAGTGATAATTTAAAATACAAAAAATATTCGGGATTACAGATAATCTGTAGAAAATGTAAAAAACAAATACACAATAATTCTTCTCATAAAAATTGTTCTCATCCTATTGAAAAACAGTCTTACAAAGCTGTTATTACTGTTCCTAATTCAGGAGGTAAAAGAAAAACTAAGATTTTATCAGCAAGAACTTATGACCAAGCAGTAATTGAATTAATTGAATTTAAAAACAGTGTTTTAAATGGAGATTTAGAAAATCAAAATAAAAAATCTTCACTACCATCTATATTAAGAAATTGTGTTGTCATGTATATCGATTATTTATCAGATATAGATGTTCCTGCACATGAAAAAAAACACAATACTAAAAAGCATATTCATCATCAAATGTCAATATATAAAATGTTTTTTAAGTTTCTTAAACAACAAAATAAGGATATTGATAATTATAAAATAAATGACATTGATGATAACACAGTTGGAGAATTTCATACATATTTATTAAATAATTATAGTAATTCTACATATAATCATTCAATGAAAGCGATGAAAACACTTTTTAAATTTTTTATAAAAAAAGGAGCTAATCTTAAAAATCCATTTGAAAATGTTAAGTTAAGATACGTAAAGAGTAAAAATGAAACAATTAATTCAAAAGATTTTTATGATTTAATTGATGTTATAAAGCCAACCGATTCTATCAAGTTGATTGGTAAAACAAAGCGAAATATGTATAAAGAATGGTTAGTTGATGTTATCAAATTAAAAGCATATACAGGTCGCAGAGATGAGGAAATTGCTACAATGAAATGGAATTGGATACGTTTTGATG
>Ga0256845_1002214_pt1 | contig 14352 bp, 12 predicted proteins | sample RiftiametaG_FD_189101 | JGI IMG/M metagenome (GOLD analysis project Ga0256845, IMG submission 189101) | Tube worm associated microbial communities from hydrothermal vent at the East Pacific Rise, Pacific Ocean - Riftia | ecosystem: Host-associated > Annelida > Integument > Unclassified ...
CGAGTGCCAACCGCCTGACATCGACGACACAGTGCGCACGCAATGCGCACTCACTGCCACCGGCGAGCGCATGCACGGCCGGCGCGCTGCCGACCTCGCTGACCAAAGCCAGATCTGTGCGTACCCGTCCGTCGCAACGGGCACACCGGACAGACGATGCATCCTGCCCACGCCAGAGCGTGAAAAGCGGCTCCGCACCGCGATGGCTCGCACGGACCTCTCGCATCCACTTCGCGTCGTAGGCAAATACGCCCGGCAGCTCCTCATGCAGAATGCCGGCCCCCCGGAGATAACGCGCCGAGACGTAATACGCCGGGGCCTGGCGATCGTCCTGCTCGCGCGCTTCGACAAAAAGCGGCGGGCTGTCGAAGTGCGGATCGAGGCGCCAGCTCGTCTCGAGAAGCTCCCGCGCAGCCCCAGCGAAACGCGTGAAGCGATGACCGACGACCACCCTAGTCAGGCGATCGACAAAGACCCAAAGTACATTGGAGAGCTTGTGCCAGGGATCGAGCGCGAGGTCGCAAACCTTGAGCTTGTCGCAAACGATACGACCACCACGGCGCCAAACCGTGATGATCTTGAGTTCGATGCGGTCCTCCCAATCGAGCTGCGGCAGGCCGTCGTGGGGATCAAGACCCAGGTGCCACTGCAACGCATTGCCGTAGCGACCCCGAGATCGCTGAGCGGTATAGGCGATCGCTGCAGGTCGCAGCGCGAGACCAAACGCGGCCTCTGCGAGCACCTCGAGGTGGGCACAGCGGAGCCAAGCAGCATCGATCCCCGGCGGGGGGTGGCGAAGAGGTAGTCGCATCGTCCCTGTGCGACGCCCGAAATTGGGCCCCTAAAGGGTCCGGGCGGTTCGTGGAGACGCGTACTCGATCGAGTACACGATGCAGCGGCGCTGCTATTCCTTCTTGACGGCCTCGGCCTTGACCTTCTCGTCCTTCTTGGTGTCGTCCTTCTTGGCGTCGACCTTCTTGACGACGGTATTCTTGTCATCGATCGCCTCACTCTTCTCTTCTTTCTTCTTGCCGGGCTGCTCTGCGCACGCCGACAGGCTGACAAGTGAGGCTCCGAGGATCAGGATTCCGATGATTCGCATGGGTCGTTCTCCGTGCAGGGTTCGCGCCGCCTACCACCGACGGGTGCGGCCAGAGTAGAGACGCTAGAGCCCTTCGCGGGGGCCGTCAAGGCGGCGCTCAGGACTCCGCAGACAAGGCGGTCGGATGCATGTCGCCATCGACATGCACAAAGACAAGCTCAGCAGTCGTCACCTCGACCTCGGTGCGAAGCTGCGGGTGCTGGGCGACCACCCTGACCTCAACGGTGATCGAGGTACGGCCGCGCCGCACGACCGTGCCGTAGCAGGAAACGATGTCGCCGACATGCACAGGATGTTTAAAGACGACCTCGTGGATCGCCACCGTGACGATCTTGCCAGCGCCGGCACCATGGGCAGTGATCGCGCCCGCCTGGTCGATAAGGCTGAGAATCCTCCCGCCAAAGATCGTGCCGTGCGCGTTGGTGTCCCGCGGCATCATCATCACTCGTAGCGAGGGATCCCTGACCATGCGTTAGGGATCGCAGAGTGCACCTGCTCTGTCGAGAAACCCGCGATCGACCCCGTCCTCCGGACTACGACTCGCGCCCTGCGGCCCTCAGGATCGCCTCTCGGATCGTCGCCGCATCTGCGTAATCGGGGCAATACGCGAGCGAAGGATCCTTCGCTGAGAGCGCACGAAAACGACGCTCCTCGCCGCCAAAGTCATAGGACAGAATCACCGGCCCGCGGTAGCCCGCGTCGCGAAGCGCCCTGAGAATAAAGAGCCCCTGGTTGTCCTGCAAAAAGGTGCGCGCCCGACCGACGTCACCATTAAAACGAGCCGTCGCCGCAACCATGTCGCCGAGCAACTCCGCGAAGGGCGTGCGATCGAAGCGCATGTCGAGATAGACAACGTCGGGCCGCTCACGCAGGGCTATCTCACAGGCCGCAGCGCCGCTCTGGACCTGCACGTAACTCATGCCAGCGGCGACAAAGGTGCTGAGATTGGTCAGGTACTCGTTGCCATCCTCGACGATCAGTACCTGGATCTTCTGGGCGTTGACGCTCACGGGCTCTCCTCTACGGTGAAGAAGCGCAACACAACGGCCTTCTCCCACCCGGGCTCGGGCTCGACCGCGATCGCACCATCGTAACGCGAGAGCAGGTCCACCGTAATCCCCATGCCCCTCTCGACGTAGCGTCCGCGCAACATCTCGTTGGAGAGGCGTTCGGTCGATCGATCCTGGATGCGAATCGCCAGCGTTGTGAGGCCGGTAATCTCGTCACACTCGATGTGCAGCGCGACGCCAATTTGCGCCGGAGATGGCCCGTAGAGCACGCTAGAGTGCAGTGAGTTGCGGAGCACGTTGGTCAGGATATCCTCGAGATCGGTGCGGAACACCCGGATTGGCGCGCCCTCCCCGGTCACCGCGATCTCGGCGATCTGCGCCCGGGCGAAGTGGGACTCCGCTGCGACCAAACCAAACACCTCGCGGATCATCGTCGGCGTGACGTCGACAATGCAAAGCGATTGGATGAGCGAACTCAGACGCTCAAAGGCGCGACGGCCGAGCTCGTGTCCAGAGTTGGTCAAGCGCTGGGCGAGGTCGAGCTTTCGCGTGTGATGATCAGAACGCCCCGCCTGCAGATCCGCGAGTCCCCGCAGATCCTCAAAGGCCCGGATCATCGGCGAGAAGATCGGATCCTTGCGGTAGAGATTGAGGGTCACACCGTGGGTCCGAGCGACCTTCTGTAGCTCCTCAACGTACCCAAGAAAACGCCCGTAGATGCCTTGATCGCGGCTCGACGCCACCCGCAGATCGGCAGCCTTGCGCCGGCCCTTGTCGCCCTCTCCAAAGAGCCGGCGGGCGACGATCGCCGCCCGAACCTCGGCATCGGGCTCATCAAACTCGAGCGCGTGACCGACATCGATCAGGAAGGCCGTGTTGTGCTTGAGGATCTCGTGGCGAATGAGCGAGAGGATCCGCGCCACCTCCGGGAAGGACTTCGGCGCCCGCGCCAGCAGCTGCTCGAGCGACGCTCCTCGGAGTCGCCTGAAGACCATGCTCGCCGGGATCAGAAGCACGATCAGCAACCCGCCGCCCGCGATCAGGTAGATCCGAAAAAAGAGTCGATCCATGCGCTCACGAAGGACCTGCGCTCGATCCCAATAGAGGTCGTAGGGTCCCGCCTCGGCGAGGTAGCGATCGAGCACATCGGACGCGTTGAAGAGGTCGTTCTCCTCCCACATCAATGACGCGAGTCGGAAGCGTGCGTTGTTCGAGCCGAGAGCAGCCGCCCGCTCGAGGTGGATCATCGCCTGCTTCGGCTCGTTTTGCAGGAGGATGCCCAGGCGTTCGTGCACGTCCACCTGCTCTGAGTTGATCTTCAGGCTGTCATCCCAAAACCCGCGAGCGTGGCCCGGACGGCCGTCAGCGTAGGCGACCATCGCCAGCTCGTTGAGCACCTGCGGCTCTTCCGGGTACTTGCCCAAGGCCGCCTTCAGAATGCGCTCGGCTTGGATCCAGTCTCCGTCGTCTTCGTAACGGAGATAGGCCTCGTTGATCATGCGCTGCAGGCCCGGATCAAGGCGCCTCAGATCGCGCGGCGCTTGCACCTCGAAAAGCGGCTCTTCCGCCCGCAGTTCGTGGCTGAGGTTTTGCTGGGCAACCTCAGCTCGCCCGCGATCGGGATCGTCAGCGTCAGCACCCTTGAGGAAGAGCTCGTAGTGCTGGCGCGCCCGATCGCGATCACTCCGCGAATAGAGTTCGCCTAGCAGAAGATGAAGATTGTTGAGATCCGGGCGCAGCACCAGCGCTCGCTCGAGGTGCTCGATCGCCGCCGCATCTTCAGCCCCGGAGAACTCCTTTTTGTAGAGCAGACCGAGGGCGATGTACGCCTCGTGATCGTAACGATCCATGCGGACCGCCATCTTCAGCTCCTCGACCGCGTCGGTGAAACGACGACTGCGGGCATGCACAAGGCCGAGCAGGTAATGGGCCTTTGGAAACCAGGGCGATGCCTCGATCGCCTTGCGAAGCTCGGCCTCTGCCTGCACCAATTCACCGCTGCGAAGGGCCCTCGCGGCGATCTGGTAGCTCGCTTCGGAGATCTCGGAGGGGCGTCCTCCCTGTTCCTTCTCGAGGCGAGTCAGCTTGACCTCTAGTTGGAGCTCGGCACCACATCCTCGGCCGCGCTCGCCTCCGGCAGGCCTGGGTGGGTCGCCACCAACTCTTTGTAGATCGCGATCGCCTCGGCGATGTCGCCGCGATCGCGGTAGAGATCCGCCTGCAAGCTGAGCGCCCCTGCCTTCGGTCTTCGATTGCCGCTGATGCACTCTTCGCGGTAGCGCTCGAGCTGATGCAGCGCCACGTCACGGAGTTCCTGGGCATCGCGCCCAAGAGCCGCTCGCCCGGCCTCTTGGGTCTGCAACGAGGCGACGGTGTAGCGAATGTCGGGCGGTCGATAGGACGCCGCCGGATCATCCTCTGCCAGCGCCAACGCGAGGTCTAACCGCTCACGGCGATAGCGTTCGCCGCAGAGCGCCATCCAGTCGAGGATCGTCGCCCGTTCCTCGTTCCAGGTGCCCGCCGGATCGTAGAGACGGAGGAGACGCAGATCTTCGATCGCCCGCCGCGGGCACTTGCCGTCACGGGTCTTTTTAAAGCGCAGCTTGGCGCGGCCGCGAAGCGCCCCAGGATCCCCAGATTGAAGCTTGAGCGCCGCTGTGAATTCGCGGATCGCATCGTCGACCTTGCCCTCGCTCTCGAAGCGCTGAGCGTGCAAAAGATGGAAGTCGAACTCGAATTGCCGCTGCCTCTGGAGGGCCTCTGGATCGATTTCGATGCCGGTATCAGAATCGAAGTCGACATCGAAATCAGTGTCGGCACCCGGGTCCCCAGGGTCGCCCGAAGGATCACCTGCAGCCGGCGGGCGAGGCAGCGAAAAGCCCGACGTTGGCTCCTGCGCCAGGGCAACCGTGGCGCTTGCAGCAGAACCGAACCAGACGATGCCGGCGACAACCGCCAACGCCCGCGGCATCACTGCCCTCGCCTGCGCTTGAGCCTGCGCAGCTTGATGCCGAGCTGGTTCATGCGCAGCTGCACCTTGCGCCCAGCGCCGTCGTTGCCCAGCAACCACAGGCCCATCGTCCCGAGATCCCCGTTGGCCTCGCCGTAGAGGGCTTCGAGGTATTGGCGCTCAACAGCACAAGAAACGGCGTTTAAGGAGTCTTCTGCGATGACTCGAACGGCGACAGCGTGCCCCGGTCCCTCGTCGACAGCCGGCTCGGGATCACCGCGATGAGCCCGCGCCATCGGCCGCAACAGATCGTTGACGGTCTTCGCCGGGATCGGAACGACATCCGGTCGACTCGCCTGCCCGGGATCCTCAGGCTCGACCTGCGACGCCCGCTCGACCAGCTCGACCAGCGTGAAGGTCACGAGGTTGGAGAGCGTCATCTCGAACTGGCGAAAGTTCCCGGGCCAGTCAAAGGCGCGCAGAAGATTTAGCGAACTCGTATGAAAGAGAAAATGGATCCGAGTGCTGTCAGAACGCGCCGGCACCGACGAGCCAACGCTGACCGGCAAGGGCCCGCTGCCCTGCGGCAACATCAGCCCCCGCTGCTCGGCGTACTGAAGCACAAGATCGCGGTTGTAGGCCTCAGAGGCCACGCGCCGGACAAAGAAGGTGAGCAACTCCTGAAAATCGTCTCGGCGATCGGCCAAGCTCGACAGGGTCACCGCTGTCGCCGGGTTCATGCGCATGTAGAGATCTTCGCGAAAGCGGCCCTCTCGGACCAATGACGCCAGATCTTCGTTGGTCGCGACCACCAACTTGATGTCGACACGGCGCTCCTTAACCGAGCCAACCGGCCGATAGCTACCCTCTTGCAGCACCAAGAGCAGCGACTTTTGCAGCTCGAGGCTGAGGTTGCCGATCTCATCGAGAAAAAGCGTGCCGCCGTCGGCCTGGGCCAGCACACCATCGCGCGAGCTGGTCGCCCCGGTATAAGCGCCCTTGGTCACACCAAAGAGATGTGCGGCCATCAAGTCACTCGGGATCGTCGACAGATCGACCGCGACAAAGGGCCCCGCGCGACGTGAGTGCGGGTGCACATGCTCGCGCACGACGAGGCTCTTGCCGGTCCCCGTCGCCCCTTGGATGATGATCGGCAGGCGCCCTCGCGCGAGGATCGAGAGCCGCCGCCGCAGGTTGAGCATCGCCGGCGTCATGCCCCAATAAAAGGGCCCGCTCTCCTCCGCAGAGGGCCCTTGCCGACGGGCGAGGATGCCCTCGATCTGCAGACGCAACGACCTGGCGTCGAGATAATCGTCGTCGAGGAGGTAGGTGTAGTCCTCCGCGTGCAGGCGCTCAGCATCTGCCTCTAGGGGCAGATCGTCCCGCGAGGTCATGACGATCAGCGGAACGTCCGGGTAATCCCCGCGCAAACGATCGAGGATCAGGAGCCCTTGGGTTCGTCGGAGGCGCTCAATCACCCGCCGCCGCTCCCCCTTGGCGAAGAGCGAAGCCTTGTCCTCCGGCAGCAGATCCTGCTCGTCGATGTTGAAGTGCACATCTAGGAGCACTAGATCGATCTCGCGAACGTGCTTGCGCAGCGTCGCGGCGGCCTCCCGGTAGTTGCGCGCCGGCGGCAAAAAATCGTGCTCCGGCATGAAGCGCCGGCAGAGATCGAGGTAGTTGTCCTCGTCGTCGATGATCAAAATCGAGGACATGAGTCGTCGCGCCTCAGCGTCGAAGCAGCCAGAGTCTACCGTAGGCCGGCGTCGCGATCGTCCGCGCGCAGCCTCCGGTGCAAGTGCAGGAGTTCGCGGCGGATCGTCTGCTGTGCCTCGCGAAGTGCCCCGCTGTGTACCTCTAGGGCTCGTCTATCCGCAGACCGAAGTGCGACTTCAGCCGTCTTGATCTCTGCAACAGCCCGCTCTACGACGACGAGCTCGGGGTCCCCTAAAGGCCTGGGTAAAGCCGCAGAGAGCCGCTCCCAGACTTGCCATGCGCTCTCCGTCGACCCGTCCCGTCGGGTTCTTGTGCACAGGAGATCACGACGAAGCGCGTCGACGCACCGATCCGAGAGAGGGCTCCGCCATTCGCCATCTTCGAGGTTCGCTGAAATCCACGAGGAATACTTGCCGAGATCATGCTTGAGCGCGGCGACGATCTCGGAAAGGTCTGACCTGGTCATTGGCCAACGTGCCAGAAAACGACGGCAACATCAGGCTGGGACTAAAGAATAACGGGTCGCCCGCGCGCGACCAAAGCTCGCGATACGGCCGTTTTTCTTCATCCAGGTCAGGTATCCGCGTAATTCTGTGGTGTCGACGACAATCTGTTTTGCCAGCTGACCTATGGTCAGGGGTCGTTCAGCGACCGCCGCCAGGATCTGCCGGAAAACCCGCGCCTCATGCCCCTCATCGGGCTCTGACACCGGCTCTACGGGCTCTTGGGCGCTTACTGGAGGCCGGCGATGAGGATCGACGACAGAGACCAACGCCTCACTGAACTCGCGTATTGAGAGTTCGCGGATCGACGCTCCAGCCTCGCTTTGGAGGAGTTCGTGGAGGGTCATTGTAGGGGGCATACGAGCAACTGTATTGAGTGCGGCCTTTCGTAACAGGCCTGCACGATTTTGCTGCAGCGCAGACTCAAAGAGCTGGGCAATCTCAGTCATATGACTCTTTCAGCGGTAACCCATCGCCGCAAAGATCGCGACGTCGGACATGATGTGACTATGCCACCCGCGTTGGTGTGTGACAAGCGGTCGAAATGCACGAATGATGACGCCTACAGAGCGCAGGTCATCAAGACAGCGGCGGGATACCGCAATTTAGGCCCCATGACCAGGAACAACTGATGGAAGGTCTGCAAATCCCAAAACTGACGCATCCACTCCTGGTCGAAGCGGCCTCAATGGCGACCTATTGCCGCCTTCGACCATTTTTTCGTGATTTTGCCGCGATTCGCGATCGGACCAAGAGCACCAGTCCGACACCACTAACTGCAAATTAAGTAAGGAACCAGGGCTGTGATGCTGTCGCACTGCCAACAGCAATCCTCACAATCCCCGAGCCCATCGAGGCCAATGCCCCAGGTTTGCTCGCCGGCCCCCGCACCGAAGCAGATCGATTCGCCCAGGGAGCACTCAATCGTCGCGATCACCTCGACATCGAGCCCCTCCGTCCAAAAAACGTCGTCGTCGGCGGGCCAGATCCAGTCGCGATCGCTGGAGAAGAGCCGCCACTCGCTGTCAAGACCGTCTGAACAGCTGTCGATCACCGACCAATTCATCTCCACGGTCGGGTTGCAGATCTCAATCGCCTCGTCAGCGCCGTCTTGGCAGTTAAGTTCGCCATCGCAAACCTGATCGAGCGGCAAACAACCACCGTTGCCGCAGACCGAGACCGAACCCGCCTGGCAGTAACACAGGTCATCTGAGCAGTAGGCGTTGGTGCCACAGCCGAGCTCGCAAGCGGTGGTCTCCGGCGGTGGCTGGGTGGGCATGCAGCCCTTCATCATCTCTGGGTAACCGTCATAGCCCGGGTCGCAGACGCAGACGCCCTGCTTGCAGGAGGCATGATCACCACAGATGTCATCGCAGGAGCCCTCCCCACCGGGATCGACATAGATGGCGCAACCGAGAAAGAGGCCCACCAGGGCCGTCAATGCCAAGGACAGGACTCTGTGTGGACCGTGCATGCAGGATCAAGTGTAGCGCCTGCCAGCGCGCCGGGGGTGACCCGTCGCACGAGAGAGAGCGACGTCTCACCATCAAGGCGCCGTCGCGCGCCTACTGATAGGCTCACACATATGCAGAGCTTGGTCGAACGCGACCTTCGGATCATCTGGCACCCCGCGACTCACTTCGACGATCACCAGCGCCTGCCGCCGATCGCGATCTCGCGAGCCGCGGGCTGCTGGCTCTACGATGAGCACGAGCGACCGATCCTCGACGCGATCGCGTCTTGGTGGACCTCGGTGCACGGCCACTGCGATCCGCGGATCACAGCTGCGATCGTCGAGGCCGCTGGCCGCCTCGACCACGTCATGTTTGCGGGCTTCACCCACAACGCGGCGGTCGATCTCGCCGAAGCGCTCGTCGCCTCCGCACCACCTGGTTACGGCCGGGTCTTCTTCGCCGACTGCGGCTCCGCGGCCATCGAGGTCGCGCTCAAAATCAGCTTCCAAACCCGCCTGCTCGCCGGTAACAGCGCGCGCAAGCGCTTCGCGACCCTCGACAACAGCTACCACGGCGAGACCCTCGGCGCCCTCGCCCTCTGCGGCTCCGCGGCCTATCGATCGACCTTCGCCCCGCTCCTGATGCCGGCACTCCGCCTGCCAACGCCGAGCTTCCCCGACCATCGCCTCAGCGATACCCACACCGCCCTGGGCGCCGACTGCCCCGAAGCAGATCGCGCCGTCGCCAGCCTCGAAGAGCACGCCGCCGAACTCTCGGCGCTCGTCGTCGAACCCCTGGTCCAATGCGCCGGCAAAATGCGCATGACCGGCACAGGTTTCTATCGCCGGATCGTCGGGGCGGCAAAGCGCCTCGGCATCCACGTGATCGCCGACGAGATCGCGGTCGGCTTTGGCCGCACAGGTCGCCTCTTCGCCAGCGAGTGGGCCGGTGTGAGCCCCGACTTCCTCTGCCTCAGCAAGGGCCTCTCCGGCGGCATCCTGCCGATCTCCGCGGTACTGCTGGGCGAGGGCCTGGACCTGCCTTTCCACGGCGGGCCCGAGCGATCCTTCGCCCATTCGCACACGTTTACGGGCAACCCGATCGCCTGCGCGGCCGGCCTCGCGAGCCTCCGCGCCCTCCTCGACGACGGGGTCATCAACGCCCTGCCGGAGCGAACGCAATCACTAGAGCGAGCGGCCTGCAGAGTCAGCGAGGCGATCCCGGAGATCCGCCACCGACGTCAGTGCGGCACCATCACCGCCTTCGAACTCGACATCAGCCCAGATCACCCCGCAGCAAAACGCCTCGGTCTCGAGCTGCGCACAGCCGCGCTCCGCCACGGGGTGCTCCTTCGACCGCTCCATGACACCATCTACTGGATGCCGCCGCTGTCGATCACCGACGCCGAGATCCAACTCCTCAGCGACCGCACCATCGCCGCGATCAAAGACGTACTGAGCGGCGTGCCCTCCGACCGATGATCCGATCCTCCGTAGCGCTCGCCGCCCTCTCGCTCGCCGCCTGTGTCGGCGCGAGCCAGCCCGATGTCGCCATCGACTTCGCCGGTGTCTGCTACGCCCTCGATCTCGCCCTCATCGACCCCGAGGGCGAACTCTCGAACTCCGAGGTGCACGCCTTCGCTGCAAGCGATCCAAGCGGCGCCGGCTGGGCCCTGATCACCCTGGACACGGACCTCCTCGCTCTCGAAGCCGTGCCTGCCGATCCGTCCAAACCACTGATCCCGCTGGGGCTGCCGGTCGAGGCGGCCGTCGATATAGACCTGCTCTCGGGGCCAGATCTCGGCGAAGTTTGGGTCAGCCACACGGACGGCGGCCAGATCCATATCTGGAGGATCAACGACGACGGCCTGGTCGCCGAGCGCAACTACGGATCGAGCTTTCCCGGCATAATTGGACCCTGGGAGCGACGGCTCATCTTCTTGGGTCGGCGACCAATGCTGCTCGCCGCGCCGCGATCGAGTGCCAGCAAGAGCCTCGAATTCATGCTCGCGCGCCTCGCCGATGACCTCACCGTCAATATGCTGTGGGGGCTGCCCTTCGGCACCGAGTGCGTCGACATGGAGGGCTGCGTGCCCGGCAGCTACCCGACGATCCACATCCTGGACGTCGCCGACGCCGATACCAGTGCCGACTCCCCAGCTCTGGTCCTCTTCGAGTTTGAGCGAATCTACGACGAGATCAGCACCCGGACCACAGGCGTCGCGACCCTGCAAATCAGCCTCAGCCCGAGCAACTTACCGCTGGCGATCAAGCGCGAGTACTTCGACCTGCTCTGGGGACACAGCACGAACTTGGTGCGGGTGAGCCCTGGACAGATCGCCCGCGACAATGCGGGCTACTACATTCTCGCCGGTATCACAGACGACGGCATCGCAGATCCCGAACTCTCGGCCAACGATATCCAAAACGATCGCTTGGTCCACCACGACAGGCTCACCTCGACCTCGCAGGTCATCGCCCGCTTCCCCAAGTACACCCAGTCGCACCTCCTCCAGCTGACCAACCAAGTCGGCCTGGGCCAGATCCTCGATCGTTTTTGGTACGCGGCGCGGGTGGTGGGATCGAGGGTCGACACCGGTACGATCGACGACATCGACCTCAGCGCAAGTGCCACGATTTCGCGGGCGGGACACCATCACGTGCTCATCCAAGGCGAGACCACCCGCCGCGGCCAGATCGTCTGCGCCGAACAATAAATCCAGGCAAAACGCGAGAGAGGCGGCCAGAGCCCAGCTCTGACCGCCTCATTTGCGAGCTACCGCAGAGGGTGCTCTTGATGTGATTACTTCACGAGATCATCCGCGCCCTCAGGCTTGAAGAGCGCGTCGTTTGGCACGACCTCCGCACCGGCACCGCCGAGATCCCAGGTCAGCTTGAGCTCCCGCGGATCGTTGACGTTGAAGTAGATGACCGTGAGCTCGTACTCACCGGGATCCATGTAGACCAGCTCACACTTCTGCTCGGAGCCGTGCACCCCGTCGTTGTCGACGATCAGGTTGCCGTCGAGGGCGAGCATCGATCCGTCGCTGCTGGTCAGGCAAAGGTTGTACTCGCCGCCAGAGGTCACGTTGACGGACCCCATGAACTTCGCAGCAAAGCCCTTGGCCAGCGAATCGGGGAGACCGGGAAAGTCGCCGCTGAGATCAATGGTGTCGACGATCGCGAGCCCGGCGGCATCACCGATGGTGGAGAAATCAGGGAGCGCTTCGGCCGATCCGTCGATCGGGTAGTACGCGGCGAGCAGGCCGTTTGGCGAGGCCTCTGCGGCCGGCGTAGTGTCTTCGTCGTCGCGCGGGGGCTTCTTGGCAGCGATCTTTTTGACCGCCTTATTCGGGATACCGACGCCACGTACGCCGGTCTGGTCCTTGCCTTTGCGGGCTTCTGAACCCTCGGCACCGGCCTCCCCCTCTGCTGCCTCGGAGTCGACCGCGGCAGAGTCAGGATTTTCCGCTCCGGCTTGATTGTTGGAGTTTGCGCAGCCGAACGAGAGCGCGACCATGGCGAGAAGAGTGATTGGGGTACGACGCATGATTTCCTCGGGGGTGGAGGGTAATGTGGGGCCTCAGACGGCCGCAATGTTCAGGAGATTCAGCGCCGTGAACCGCGATGCTCGTATTCGCACAAAGGCAGTGCCTTTCGGTGATATCTCCCACAGTTTTCGCTTTTCGGCCCTAAGCCCGTGCGCGGGCATGAGCCCGTGACCCTGCCCAACCTGATCACGAGCTTGGATCCGAGGGCCCAGGTCGAGTATCCATCGCACAGGATGTTGGGACCCATCGCAGACGCGAGCACCGATCGACTCGCCGGAGGCGACGCGTAGTGCAACTGCTCGCCTTCATCCTTCTGATAGGTCCATTGATCTTCTTTCACGAGCTCGGCCACCTGCTCGCCGCCAAGCTCGTGAACGTCAAGGTGCTGCGCTTCTCCCTGGGATTCGGCAAACCGCTTGCCCGTATCCGCATCGGCGAGACCGAATACTGCCTGGCACCGATCCCTCTCGGCGGTTACGTGAAGCTTCTAGGCCACGGCGCGGACGAAGAGATCCCCCCCCAAGAAGCGAGCCGCGCCCTGCGAAACAAGCCCCTTTGGGCGCGATTCTTCGTTCTCGGCGCGGGCCCGGTGGTCAATCTCGCCCTGCCCCTGCTGCTCTACTTCGCGTTTTTCCTCAGCCATTCGGTGGTCGGTCCACCTGTGGTTGGCACCGTGCTCGACGACTCAGCTGCAGCCGCCGCGGAGATCCAAGCCGGCGATCGCGTCGTCGAGATCGACGGCGACGACGTGAACTCCTGGCACGACATGCAGACCCGCGTCCGGGTCGCCCCAGAACGCGAACTCCGGCTGCAAATCGAACGCGACGGTGTGCACTTCGATCGCTTCGTCACACCGCGGCGCAGCGTCACCCACGACGCCCTCGGCGAGAGCCACACAATCGGCCTCCTGGGGGTCTATCCCTGGATCTACGCCCCCCAAATCGGTATCGCCGACCCGACGTCTCCGGCCTTTGAGGAGGGCCTGCGCACCGGCGACATCATCACCTCGATCAACGGCGAACCCATCCGCACCGTCGAGCAGCTCGAGCGCGAACTCGCCAAGACCCGCGACACTTCCCTCCGCCTCACGTTTCTCAGGGGCAAGCCTGCGCGGGCTGAAATCGGCACTTTCCTCTGGTTCGAGTCTGCACACGCAAAGCTCCTGCCGCGCGCCGAGACAAAATTTTCGACCGGCATCCTGCCCGCGAATACCTTCATTCGCTCAGTCGAGCCCTCGTCGCCAGCCGCCCGCGCAGGGCTCAGCCCCGGCGATCGCATTCTCTCGGTCGACGGGCGATCGATCTCCCGCTGGGAGACACTCGCGACGATCCTCGACCGTCAAGGAGAAGCTCCGGTCGAACTCCGAGTCCGCTCGCTGGGCGAGGCCCCTCGTATCGTAAAGCTGACCCAAGAGACACGCTCGTGGCGCGACGTCTACCGCCAGGATCACAGCTATCTGTGGTTTGGCGCCAACCCCTATCAAAGCCGCGCACTCCCTCCCGCAGAGCCTATTCGGGGTCGTTTTACCTACGCCGCCCGGGCTTCTCTCGACGAGACGCTGTCGCTGCTGCGCATGATGTGGACCAGCCTCCGCCAGCTCGTCACCCTTCAGCGCAGCGTCGACGAACTCTCATCGGTCATCGGCATTTTTAACATCGCCGGCACCGCAGCCGAACGCGGTCCCGGTGAGTTCCTCCTACTGATGGCGCTGATCAGCATGAACCTCGGCTTCGTCAACCTGCTGCCGATCCCGATCCTCGACGGCGGCCATCTGATGTTCTTCACGATCGAGGCCGTGCGCCGTCGACCGCTCAGCCAACGCGCCCGCGAGATCACCAGCGCGGTCGGCCTCATCATCATCCTCACCCTCCTCCTGATCGCTCTCCGCAATGACGTCATCCGCTTCTGGCTCTCCCCCTGAGTCCGCGCCCGCGTGGATCCTCGCCCTCGACGCTTCGACACCGCGAACCGCGATCGCCCTCGGTACGGTCTCTCGCGAGCCCGACAGCGCCCAACTCGTCAGCGCCTTCGAAGCCGAGGATCGAGCCAATCAAGCGTCACACTGGC
>Ga0256845_1002215_pt1 | contig 14351 bp, 13 predicted proteins | sample RiftiametaG_FD_189101 | JGI IMG/M metagenome (GOLD analysis project Ga0256845, IMG submission 189101) | Tube worm associated microbial communities from hydrothermal vent at the East Pacific Rise, Pacific Ocean - Riftia | ecosystem: Host-associated > Annelida > Integument > Unclassified ...
TGGTAACGGAAGGTTTTCAACCTTTCTTGGTGTATAATGATTGTTTTTTTTGCTTTGTTCCAAGGTATGTGTTTGGTGGATGTGGTGTTGGCTGCGTGAGGTGGATGGGAAAATGAAAAGTGAAGGATTTTAATTTGTGGTCTGCCAAGAAAATGGCGATTGACATTTTTGAGGCATTTAGATTAAATCTATATTTCAATTTGTTATTAAATTTAGAGTCCACTTTGTTGTGGAAAATGGAGAGTACCCTTATGGCTAAAAAGACAACCCCTGCAAAAGGTGCAAGTTCTTTAAGTACGGTGATCGCACAAATTCAAAAACAATATGGCGAAGGTGCTATTATTAAGTTGGGTAATGCGGCGGCGAATCAAGCAATTGAATCGATTTCTACGGGAGCATTAACGCTTGATCTTGCTCTTGGAATTGGTGGTTTGCCACGAGGTCGGATTGTTGAAATTTATGGACCGGAATCGTCGGGGAAAACGACGTTGGTTTCGCATGTTATTGCGAATGCACAGAAGGCTGGGGGATCGGCGGCTTTTATTGATACGGAGCATGCGCTTGATCCTGCTTATGCGCAGAAGATTGGTGTGGATATTGATAATTTGTTGGTTTCGCAACCGGATTCTGGTGAGGAAGCGTTAAATATTTGCGAAGCTCTTGTGAAGAGTAATTCTCTTGATGTGATTGTGGTGGATTCGGTTGCGGCGTTGGCGCCACGTGCTGAGTTGGATGGTGAAATGGGGCAGTCGCATGTGGGTTTGCAGGCTCGTCTTATGTCGCAAGCGTTGCGTAAGCTGGTTTCGGCGATTAATCATTCGCGGTGTATTTGTATTTTTACGAATCAGATTCGAGAAAAGGTGGGGGTTATGTTTGGTAGCCCTGAAACAACCCCGGGGGGACGTGCGCTTAAGTTTTATTCTTCGGTTCGTTTGGATATTCGCCGGATTGGTCAGTTGAAGGATTCGAGTGGTCGGGTTTATGGAAACCGGACTCGGGTGAAGGTGGTGAAAAATAAGGTTGCGGCACCGTTTAGACAGGCGGAGTTTGATATTTTGTATGCTGAGGGTATTTCGTATATGGGTAGCGTGATTGATGCGGCGATTGATGCGGGGATTATTGAGAAAAAAGGGTCTTGGCTTTCGATGGATGGAACGCAGTTGGGTCAAGGAAGGGATTCTGCTGTTCGGGCTATGAAGGAAGATCAAAAGATGTGCGATATGGTGGTTGAGCGGATTATGGAACATGAGGGTGCTGAAAAAAAATAGGCTGTTTCCTTGGTTTGTTGTTAAAACAGGTTCTGGTTTTGGAACCTGTTTTTTTTATGTTTGAAGGAGGTTGGCGAGTTGTGGGGGGAGTTTTTTGTCGGCTTCGAAGTGTTCTAGGGGGCGGTCGCACACTTGTGAAAAGTGGTGGAGTAGGGGGGTGCGTACAGATTCCATTGTGGGTGTTTTGTCTTTTAGGATGGTTTGTAAAGATGCGACGGGTTCGCCGACTAAACCGCAGGGAACAATGGTTTGGAATCCTGAAAGGTCTAAATTTACGTTAAAGCTCATGCCGTGGAAGCTTACCCAGCGTTTAAGTCGGAAGCCAATGGCTGCGATTTTTCCGTCGGTGGTCCAGGCGCCTGATTTGCCTTCTTTTCTGAATCCTGTAATGCCAAAGTCGGCGAGGGTTCGGATGGCGATTTCTTCGAGGTTAAAAAGGTAGCCGTGGGAGTCTGCTTCGTTTCCGCCTAGGTGTAAAATGGGGTAAAGTACCCATTGACCGGGGGCATGGAATGTTACATCGCCGCCTCGTTCAACATGAAAGAGTTCGATGCCTAAAGCGCGGTATTCTTCTTCGGTTTTAAGTAGATAGTTGGTGCGGCCTCGGTTTCCGAGGGTTACTACGGGGGTGTGTTGTAAAATTAAAACGGTATCTGGAATTTGGTTTTCTTGACGGGCTTTAAGGAGTCGATGTTGAATGTCTAGGCCTGTTTGGTAGGCAATGGGTTGGTTAAATTGTACGGCCCATGTTTTCATTTATAAAAAAAGGAGGATTCGCAATCCTCCTTGTCCCGTTGGTTGTTTGATGGTTATTCGGCGGGGAAGAGTTCTTCGTAGGATTCTGCATCCATCATTAGGTCGACGTCCGATTCGTCGGCGACTTTCATTTTAAAGAGCCATCCTTTTCCGAAGGCGTCGTTGTTAATTAATTCGGGAGCATCTTCGAGGTCTTCGTTTATCTCGATAACTTCGCCGGCAACGGGGGCGTAGACATCTGCGGCGGCTTTTACGGATTCAACGACGGCAGCTTCTTCTTTGGCTTCGAAAACGGTTCCGACTTCGGGGAGCTCAACAAAGGTTAGGTCTGAGAGTTGGCTTTGAGCGAAGTCTGTAATTCCGACGGTTACAACCCCATCTTCAAGGGCGACCCACTCATGGGTTTTTGAATAAAATAGATCGTGAGGTATGGCCATTTTTTATCTCCTTATTTTGGGGTTAAATAGGTGAAAAATTGGAGGTGCGGATCGGAGTCGAACCGATCTAGATGGATTTGCAATCCACTGCCTAACCGCTTGGCTACCGCACCCAGATGTTGCTAAAGAGGGATGTAATGTAATCATGAACGCCTCTCATTCAAACAAAAATCTTAAAAAAAAGAACGCGTGTTTTTAAGTTGTTCTATTTGAGGGGGTTGAAAGAGAGGTGTTGGTTGTCGATTAGGCGGGTTTTTCCAATTTTTACGGCGAGCGCAATTAAAACGGATGATTTTATCTCTTCTACGGGGGTTAAATTTTGATCGTCTACAATTTCGATATAATCGATTTTTGCAAGAGGGGTCTTTTTGATTTCATGCGTTATGGCGGCTTTTAAAATGGAAGGGGATTGTTCGCCTTTTTCAAATAGATGGGTTGCGAGAAGGAGTGCTTTTCGCAGGCAAAGAGCTGCTTTTCGTTCTTCTTTTGAAAGGTATTTGTTGCGTGAGCTCATGGCTAAGCCGTCGGGTTCTCGTACAAGAGGTGCCCGAATTATTTGGATGGGAAAAAAGAGGTCTCGAACCATTCGTTCAATAATACGGAGTTGCTGGGCATCTTTTTCGCCAAAGACCGCAATGGCGGGTTGCACTAAATTAAAGAGTTTGGCTACAACGGTGCAAACCCCACGGAAATGTCCGCTTCGTGAAGCTCCGCAGAGATTTTTTGAAAGGGTGGTTTCTTCTACCCAAATGGAGCTGTTTTGTGCGTACATGGAGTCGGCGGAGGGGTAGAAGAGAATGTCTGTACCCTCTTTTTTGCAGTGTTGTTCGTCGGCTTTAAAATCTCGGGGGTAGGCTTCTAGATCTTCGTTTGGAGCAAATTGGGTGGGGTTTACAAAAATGCTAACCACGAGAATATCACATTGAGATCGAGCGGTTCGTATTAAGGATAAATGGCCTTCGTGCAGGAATCCCATGGTTGGAACTAAGCCCATTTTTTTGCCTGTTTGGCGCAAAGCAAGCATCTTTTGTTGCAGAAGATTTGGATCGCGAATAATTTCCATTGTTTTGTTGTTAGTTTAGGGGGGGGAGGACACGTTCTTCCACTAACTTTGCGTCTTGTTCGGGGGTGAGGCGAACGGGTAGAGGAGGCATCCCTTTCCGAAGGACTTCCATTTGATATTTTTGTAGGTTTTTTCGAATTTCTTCGCGGCGTTTTCGCTGCTCTTCGGTGGAGAGTTTTTTGCGCGGCGGTGGGCGATGGATTTGGCGTGGTTTTGTTGAGTGGCGGCGATTTGGGCGATGGCGAGAAATGCGGCTTGTTTTGGGGAGCGTTTTCTGTTTTTTAAGGGCGAAGGTTAACATTTTTCCGTTGTATTCTAGTTTTGCTACGGAGTTGTTAAGATCAACGGATTTTAGTTTCATGCCCATAAAGCTTTCGCCAATTAAAATAATGCTGCTGGTTGGTTCGCCTTTTTGAGGGTGAAGGTTTTGAAATCCTGCTCGAATTTCGCCGGAGTTGCTTTTAAATAAAAAGGAGAGGCGGCATTTTTTTTCTAAATTTGCGATGGTGATTTTTGTGGCGGATTCAACTGGTGGAGCAACATTTATCAACTCGGCGCCAAATGGAGCACGGTCTACAATCACTTTGTAGCGATCTCGTGTGTAGCTCTGTTTTGCTTGTGCGAGTCCAGCAAACATAGGCAAGCTTAGTAGAGTTAAAATAGCTCTTTTTGTAATCATATTTCCTTTAAAAATTAACGTCGTCCACGAGGAACCGAAAGCGTTCCGTTAAAAAATTCGATGATGTGTCCGCGCTCAATCAGCCAGCTTAACGGTTGTAAAGCTGCTTTTGCTTCTGGTGAATCTGGACTAAGCGAAGGGTGTAGGACTTCAAGAAGTTGTTTTCGAGTGGATCCTGCATGGTCTTCTAAGAAAAGCAGTACCTCGGCAATATTTTCAACGGTTTTTCCTGGCTGAATCGGCTTGGGTTTTATGTGGGTAACAAAGTTGATTTTTCCTGCTTTAAATAAATAGAGGTGCATATGACGAAACGCAGCGCGCATGGCAAACGATAGCGAAAGAGGAAATCGATTTTCTTTTGTCCACGCTTGACGAATCATGGCGGCCACATTTGGGTCTTCTACATTTTGAGCCACTTGTGCAGGAAAAACAGCACGTGTTACACGTTCAAACATTTTGGGTGCACGCTGACGAAGATCGGCTTCGGCTTTACGTAATGATACCGGTTCTTCCTCTTCTTTTCCTTTTGGGCGATAGAGCACTTTTTTTCGACTTTCTTCTTTCCATTTTTCAATAAGTTCTTCGTCGTGAACCGTCTCGATCTGTTGTTTAAATTGTTCTATCGAGAGATGTGCAAAGCGATTTTGATGCAGTTCATTAAGTTGGTCGGTATAACTGTGGTGGTTGGGTGGACCCAACAAAACACCACTTTTACGACATCTGGCCACACAGACAAATTGACCTGCTGGGGGCTCTGATTCGATCTCTTCGCGCACGTAAAAATCAGTAAGATGAGTCGATAAAATATGTTTTAACATCTGTTCTTCGCTAGATGCTACGCTTTTACATTGCTTGCATTGGAACAAAGAAAAGTCGGCTTTGGCCTCGGGGTTGGTTTCCACCTTCACTAAATACCCGTCTTTGTTTTGAATAAAAATATGTGCAAGATCCATCAATGGATATGCACGACGAGAGTGGTGAATTTGTCGAACAACCGATGCCAAGTATTTTTGTTCTGGAAGGAAAGAAATCTTGATCGGAAGGGTTTTTATCGGTTCGCGAGTTGCTCTTGGCGTGCGGCTTCCTCGGTCAGAATCACGGTGCGAAGTACGTCGGTTGTCGGTGCGGCGTGTCTGTGATGTTGAAGAATAACGATCATGACGACGGCTCGATCTTCGCTCCTCATCTTGATATTCGTAGTGGTTTTTTCCAGGGGGCTTTTTTGCCCACTGAGGAACAAAATTAAGATCTAGAACAACATCTTGCGCATTAACTTTCTCTTCATTTGTCTGTTTGCTTTCGCTCATAACGGTACCCACATGGTTTATTATTAACGACCAGTCTTAAGGAAGATGTGCAAAATGAAAAGAAAGAAACGTAAATAATTCTTAATGGTGCCTACTTTTCGGTTTTAGGTTTTTCCTTCTTTAGAGGTTTATCCAACATGGGGACTCGGAAATTTTTGTTTTCAATTCGAGATGCCAACCACTTTTCCTCTAGTTTTTTAAGGATTTCTGGGAACTGTGACGCAACGTTAGTGGTTTCCTTTTCGTCGGTCTGTATATTATAAAGTTCCCAATCAGCCAATTTGCCTCGGCGAATATTACGACGGATGGCTTTCCACTTACCTTCGCGAATAGCGATAATTCCGCCGTAATCAGCAAACTCCCAAAGCATGGGATCTTTACGAACAGGAGTGCCCGTTCCCTCTAATACAGGAGTAAGGTCAATTCCATCAAGAGGTTCATCGGGTAACTTTGCCCCAGCAATCTTACATAGCGTTGGAAACCAATCGGGGAAATAACTTGCAAAATGACTTACCGATCCGGGCTTCACTTTACCTTCCCATCGGATAATGGCGGGTACACGCAGACCCCCTTCGTAACAAGAGCCTTTTCCGCCCATTCCAAACCCTGGTTTGTTTCTACTTTTATATCCACGCAATCCCGCCATCGAATCAAAAAATTCGGTTTCCACACCACCCACATCATGCGTGGGACCATTATCCGACGTAAAAATGACAACTGTATTTTTTTCAAGACCCAGCTCTTTTAACTTAGCCAAGACCTTGCCAACATGGTCATCTAAATGAGAAATCATCGCTGCATACGCTGCGTGAGGTCTTGGATGAGGCAAGTAACCAATCTCCCCGCGGTACGGTTTGGTGTCCCACTCTTTTGGATACATATCGATCCACTTTTGTGGGGGTTGCATTGCCACATGAGGTTCAACAAAAGGGAGGTACAAAAAGAAGGGTTTATCCTTATTTTTATCCATAAACGCTAAAGCCTCCTTCAAAATAAAATCAGGGGCATAATTTTTAGATCGATAGGTCTCGGCCTTCACTTCGCCCTTGGGTTGTTTTTGATGGCCATAAATAGGATGTTCATTAATGGTAACTTCCTTATCATCGCTATCCAAATATGCGGGATAGTAACTGTGTGCATTCCACTGGCAAATATATCCATAGTAGCGATCAAAGCCCTGCTTATTTGGAGCGCCCGTCGACTCCGTTGGTCCTAGCCCCCACTTACCAAAAGCGCCTGTAACATATCCTGCTTTTTTCAAAACCTCTGCAATTGTGATGGCTTCATCCGAAATAGGCCACTGCCCCTTGATCTTACCCCGTATGCGCATATCCTTATTTCCCCGCACTTCGGCATGTGCAAGATTTTTGCCCGTCATTAATGTGCAACGTGCTGGTGCGCAAACGGGTGCGCCTGTGTAATGTTGCGTCATACGCATCCCTTCCGTTGCGAGTCGGTCAATATTTGGTGTCTTTATTTTCTTTTGTCCATAACACCCGATTTCGCCATAACCGAGGTCATCTGCAAGAATAAACACAATATTTGGGCGAACCCGTTTCTGTGCCTTATCCGCCACCGAAAACAGAGAAATACTGCACATCAACCCCATTACCAAACAAAATTTATTTTTCATATCGTCCATCCTACTTTTTTTCACAAAAACAACACCAACCATTTGACACGAATCGAGTAAAAACTACAAGTGAAATTTAAATATTGATTTTGATGATTTTTAGCAATGAAGAACTTTTTAATCGTTTGAAATGTTCAGAATAGTATTTTTGTCTACAGATTGACATAGATTTTTGATTCGTTAGGTCGGTTTGCTTTTTCTGTCACGTTCACTTCATCCTGCACTTTTTCCTGATAACGGATATGCAAAAATAGCAGATGATGAAAATCTGGGTAGGGCGTGTTGAATTGGAAATAAGTAAATTTCTTTCTTTTTACGAAGGAGAAAGGTGTATAAAGTGGGCTCTTATTTTTTATGGAGTATGGAATGAAGCATTGGATAAAAGTTGGGTTGAGACTGGGTCTTTTTCTCTGTTTGGTGGGGGCCGTTCAAGGAAAGGGGATTGAGTATTCGGTTGTTAAGATTGTGAATCAGTACAATGTGTTTAATTGGTATTCTCCGTGGAATTCTGGATCGACGGGAAAGGGAACGGGGAGTGGATTTGTTATTTCGAAGAAGCGAATTTTGACGAATGCTCATGTGGTGAGTGATTCGGCTATTTTGCTGGTTTTTTTTCATAATGATCCACGGCCGTATCCAGCGAGGGTAAAGGCGATTGGGCATGATTGCGATTTGGCTATTTTGGAGTTGGTAGATTCTAAGCGGTTGGATGATGTCCCTGCACTGAAGATTGCGGGGTTACCTAAAATTAGATCGCAGGTTTTCACGTATGGGTATCCTGCTGGCGGGAAAAGGCTTTCGAGTACGGGTGGCGTGGTGTCTCGTATCGAGGTGCAGCAGTATGTGCATTCGGGGGTGGATCAGCATTTGATCGTTCAAACCGATGCGGCAATTAATCCTGGAAATAGTGGGGGGCCTGTGATTCAGAGTAATGCGGTGGTTGGGGTTGCTTTCCAAGGAAATAGTAAGCTTGAAAATATGGGGTTGTTTATTCCAACAATTGTGATTAACCATTTTTTGAAGGATTTGGAGGATGGAACGTATGATGGCTACCCGGAGTTGGGGATTGTTACAACCGCAATGGAAAATCCTGCAGCACGGGCATATGCAAAAATGAAGCCAGAGGAGACGGGGGTTCGGGTAGATTTGATCCTGCAAAAAACGAGTGCTAAAAATGTTTTAAAGCCGGGGGATATTGTTACCTCGATTAATGGGAACTCTATTGCAAATGATGGAACAATTGATTGGCGGGGGCTTCGGCTTGATTATGCGTTGATTGTTGATTTGCTTCAACAGGGAGAGGTGCTTCATTTGGAGATTATTCGCGATGGAAAACATCTTAAAAAGAGTGTTCCGTTAAATCACTACAATCCGATGCGTTTTCAGGCGAAAATTTTTGAGCAACGGCCTAAATATTATATTTATGCGGGGCTTGTTTTTGTTCCGTTAAATCGTGCTACTTTGATGACGTATGGGTCGAGTTGGTTTACGGATGTAAATCAAGAGTTGTTGTATGAGTTTTATTTTCGACCGCTTGAGAAGGATGAGCCGGTTGATGTGCCGTATGTGATTCAGATTCGTCGGTTGGATGCCGAGGTGAATGCGGAGGAGTCCCGTTTTCTTTATCAGGTGGTGGATAAGGTGAATGGTAAAAAGATTCATACGCTACAGGATCTTGCTGGGGCTTTTGAAGGGTGCACCAATGCGGAGCACGTTATTCACTTTAAATATGATAATGCGATCACGGTGCTGGATCGGAAGAAAGCCGATGCTGCCCATTCTAAGATTCTTAAAAAATATGCCATCCAAAAAGACCGAAACTTATGAAAACAAAATTACTTATTTTAACCCTATTTTTTACAACTCTTTTGCCTGTTTTTGCGCAACAGGGTTCTCCAGTGGCTCGTCAGCTTGTTACGGTTCGTGTGACCTATCAGCGTTGGAATGAATATCGACCCTGGCAAAAAGCGCAGCCCGGACACCGGCGTTTTTTTGGGATTGTGCTTTCGGATCATCGTATCTTGGTGATGGCCGATTATTTGCAGGATGCAACGTTGATTCAGGTTGAAAAGTTTGATCGTCCGCCGCGCTACCCTGCGCGTATTATTCACACCGACCCGCAGGTGAATCTTGCGTTGATTACGGTGGATCGGCCGGGCTTTTTTGATGATCTTAAACCGATGGATGTGGCCTCGCAGTTGCAGGGCAATCGTTTCCGTTGTGCAAGTTGGCAAAGTGGACAGTTGATTATGGCGTCTTGCCGCTTTTCTCATGTTGCTTCTCGTCGGAATTATACTCCTTATTTTCGCTATCCGGGGCTCTATTTTATTACGGATTTAAAGAATGGAGGACGTGGAGAGCCACTTTTGGATCAAGAGAATAAGTTGGCTGGAATTACGATTCGTCAGAGCAATAACCAAATGGTGGTGGTTCCTTCTTCAGTGATTCAAACGTATTTAAAAGCGGTTGCAATGCCTGTCTATCCAAAGTTTGCACAAATTGGGGTGGGCTGGCAGTTTAATCGAGGTCCTGCTCAATCTAAATATTTGGGGCTTAAAGGATCGCCGCGCGGGATTCGAATTCAAAGTGTGCAGGCGGAAGGGTCGGCCGCAGGTGTTTTAAAACCAAATGATCTTTTGTTGGAGCTGGATGGTCACGCTATCGATTGTAAGGGCGATTATCGTCACCCGCTTTATGGTTGGCTCGACTTTAAGTTGATTTTGAATGATGGGCATTTGGCGGGCGACGTGATTTCTGCAAAGGTGTTGCGTGATGGAAAGGAGTTAACGCTTAAAATGCCACTAAAAAATATTCCGCCTTCGGCTGATTTAATTCCCATGACGCGGCACAATCAGCCGCCACCATATTTGTTGGCTGGGGGACTTGTTTTTCGTGAGTTGGATGTGCCGTATCTTCGCGCTTGGGGGGATCGTTGGCAGGAAGAGATTCCAGCCCTTTTCCGAATTAATCTTGAGATGAACGGGCAAAAGCAGGGCGAAAATCGCCGGCTTATTGTGCTTACAGATGTTTTTCCCGATCAGTACAACTTGGGATACCACGATTTGTCTCAGTTGATTGTGACTAAGGTAAATGGAAAGACCATTCGATCGATTGCCGATATGGAAGCGGCTTTTCATCATCCTGTCGGCGATTTTCATGTGATTGAGCTTCTGCCTGGATTTAATCTTTCTAAAATTATTTTGGATGCAAAAACATTTGATGTCGCCACAAAACGGATTATGAAAACTTATCAAATTCCAATGCGTATTCGTTTGCGTAAAACGGCAGCATCAAAAGAGAAGTAAGCGAAAAAAGATATTAAAAATGAAGAGATTGCTTCGAGAATTTACCCCTGCGTTTGTTTCGCAGGGGCGGTATAAAATGTCGGTGGAGACGATGTTAAAATCGGAGGCCTTTACGTTGCTTGATGTGCGAACGTGCGAGGAAGAGGAGTGCATGTTTATTGCGGACGATTTAAAAACCCACTATCCAAATATTGCCTATTTTCATATTCCGATGAACGAGATCCCCGACCGGGTAGAGGAGTTGCCAGAGCAGCCGGTTGCGGTGCTTTGTCGGACAACCAATCGCTCGCCTATTGTCTACGCCTTTTTGCGAACGCAAGGCTTCGAGGAGGTTAAGGTGGTCGAAGGCGGCTATGTGGCGTTGGTGAAATATTTAACACAAAAACACGGAATATAATGCAACAACCAACCACAAATCAGTTTGAAAAAATAGTGCTTGAAGAGATGCCGCTTATCGATGTTCGAGCACCCGTTGAGTTTATTGATGGCGCTTTTCCCACAGCAATGAATCTTCCGCTAATGAACGACGAAGAGCGGAAAAAGGTGGGGATTTGTTACAAGCACAGCGGGAACGAGGCGGCGGTTAAGTTGGGCCACAAATTGGTTTCGGGAGCAGTGAAGCAGGAGCGGGTGGATGCCTGGGTGAACCAGATCGAAAAAGATCCAAATACACTGATCTACTGCTTCCGTGGCGGAATGCGTTCTCAGATTGCTCAACAGTGGATTTTTGAACAGACGGGAAAATGGATTCCGCGCTTGGAAGGTGGATACAAAGCCTTTCGTCGATATTTAATAGATTGTTTGGAGCCGAGTTTTTTGAAAAGTAAACCCGTTATTTTAGGCGGCCGAACGGGAACAGGAAAAACAATTTTACTTCGGAATCTTCCAAATTTTGTTGATTTAGAGGCAATTGCAAATCATCGAGGATCTTCGTTTGGCCGCTTTACAACACCACAGCCCACTCCGATTAATTTTGAAAACAACTTAGCTTGGGCCCTTATTCATCATAAATCAAACGGGTTTGAGCACCTGATTTTAGAGGACGAAGGGCGGAATGTGGGCGATCGCTATCTGCCCAAACTGCTTGTTGAACATTTTTTAACGGCCGATCTTGTGATTCTTGAGCGATCGATGCAGGAGCGGATTGAAATTACATTTGATGAATATGTGGTGCGAGCACAGCTTGATTATCAGCAACTTTATGGAGAGACCGAGGGTTCTGAAAAATGGCTCGTTTATATGGAATCGTGTTTGGATCGAATCCGCAAACGATTGGGTGGATTGCGCCATAAACAGATTAAACAACAGCTTCGCTTGGCGCATAAAAATGCTGACCCTCAGATTCATAAAGGCTGGATTGAACAGTTGTTAAGCGATTATTACGACCCGATGTACGACTATCAAATCCAAAACAAAAGCCATCTCATCGTTTTTAAAGGCGGGGAGGCTGAGGTGCTTGCTTATTTGAAAGATCTTGCTTGAGTAGTTCAAAGGCAGCGGTTCGAGTGGTTCGAACAAATCCGGTGGATGGAATAAGACCCACAATGGTTGAAGAAACAGCCATTTGAATTATGTTATTTGTTGCGGAGATGCCGAGCAAGGGCCAGAAGTGTTTTGCCGAAAGTTGCCAGCTATTTTTTATGGCTTGGTTTAGGTTCTGTTTTTCTTCCAACATAAAGAGCGAAACAAAGTAGAGCTTAATGTAGAGGTACACACCGAGTGGAAAGAGAACGATTAGAAGAAATACTTTTATGAGACTCAGCAAAAGGCTCGCAAGCATCACCTTCAAAATAGTGCCCAACGAATAGTGCTTCTTTTTGTTCTGAACCGCCATCACCGAAACGGCCATTAAGAGGGTAGAAACAACTAGAGCAATCGGTAAAAGATAGAGCGAAAATTTTAAAAATAGTTGCATATAACGTACGCTAAGGGCGTTAAGTTGTTCTATTTCCCATCTGACAGAATTATAGTCCTGCATATAGAGTCCATTCACGATTTTTTCTATTCTTTCAAGTAGTTCGCCCGATTTTTCACCTATTGAATACTGAGTTAAAAGGTTGGGCAATAGATCAAAAAAGACCCAAACTCCCGAAAGCAAACAGAGCGGAATCCACCACTTTGAAAATGCTTTCCACGCCACAGAATATGCCGCCGAAAACGAAAAGCTCTTTTTTTGAGGTAGGGGTGGGGGGCTTTTATCCATGAAAACCTTTTAAATCATTGTTTGATTCGCAATGTCTTGATCCATTTCCGACTGCTGATCAACGAGTATTCGAATTTTACTACACAGATTGGTCAGTACCAGCGAAACAGGAAGCTCGCTTCCGCCCGCTGATTCGATAACCTCTTTTAAACTCATACGATAAAGCGTCGTCGGCTCTTTTGTTGTGAGGGTCGCATATTGCGGTTTCTCGTCAATTACACCCAAAAGCCCTAAAACATCTCCAGCCTTGAGCGTGCCAAGAATCACCTCTTTTCCATCCATTTTTTTGGAGGCAGAAACACGCCCTTCTTTAATGATAAAAAGATCGGGAACCGGATCGCCCTCGTGAATCAAAACCTCGTTTGCTGGAAAAGAGTAGAGCGAAGAGCGCACGCGTCGTGCCGCAATTTCTTTTCGGATAAACGCATAAATGCCACGAACAGTTAGCCCTACCAAGCTGCCCACCACCACACCTGTTGTATTGGCAATCATATCTTTTACATCAAAAGAGCGACCAGTGTGTTTTTGCAAAAACTCGATTCCAACGCCTACGCAAATTAAGCCGATCATGCCCAGCAGGAAAAAACGAGGGCGCAAGGCAAAGAAAAAAGTGACGGTTAAAATAAAGTAGCCGCTAAAATGGATAATTTTATCGAGCGGCACATTGTGTCCACTCACTAGGCTTTTAATAAACGCCAGAGCAATACCGATAAAACCAAAAAGGAGGATTAAAAATCGAAGCCGCGGTCCCACATCAAAAACAGAATTTGAAAGGAGAGCCAGTTGATAATCATTCACCACGCCACTCTTTATTTTTTTATCCATAACCCGGTCCTCCTTCTTCTGATTTTATTGAAGCACTATTTCCCGAGCACCTCGTTTTGCTTTTCCATCAACGCAGCAATTCCTTTCTCCGCCAAATCGAGCATCTGCATCAACTCTTCTTTAGAAAAAGGAGCCTCTTCCGCTGTTCCTTGTACTTCAATAATTTTTCCAGAACCCGTCATTACAAAATTAGCATCCACTTCCGCGGCCGAATCTTCCAAATAACATAGATCCAAAATAGGCACTTGTTTATGAATTCCAACGCTAATAGCCGCCAACGAATCAACAACCGGATCTTCTTTTAAAAGCCCCTCTTTCATCAAACGGCTAACCGCCAATTTAAGCGCAACATAAGCCCCCGTAATCGATGCGGTTCGCGTTCCACCATCAGCTTGAATGACATCGCAGTCGAGATAAATTTGCCGCCGCCCCAGCTTCTTTAAATCTACTACAGCTCGTAACGATCGACCAATCAACCGCTGGATTTCCATGGTGCGCCCACCAATTTTACCTCGGCTAGCTTCTCGTTGAGTTCGATCTTGCGTGGCCGCAGGCAACATACTGTATTCCGCCGTCACCCAACCACCCGGCACTTTTTGGTATCGCATCCAACCCGGCACATTTTCATCGACGCTTGCCGTACAAATCACACGGGTTTTCCCCATTTCAATCAGCACCGAACCCTTCGCAGAGGTGATGAAATCCTTCGTAAAGCGAACCGTTCTCAGCTCATCTGCACGACGTCCATCAATTCGTTTATTTGTATTATCAACTACGGCATCGAGATCGATGCCCCCACTTAAATTTATCTGTTTTTTCATAGCGGCATATCGTGAAGAAATTCCGCCATAATTGCAACAGCTCTTTTTAGCTTT
>Ga0256845_1002216_pt1 | contig 14351 bp, 12 predicted proteins | sample RiftiametaG_FD_189101 | JGI IMG/M metagenome (GOLD analysis project Ga0256845, IMG submission 189101) | Tube worm associated microbial communities from hydrothermal vent at the East Pacific Rise, Pacific Ocean - Riftia | ecosystem: Host-associated > Annelida > Integument > Unclassified ...
CAAAGGGACCGGCGGATACCGAGATTATCAAATCGACAGTGTTGTCTGCTTTTTCAATTGTCATCTCGATGTTCAGCTCGTGACCTGTGTCGAGAGATGCTTCGAGCAGTTCAACAAAAATGAGAAACAACGAGCGGATTAAATAGTGGCTGTGACAACAGACTATTAACATTTCGTCTGGGGCAGGTGTCAGCGATACTGAAATTCCTCTTTGTGAGTAAAACCTCATCGATGCTATGACCATCTCCAAAACCTGTTGGATGTCAATTTCTTCTATTTCGCTGGTTTCTTCGGGGGCAAAAGCTCGCAACGCATTTGTAAGATTTCGGATGGTTTCAATGGCGTTGATTGAATCTTCGTGAGAACTTTTAAAGTTTGACCCCCTATTAAGAGTGTCGCCCGATTGGGCTAACTGTTCAATGTTGTTTCGCAGTACCGTAACAGCGTTGTTGATTTCGTGCGCGAGTCCTGCAGATAGTCGGCCGAGGGCAATTGTCGCTTCTGTATCAGCAGACCTTGGTATGTCTGGATTATCGTTTGTATTAGTTGTGTTCAGGTTGTTTAGTTCCAGGCTCATTATTCGACCGATTACAGCCAATCCCTGTTGTTCTTGGGGTGTGAGTACAGAGTAATCATTTACCATGAGCGCGATTATTCCCTCTGGCGCATCGTTGGCGATCAGAGGTATCAATATAATTGATCTTTGATCATTGGGTTGATCGGAACCAAATTCTTTTACGATCACATCGCTTTGGGCAAGTCGCCCGATTACGGAGGTTCTAAACACCTTGCTGAGACAGGCTTCGTCAAACGGACCAAAAATAGCTGTTACCGGCCATCCTGATTGTACACTGCCCCAGCCTATGGCTGCTGCGGATGAGGCGGCGGTTACTTCGGCCATAACGGCGAGACAGTTACTGAGAAGGTCTTCTTTGGTTGTTGCACGTCGGCAGATTGCCATGATTCTTTGAAGCACAGGTAAAAGCCGGTCGGCGTTTGCAAGCGACGAATCAATAGTTTGGGATCGATCCACATGAATATTGGATGACAAATCCACGTGTATAAGATTTTTGTCTGTTCTTACAAGTCGCATCATAAGCCGTCTGCCGATATCGTCGAGGCCGATGAAGATGCAACTTAGTCTACCGTGATCCTCCTCGTGATTGATCAATGCGATGAGTTCGCTTTCGAGACGGATTCTGTGATCCGCACGAATGTACTTGATAAGCGGTGCGTCCATTATGGTGTTCATCGGAACACCGATTAGGGAACACGCAGCTTCACCTGCTGCGACAACTACGCCCGTATGATTGAGGTTAAAATAGGTATTTTGATTCATGATAAACTTCTTTACGTTTAAACATTAGCATATGTCCAGTAACGTCTTGCTAATAGCGTCTTGCTGTCAAACATTTCATACATCGGTATTATCTGCACAAGTGACTATGTTTTCTTTATAGCAGCCCAAAAAAATGAACACATTTATGCAATTGCGTGTAAAATAAACTTGGGCAAGTAGAAGACTTTGCCTAACGACAAGTTAGCAATTTGGGTTACGCACCTTATAGGAGATGATTTTATTATGACTAAAACATACTTTTTTATTCTTACGGTTCTTATTGCTGGATGCAGCAGCGATGTTCCCAACTTCTCAGTTTCGGATGCCGGGGGAACCTCTGACGGCGACACTGACGGAGACAGCGACGGCGATACAGACGGAGATAGCGACGGCGATACAGACGGAGATAGCGACGGCGATACAGACGGAGATAGCGACGGCGATACAGACGGAGATAGCGACGGCGATACAGACACTGACACTGATACCGACAGCGACACTGACACTGATACCGACAGCGACAGCGACACTGACACTGATACTGACACTGATACCGACAGCGACAGCGACACTGACGGCGACGCAGATATCAAGTGCATAGAAAATCTGCATGGTGTTTGCACTGATAATGTTAACAACTGCGCCTGGTGCGATTCGGGAAAGGTGCCGAGTTATGACATCGCTGGTTGTCAGGAAGATACCTGGTGCTGTGTCGATGCGCATCCTATAAATAACAAGTGTGAGAAGAACGATGGAATATGTGTTCCCCTTTACCAAGGGAGCCAATGCCCCGATGGCTGGGATTTTGTTGATCTTTCGTGTGGAGCTGATGGAAGCTCATGTTGCATGCCTGAACCAGAATGCAAACAGGAGAAAACCTGTACTGACGTAGGCGGCGTTTGCACTAATTGGTCATGGTCTATATGCCCGGTAGGTACCGAGCCTTTACCCAATGATGAAAATTTAGACTGTGGTGGCCACTGTTGCGTAGATGCTCCCTACTCATCCTGTACCCAGAAATCTAATTATAATTGCATAGAAGGAGAAAAGTGTGCAGATACAATTTGTTGGGGATCTGTGCCAGAACTTAATATCTCTTGTGAGCAGGGACGAGTCTGTTGTATGTGGATTTGCAAGTAGCTTAAGCAAAAAAAATACGGCGGCTGTAAATTCAACGGCAAACATTATTACAAAGAAAAACCTATCACTGCTGGAGCAGTGGAAAATCTCCAAATGGATTGATAGCGCGTTGGCGTTTAGCCTGGAGGAAGGTATGAGAAACGAGAGCGATAAAGATTTTGGACCGTATGGTTTATCGGAACGCCTGGAGCTTATGTCTCTGGCTAAACGGTCGGTGGAAGCTGCCACCAGAGGCGAACAATTTGATCCCATACCGCCCAAATCAGCTTTGCTAAGGGCCACCGGTGCAGCTTTTGTGACCCTTAAAAAACGCGGCAAACTGCGAGGTTGCATAGGTCATGTGATCGGCAGAGTTCCTCTTTATGAGTGTATATCTGACGTGTCCGAAGCTGCTGCAATTCACGATCATAGATTCTCCCGCGTAACTGCCGAGGAACTTTCTGAACTGACCTTTGAGATATCGGTATTGACTGCTCCAGAGTCTATTGCCGCCGTCGATGTGGTTGTAGGGCGCGACGGTCTGATAATGTCCAGGGGAGGGCATTCTGGTCTTCTTTTGCCACAGGTGCCCATAGAGTGGAATTGGACCAAAGAGGAATTTTTGTCCCACACCTGCCGAAAAGCTAACCTTCCTACCGACTGCTGGAAGGACGATTCTACCGAGATAAAAGCTTTCCGCGCAATTGTTTTCAACGAATCCGATTGCTGAAGAAGGTTTGACTTTGGGGAGGAGGGAATAATATTAATGCTCATCTGTCTAATGGAACAGGTAAATATTAACACTTGCATGTAAATGCGAGCAAATTAAAGGAGAGAAAAAATGAACGGAAAAATTTTGTGGGTTCTTATTGGTGTGCTGATATTAGGTTTATTGCAATTTGCATGTGATGACGATACTCCAAGTAGCTCTGATAGTGGTACCGATGGCGATACTGACGGTGACACTGATGGCGATACTGACGGTGATACTGACGGTGACTCTGATGGTGGTTTGGATGGTGGCGGCGACGCAAAAATCAAAATTTCTGGAGTTGTAAAACTTGATGATAGCGTTTTGAAAGCAGGTGGAACAGGTTTTTTGTGTGTTGGACTCTTTTCAAATGAGTGTCCCGATTTTAATGGTGTTATTCCAGAGCCGATAGATGGTGCTGAATACGCTAATACCACCTTAAAGGAATCCTCAGATGAGAAGTTGTTCGATGTGAGTATTGGCGGTTTATCAGACGGAACATATGGAGCTGCTTCTATGTTGCTTTTAAGCTCTGGAGTAACGGAGTGTGGTTTGCCGTCAGCCGGAGATATCACAGGTTGCACAACAATCACTATTTCTGGCGGTGCTGACGTTGCTGATGTTGAAGTTTTATTGGAAAACGTAATTAAATAAAGATAAACGTGCGACGTTTTTTTTCAAAAAGCGAGTTAGCTCAACCCTCCAGAATGAATGTATAAGTGTAAGTTATAATGGTGTCCGCCGGTTTGCCCATTTTGTCTACGGCGGGTTTCCAGCATTCTTTTTCCATATACTTTTTGGCCATTGCTCCAAGTCCACCGCCGGGATCTTTGACAACTTTAATTTTAATGATTTGTCCGTTTTTGCCAATGTAGACTCGCAGCAATACTTTACCTTCTATTCCCTCCCTGCGTGCTTCGGAGGGATAAGGTGGCTGTTTTACCCGGTTGTTGCATGGTCGGGGGCGTCGGGATAGATTTTTCGGCGGAATCCACTTTGGGCCTGTTCCTTCAGGTTTCCCCCTTGGAGTGTTTTTGACACTGGTGCCTCGTGCGGAACCCTGGTTTGGTTTTGCCACCTTGCCGAACTTGGTGTTGCCTTCGGATCTGTTCAGCTTCCAGGTGGCACCTTTGCCATTATTTACAAATGTATTGTCGCCCAGGTCAAAAACAGGTGGGGCTTCTTCTTTTTTTTCTTCAAGTTGATCGTCGGGAGGGGGCGGCGGAGGTGGTTCTGGCTTAATGTCTTTCTTTTTTTTTGGTTTCCAGATTTTTTTAGGCTCTGGTTTAGGCTCTGGCTTAGGCTCTGGTTTAGGTTCTGGCGCGGGCTTTTGTTCCTGTTTTGATTGTTTCTTTTCAACGGTTAAATCAACTGTGTCCCAGGTTCTCTTGATTTTAGCTGGTATGGACATCATACCGATGGCCAGCACCATATGAACAGCTATTGAGATTGTGAACGCCAGAGACTGGCGACCTGTTCGACGTCTGCTCATGTGAGTGGTTACTCTCCCGGTTCCGGTTCTGCGTCGATGTTGATTGCAAACTTGGCAACCCCGTGTTTGCGTACTAGATCAATTATTCTAACAACACGACCGTGGGTTACTTTGGCGTCGGCTGCGATTACCACGCGAACTTCATCATTCTTTGCCTTGGTTTTGTCAATGATGTCGCCGAGACCAGTGTCATCGGTTTTTTTGCCATCCACATAAACGGCACCGTCTTTTGTTACAGTAATAGCCAACGTTGTGACGACATCTTCTCCTGTGCCAGCCTCTGGAAGATCGACAGGTATTGACTGAGCGACGATATAGGTCGCTGTAACCATAAAGATGAGCAAGAGCACCAACGCCACGTCAACAAATGGAGTTACGTTGATTTCGCTGATGATTTCGTCGTCGTCATCGAAGTTCACTCCTCCAGACATGGCTACTCCTTATGCTTGAATATCCGACCTTGCAAACTGGCAAGTATCGAATGGGTAATAGCGTCGGAGTCACTCAAAAGCGCCTTTGTTCGGCGTTGAAAGATATTGAACGCCGCAACGGCCGGTATAGCCACAAGGAGCCCCATTGCGGTGGCTACCAGAGCTTCAGAGATACCAGACATTACCGCCGAAACACCTCCCGCTGAGTTTTCGGAGAGCTCGTGGAAGGCCTGGATAATGCCAATTACAGTTCCAAACAAGCCTACAAAAGGAGCGTTATTTCCCACTGTTCCCAGGAATGCCAGGTTTTTTTCGAGGGTCAAACGCGCCCTGATTCTTGCGCTTGCGGCTGCTTCTTCAACCGCTTCGACACCGTTGTCAGCTTCGTTTAATGCGGCAATTGCTACAACCGATGCGGTGCTTTTATCGTTGCCCAGGCGTTTAAGGGCACCTTTGATATCTTTCTTTTTAAGCAGCGCAAGAATCTCGTCAATCAAGGTAGCAACGTCGGATCGTTTGCCCCAAAAAAAGATTGCTCGCTCAAATATTATAGTTACAGAGATCATGGACAAGGCTATCAGAACCCACATTACCCACTCGGCACCTAGCAATGCAAAGCTTTTGAAATATTCGACAATGTTCATTTATTTTCCTTTCGCAAATTCATGTCTTTAATATCGTCTTTAGCATTTTGTGCAAAGAGCCTTGTGCGTCTTTATGACGCTTCATTAGCAAAAACATTCCACGTTACTTGCTTCTTATTGCTCTTTTGTTGTGCGATTATAAAAAAAAGGGGAGCATTTTGAATTTGATACGCGAGCTTTTGGAGCAAGGAATTTTTGAGGGTGTCTTTGTCGGCGCACAGGCGGCGGTGTGTCCGATGGGGGGCGAACCCGAGATTGTCTGCGCTGGACGAACATGCCGAAATGGGGGCGAACCGGTAGAAAAACGAACGCTTTTTGATGTGGCTTCTTTAACTAAGTTGTTTCTTTGTTCGGCAATCTTGCGTCTGGCGGATGAGGGACGTTTGAACATCGACATACCCCTTGCGGGTATTTTTTCCCGCGACGTTTTAGGCGATCATTTAGCTGGTGTGACGATTGCGCAATTGTTAGCGCATGAGGCTGGTCTTAAGGCATGGGAACCTTTTTTCGAGCGAGTTGATCCTCAGCTTCGCGGTACCATATTTGCCAAAAATGCGATTGTTAAAATGGCCCTCACTGCGCCTGTTGAGGGACCGCCAGGTGTTGTCTCGCACTATTCGGATTTGGGATACATCATTTTGGGTTCGCTGCTTTTTGATATAACCGGAGCGAGCTTAGAGTCTCTGATTGCGAGTCAGGTTACAATTCCTCTCAATCTTAACTCGATAGTTTACAGACCATTAAAAAGTAATAGCGAAAAGGTTGACATACTTTGTTCCAGGATTGCAGCTACCGAGGTTTGTTCCTGGCGTGCGAAGACGCTTGTAGGCGAGGTTCACGATGACAACGCCTGGACGATGGGCGGTGTTGCGGGGCATGCCGGTTTGTTTGGAACGGCACGAGATGTTGCACAATTTGGTGCCGCCTGGCTCGAAACGATCAACAGTGGAGATTGGCTGAGTACCGATTTGGCGTTGCGTGCGGTGTCTCAAAGACAACTAGGTCGTGGGTTGGGTTGGGATATGGTTACCCCGGGGGGCTCCAGCGCAGGAAGCTTAATAGCTGACAGGGCCTTCGGACATCTGGGTTTTACCGGTTGTTCCCTGTGGGTCGACCCCGATGCCAGCATTTCCATAGCATTGCTGACTAATCGCGTACATCCGTCCCGTGATAATAATGCAATTCGTGCTTTTCGACCGCGCTTTCACGATAAAGTAATGAAAATAAAAGGTTGAATCAAAAAGAGCGGTGGTTGTTTTAGGTGTTAATAATCTTCGTCGGTTTCTTCTTTTTCCAAATCATCGTTGTCATCATAACCATCGAGTTCAGTTTCGTACTCAACATCTTCTTCAACATCCATGTCCACAGAATCGTCGGAGAACTGAACATCGATAGTTGACTCAGCAAAGAAGGACCTGATTGCCTCTTGAAGATCTTCATAATCGTCGCCAAGCCATTCTTCGATAATTTCTTCGATTACTTCGTCGATATTATCAGATTCCAGTAACGCTTCTATGTCGTCTACTTGATCAACAGTGAAACAATCACGAATATCATCTCTCAGGCTTTCGTACTCGCCGTTTTCGATAGCTTCGATAACAGCTTGCTTGAGATTGAATGATCGTTTGGTGTCGATAAATACTTCCAGCATCAATTCTCACCTCCCAAGAAAAAGGCAGCCTTTTGACCGCAAATAAAAAAAATTATAAATGGCAATTTTGTCTTGTCAATTTCGTAGCGGTTTCATTTGAAAAAACTATAAATAAATCGGTTGGGAGGTATTAGGGGGTTGAACAAAATTCTCTTATGATATAAGGCCGAGATATGAGCTACGTTTAATGAGCTTGTAAATTAAGAGGAGATTTTGCTATGAAAAAATCACTTATCTGCATGTTTGCTATTTTTTTAACCATATCCTGCAACGATCCATCCAGCGATTACTATTACGTTGAACCAGATGCTTCATCCGACACGGATACTGATACTGACACGGATACTGATACTGACACGGATGCTGATACTGACACAGATACTGACACAGATACTGATACTGACACAGATACTGACACAGATACTGATACTGACACGGATACTGACACGGATACTGACACAGATACTGACACTGATACTGACACAGATACTGACACAGATACTGACACGGATACCGATACCGACACTGATTGTGACAAAAGTGCAGATTGTCCTTTGTGTCAGATATGCAATGACGAGCATGATTGTGTAAACGCAGATTCCGGCCAAGATCCCAAGAACGACTGCACTTTAGAGGATTCCTCCACATGCGGTAAAACCGGTTTGTGTGATGGCGAAGGAGCCTGCCAAAAATACGGTGCAGAAACGCCCTGTACTGACAATCTATACTGCAACGGTGTTGACCATTGCGACGGTACTGGAACCTGCGGAATTCACGAAGGCGATCCGTGCACAGGTGGTGATGCGTGCAATAACGTTTGTAACGAGAGTGCTGGCAACTGTTACTCGCCAGAGACCACCGAGTGCACAAACACCAATGCAGATCCCATGGTTTTAGGTGATAACTGTGACGGTGCTGGCTCTTGTGGAATCTATTATTGCGACAACCACGTCTGCTGGGAGATTCCTCCTTCTGGCCAGAATAAGTGCTACGATGATAATGCAAAGATAGAATGCGTGAATCTTCCATGTTCAGACGATAGCGACTTCTGTGGACAGGATGCTCAGTACAAAGACAATGAGCGTGAGTTTTCCTGTTATTCAGACACTGCGCTCCAGATCTCTTGCAACAGCGTTGTAAACGGTGATGAGATGGTAAAGGATTCCCTCACCGGGTTGGAGTGGCAGAGGATTTATGAGGGTGATAAAGACTTGTCGTCGGCAATTAACTACTGCGGAACTCTCGACTACGGCGGCCACACAGATTGGCGTTTGCCAACTGCTGACGAACTGGCTAGCATTATTAATTACGGTGCATATCATCCCAGTATAGACAAGAAGGTCTTTCCGGGTACTCCTAACCAATCTTTTTGGACATCTTCGCCCAATGCCATCGGGCCAGATGAAGCATGGCGAGTTCACTTTTATAATGGTCTTGTTTATAGCGACTACGTGACAGATGTTCGTAACGCTCGCTGTGTGCGAAAAGGATTGACCTCGTTTATTCCAGATACCTCAAATCGTTTTTTCGTGATGAAATATTCGGATACAACAGCCTCAGTTGTTAAAAAGACTGTACTGGATCGGGCTACACTGCTTATGTGGACCAAGGAAAACTTCAAAAATAAAAATTGGAAGAAGGCACTAAATTTGTGTGAATCGCTTGATTACGCCGGATACACCGACTGGCGATTACCTAATATAACCGAATTACGTAGCCTCGCCGACCTAAATAAATACGATTCGGCATCAGAGTTTCCAAGTATGGAAAGCAATTACTATTGGTCGTCGACGACTCGGAGCTACAAGCCTAGGAATGCCTGGTATGTCTACTTTGGCGACGGGCACGTGCGTAATGAACGTAAAGGGAGAGCCCTTTATGTTCGTTGTGTACGACATTGGCAATAGCTTTGCCTCGTTTGTTTGTACCTGCATTTTTGACTGTTTTTATTCTAATTACGATGCCACTTAATGCGGTGTCGTTAAATCTTTCGCCAAACCCTAAGAGATCTGCCTTCTTTGGTTTTACCATTGGGGCTGGGCTAGATCTTGACTTTGATGCGCGACATGTTCGAGATCTTTCCGGTCGCACACCGGAAGCCTACGCTTTGATGGGTTTGATGTTTGGGCTTAGTGGAGGCTTTAGGTTTAACGAGTTTGTTGGTATCGAAGGAGGCTGGCAACGATCAGGGCATTTGGCTGATCCCGATTGGGGAGGGGGCTGCGAATACAATCTTTTGCACACTTCATTGCGTTTTGCGGTGCCGACTGCGTCGAGGCAAACCCCAGTATTTAAGCTTGGATTGGCTTTGGGAAACTTTCTTTACGGAAACGTGGCGGGGACAGAGAAAAACGGTACGATGATTATGGGCGGACGGTTGGGATTCTGTCTGGAACACGAGTTGCTTTTAGGTGTAATTGTTGTTTTTGAACTTTCTTATTCACCTGTTTTTCGATACGGAATGCGCGATAAACTTTACTTGAGCGTCGATTACGATGATGGTCATGGGCCCATAACCGAAGATGTCAAAGACTTCACCCATGGCAGATGGGTACATTTATTGCTTGCAGGGGTTGGGGTTCAGTTTGATTGGCCTTTTCGTTGACGATTTCATTCGATAGATTCGCAGAATCTGCTAAACTGCCTCTTATGGATTCAGACAAAAAAGAAGGTGTAATAGTACACGTATTCGGCAAGACCGATGTGGGACTTGTGAGGGAACACAACGAGGATAATTTTCTCGTTGCGGATTTGTCGCGCAAAAATCGAAGTATCAAGCCGGAGGTTAGAACGCATCAACTGGGGCATCGCGGTTCTCTTTTTGTTGTGTGTGACGGTATGGGTGGCGCGGCTGCTGGAGAGGTAGCAAGCCAGATAGGTGTCGATTCTATATACGAAGTAATGCAGGAGGCTGATCCGGCAGTCGACGATTTTGTTTTGGCCCGAAGGCTGGACGGGGCCGTGTGTGAAGCTGGTCGCAGAATATTTGAAGCTGCAAATAAAAACAAGGGACAACGGGGCATGGGTACCACCGTGACCGCAGCTGCACTGCGTGACTCGCGTTTGATAATAGGGCAGGTGGGTGACTCCAGAGCATATATTGCAAGGCGGGGCGAGTTGGTTCAGGTTACCAAGGATCAATCTCTCGTTCAGCAACTAATCGACGCCAAACAACTTACACAAGAAGAAGCCAAAACCTTTGATAGGAACAATATTATCCTCCAGGCATTGGGGACAACCGCCGAAGTTCATGTTGATGTAACGTCGGTAAATCTTCGACGGGGTGATGTTCTCATAATGTGCAGCGACGGGTTGTCGGGATTCGTCGATTCAGATCAGATCTTGGATGCAGCCTTGCAGCACAAGGAACCCATGGACGTGTGTCGCACGCTTATAGAGATGGCTTGTGACGGGGGCGGCGATGACAATATAACGGTGATAACGGCCAGGTTCGAAGGAGAGCGTCTGAAGGAGCCCCAAGACGAAGATGTCGTAAAATACGAGAAGTTTGAGTTTCCCAAACTTACAGAGACGACTGCCAGGGCTTCGGTCCCCAAATTTGAAGATGAACAGACGCAAAAAAACAAGAAGCTGGCGGAGGGTAAAGAAAAAATAGAATCTGGTGATTCCAACGGTGGAATTGATAACCCTAATACTAAAGAAAATAAAACTGGACTTATTATTACAGTGTTGGTGGTGTTGTTGTTTGCTGGCGGTCTGGCGGGATATTTTTTGCTTTCAGGCAATGATCCAGATCAATTGACTACTGTGCCGTTGTCGGATGTTGCCAAGCCACAGACTCCAGCTTCTGAGCCTGATCGTATTGAAGAGCCGAAGTTGGCACCAACTGACGTTCGCGATATCGAAGGTCTTAAAAACAACGAGAAGACTTTGGTGTCTGCGCCAGAGCAAGAACTCACAAAGGCACTTGCACCCAAGGCTAAACCCAGGCCCAAACCTAAGCAACTTGACAACGCGAAGCCAAAGCCTTCACGATCAGTTGAAAAGAAAGAGCCCGCACTGAAGGAACCTGAGTCCGCGCCGAAAGGGTCTGATGATAATAATAAAAAGAAATCACCAATAGTAGAAAATCCATATGGTGATTAGCAGCGATATTTTAAGTAAAAGGAGTCGTTTTGGCTGATGAAATTCTGTGTTCCAAGTGTAGCGCGTTAAATCCCCAGGGGACCCGCTTCTGTGCGAAGTGTGGTTCTGCCATTGAGAACAGCGACAAAGATATTGGAGATCCGCTTATTGGCTCCTTTGTGGGTGAGCGTTTTCTTGTCAAAGAAAAATTGGGTGAGGGTGGTATGGGGGTGGTCTACAAAGCCGAGCAGACCGCCATGGACAGGATGGTTGCCCTCAAGGTGCTCCATTCTCATATTACCGACGAAGATATGTACGCCAGATTTCGCAACGAGGCGGCGGCCTCCAGCAAGCTCAATCACCCCAATACCATTACGGTGTATGATTTTGGGAAGACTGATACCGGCTCATTGTACATTGCAATGGAGTTTGTTAAGGGGGTGAGCCTGGACGATGAGATCGTCGACAACGGTCCCATGGACTGGAGGCGAGCTTGCCATATAGGCAAACAGATCTGCGGTTCTCTCCAAAATGCGCACGATAATGGCATTGTCCACAGAGATCTCAAACCCGAGAATGTGATGCTCTGCGAACGTGCGGGAGAGCGAGATGTAGTCAAGGTTCTTGACTTTGGTATCGCTAAGATTCTCGAAGATGACGGTGGCCAGGATCAGCGAAAGGCGCTCACAAAAACAGGGATGGTTTTTGGGACGCCTCAGTACATGTCTCCAGAGCAGGTTCGTGGCGAAAAGGTTGACGCCCGCTCAGATATTTACTCGACTGGTATCATTTTGTATCAGGCTCTTGTCGGGCAGCTTCCGTTTAAATCCGAGACCCCCATGGGAGTTCTCACCAAGCATCTTTTGGATACGCCACCGGCATTTGACGAGATAGCTCCAGAGACAAAAATCCCTGCGGAGCTTGAAAAAATTGTTATGCAGACGCTCGCAAAGGGTAGGGATGATCGGCCTCAGAGCATGAAGCAGCTTGCCACGATGCTCGATGCTGCGCTTGAAGGAAAAGGTATTGCAGGAGCTGCGTCCGCTTCCCCCAAGACTGTTAAGGCGAAACCTATTTTGAACGTCGAAGCAGACAGCACAGCAAAATCTGCGAAGGGCGGTAAGGGACTTGTTGTTGTGTCGATAGTGGCTGTTGTTCTCCTGATTGGCGCAGGAGCTGCCGGATGGTATTTTATGGCTGGACCCGCAGCTGCTAAAAAGCCCACCAAAGTTGCTTCTAACACGCGAGTTGCTCAGTTGCCTGCGGCTGTGGTGGCACCGGCTACTCCGCCAGTACCAGTTGCCGCTACCCCACCAACACAACAACAGCCTGGTGTTGCTTCGCAGACACCGTCCAAGGATGCGCTTCCTGCTTTGCCTGCTAAACCGGAGAAGCCAACTGGTAAAAAGAAGACTGAAAAAAAAGGCGGGGGTTCCAAAAAAACTAAAGATAAGCAACCGGAGAACATCAAGGTCCCGGATAATATCAAAATCCCTGATAGAATTTCTGGCCAAATAAAAGAGAAGGTGCGAATTCCCAAACGTAAGGATGCCACCTGCTCCGTCGTTAGAAACCGCGATTTGATAGGCTCGGCAATTGGAAAAAAACTCCAGCAGGTACAGATGGCTGTTAAAGCATGCAATGGAAAAAGTGACTCCAGCGCAGAGACGAGTTTTTCCTTTGATGTTCCACCCAATTCCAACAAAGTGGGAGATTTACGACCTGTAAAAATAAGCCATATGAATCACTGCCTTGGTAAGGTGTTTAAGGGACTTAGATTTAGTGCCAAAGACAGCAGCCCAAGGAAGGGCAAAGTTTATTTTAAGGTCAAAAGAGACGACGGTCTTGTAAGCGAATGTAAAATAAAGGTCAGTGCTACAAAAATTCGTGGCAACTAAAAGGATTCCATTGATAATGGCGGCTATGGCAAAACTGGTAATATTCGGTAGTGACGGCAGGCGTGAGGTTGATCTAGCAACGCACAACACCCTCGGGCGCCTTCCTCAAAATTCCATTCAGATTCTTGATCGCATAGTGTCAAAAGAGCACTGTCAGATTATTCAGGACTCCGATCAAGGTTTTATTTTTAAGGATCTAGGTAGTCTGAACGGAAGCTATGTCAACAAGCAGAAAGTTAACGGAAACATCGCTCTTTTCGATGGTGACGAGATAGTTATCGGCAACACGAGGTGCATGTTCATATCGGAGAACCACACCGACAACGAAGCTCAGCATGTAGTGGATATGAGCGAGGTTGCACTCCAAAGTCATATTCGAAAAAAAATAGCCCCCGTCGAAGATCGTTTTTTGCCCGAGGCGGAAATAACGGATATTGCCGCGCTGCGATCTGACTACGAAAAGCTGAGGGTGACTCATGAGCTACAAAGAGATATTGGGCTTGATCTTAATCTGGATCATGTTCTCAATAAAATTCTCGAACGCACATTTGAATTTCTCAATTGTGATCGCGGTGTGATTTTGCTCAATGATGAATCTGGAGAACTTAAGCCCCGTACGTACAAAATGAATAAGAAGGAAGATAAGCTGGTTATCTCTTCGACGCTTATCCAGCAGGTTAAAAGAGACAAGGCAGGGATTTTATCCTCTGATGCTCAGGTGGATAACAGGTTTAAAGAAGCCAAATCCATGATTATGCAGGGCATCAGATCGTCCATGGCGGTGCCTATTCTCCACAAGGATGAGCTGCTGGGAATTATTATTATCGACTCATCTGTTGCGGTAAATGCTTACTCTGAAAAAGATCTTCATCTTTTGTCAAACATTGGAAATCAGGCGGCTCAGTTTATCAAGAACGTGGACATGGCCATCAAGATCGAA
>Ga0256845_1002217_pt1 | contig 14343 bp, 15 predicted proteins | sample RiftiametaG_FD_189101 | JGI IMG/M metagenome (GOLD analysis project Ga0256845, IMG submission 189101) | Tube worm associated microbial communities from hydrothermal vent at the East Pacific Rise, Pacific Ocean - Riftia | ecosystem: Host-associated > Annelida > Integument > Unclassified ...
CGCGCGGAACCGGCGGCGGGCTTATTGCCAGCGTCGGCGCTGGCCTGCGTTGGCAGCCCGGGCGGCTAGGGGTGGAGCTTGGGGTGAGCGCGATCACCTCGATCACAGGCGATTTTTTGGTGATCTCTCCGGTGCTTAACATCGGCCTCGCCTTTGGTGGCGGCGGCCGGGAAAGCACGGAGTGGCAAATTTCCACAGGCCTGACCCAACAATTCCCCAATGCGGGTTTCCGCAAGTCCGGCGTGGTGAATTCGGGCGCGCCCCTGATGATAGACACCAAGATCGACCTCTTTCTGAGTGACAATATTTATATGTCCGGCCAAGCCTATACCGCGCTTGCAGGCGGGGCAGGGGGTTACCAGATCGGCCTGATTGGCCTTGGTTATCGGCTCAAACTCGCCCCGCGCTGGTCGCTTTCTGGCGAGGCCTTTGTGGGGGCAGGCGGGGGTGCAGGGGTGGATACCAAAGGCGGGCTGCTGCTGGCCTATGGCTTGGACCTCGACTATGCGCTTTCCGAGCGCCTGCTTTTGACGGTTGGCGCGGGGCAAGTGCGGACATTGCAAGGCGGCGGCATGGCCCCGCTCACCGCCAATATCGGCTTCAAAGTGCCGTTTACCACATTGCACTAGGCCAGTTTTCCGGTGCTAAAGCACCGGACCGCGCCTCACTGCGCTCGGTGGCGGCGCGTTGACCATTGCGCTGGTTTCGAGGGTTTGTCCGCGCCGCCGTCAACATTTGTGCTTGTGGAGAGGTTGGAAAAGGGGCTTTGCCCCTCGCTACGCTCACCCCAGAGTATTTAAAAAAGAAAGAGAATTGATCTCTTTCTTTTTTAAATACTCATCTTAGTTTGCCGCCAATAGGAGCGGTTGGATGCGGCGCGGGCGTGTTATTGCAAAGCAATGCAATGCTTGACGCGCCGCACCGAGCGCAGCGAGGCCACGCCCAACGGGAGGGCTCGTTTTGCAGCGCAAAACGGTGGCCGACGGGCGGGAGAGCACGGTTGCATTATGCGCTAAGCTTTGAAATGCTTGCTGAGCTTCAGGCCTTGGCCTTGGTAATTTGAGCCAAGGTCAGCACCGTAGAGCACCTTGGGCACCTCTTGCATGCGCTCATACACCAAGCGCCCGACGATTTGGCCGTGCTCTAGCGCGAAGGGGGCTTCGTGGCAGCGCACCTCCAGCACGCCCCGCGCGCCCTTGCCGCCAGCGGCTGCATTGCCAAAACCGGGGTCAAAGAAGCCAGCATAATGCACGCGGAACTCGCCGACCATCGCGAGGTAGGGTGCCATTTCGGCGGCGCAATCGGGGGGGATATGCACGGCTTCGTTGCTTACCAAAATGTAAAACGCGCCGGGGTCTAGGATGATGCGGCCATTGGGGGCGGTCACTGGCTCCCAGAACTCGGCGGCGGGGTAGTGGGCCAGTTTATCAAGGTCGATCAGCCCCGTATGGGGCTTGGCGCGGTAGCCCACGATGCCGTTTTCGCGCGGCGTCAGGTCCACCGAGAAGCCAAGGCCGCCTGCTATATGGGCCTCTTGGTCAACCAGCCCTTGGGCCGCGTCGAGCCTGCGCAGTTCGTCGTCACTCAGCACCACTTGGCCATTGCGAAAGCGGACTTGGTTGAGGCGCATGCCGGGGCGGGCGAGCACGGAAAACGAGCGCGGCGAAATTTCGGCGTAAAGCTGGCCGTGGTAGCCCGCCTCTATCCGGTCAAACTCGGTGGCGTTTTCGGTGATCAGGCGCGTGAACAGATCCAAGCGGCCGGTGGAGCTTTTGGCATTGGCGACCGCATTGATATGCGGGGGAAGCGCCAGTGATTCCATTAGCGGCACCAAGTAAACACAGCCTTTTTCCAGCACCGCACCATCGGTCAGGTCAATCTCGTGTGTCGAAAAATCCTTGATACGCGCGGCAATACCCGCCTTGCTCGGCAGGAAAGACGCCCGCACGCGCCACGCCTTATTACCAAGGCGCAAATCAAGGCTAGCGGGTTGAATCTGGGCTTCGGGGATAGGTTGCACAGCGGTGATCTCACCGCGCGCGATCATGGCTTCAATGGCCTGAAAGGGCAGCACACCTGCGGTCATATTTTAATTCCCCTAAACGTCAAAAACGCCAGCTTGCGCCAGCGCTCTGAAAAATTGGTCGGGCTAGCGAGATTCGAACTCACGACCTTTCGTCCCCCAGACGAACGCGCTACCAAGCTGCGCCATAGCCCGACTGAGGCTTGTTATATCGCCAATTTCAGCAGGTGCAAGCGCGAAACGCATCAAAGAGAAGACGCGATTGAACTGCGCAAATTTTCTAGCCCTTTGACGATCTCTTTTAAGTCTGGCTTATCGGAAACCACAGTCAGTTCCATCTCTTGGCCGATGCCCATCACATGCTTCAAACCACGCTCTTTCAGCACTTTTTGCACACCTTTTATGGTCATGCCTTGCACATGCAGCAGGTCTTGAATGCCGCGCAGCAGCGCTATGTCTTCAGGGCGATAATAGCGCCGCCCACCACCGCGTTTTACCGGCTGAATTTGCGTAAATCGCGTTTCCCAGAAGCGCAACACATGGGCGGGGATGTCCAGAAGGTCAGCGACCTCGGATATAGTCCGGAACGCTTGCGCAGATTTTTGCTTTGCGACAGCCATGGCTTAAGCTTTGTTGCCGGAGTCAACACGCTCTTTCATCAGGTGCGAGGGCCTAAAGGTGAGCACGCGGCGGGGCGCAATTGGCACTTCCTCACCGGTTTTCGGGTTGCGACCCATGCGGGCGCTTTTATCGCGGGTGCTAAAGGTACCGAAGGAGGAGATTTTCACCTGCTCGCCTGCCACCAAGGCATCCGCCATGTGGTCCAACACTGTTTCTACCAAATCAGCAGAGTCATTCCTCGATAATCCGACCTCGCGAAAAACAGCTTCGCTCAGGTCCATCCTTGTTAACGTATCTACACTCACAGAATCGCCTCCTATTTTCACGTCTACGTTACGGGAATTTAGGAAAGCGAGTCAATAACAACGGCTTATCACGTTACATTATAGTGGCCTACCAGCGGAGAGTTGCCGCGCCCCAGGCCAAACCACCGCCTATAGCCTCCATAAGTAGCAGGTTTCCGCGCTTGATTTGCCCGCGCTCCACCGCCACGCTCAGCGCCATGGGAATGGACGCCGCCGAGGTATTGCCGTGGTCCTGCACGGTTTGCACGATACGATCCATGCTCAGGCCCATCTTTTTGGCCGTGCGCGCGATGATTCGCAGGTTGGCTTGGTGCGGGACAACCCAGTCAACATCTGCCGAAGTAACCCCCGCAGCCTCCATCGCCACCTCGCCCGTGGCCACCAGCTTTTTCACCGCGTGCTTAAAAACTTCCTGCCCCTGCATGCGCAAAACACCAGTGGTTTGGGTGCTGGAAACCCCGCCATCCACATAAAGCAGGTCATTATAGGCACCGTCCGAGTGGAGGTCAGTCGATAGAATGCCACGGTCCGCCGCGCCGCCCTCGCCTTGCTGGGCCTCCAGAATAAGCGCCCCTGCGCCATCACCAAACAGCACGCAGGTGCCGCGATCTGTCCAATCCATGATGCGAGAGAAGGTCTCAGCGCCAACCACCATCACGCGCTTGGCTTGGCCCGCCAAAATCATCGCGTTGGCAGTAGACAGCGCATAGATAAAGCCAGCGCACACCGCCTGAATGTCAAAAGCAAAGCCACCATTCATGTGCAGCGCGTGCTGCAGCTTGGTCGCGGTGGAGGGGAAGGTTTGGTCGGGCGTGGCGGTGGCCAGCACGATGGCGTCTAGGTCGCTCGCCTCAATCCCTGCGCTTGCCAGCGCGTTGCGCGCGGCCTTGATCGCGAGGTCGGAGGTCAGCTCGCCCTCGGCGGCAAAATGCCGCCGTTCGATGCCGGTGCGAGCACGAATCCACTCATCCGATGTGTCGAGCGTTTTTTCAAACTCGGCGTTTTCAACCACCCGTTCGGGCAGGTAATGCCCGCAGCCAATGGCCACGGCTCTTGTCACGCTCATGTTTGCGCCTCATCAATATTTGAAAGCACATCTTTACTTGCTGCGAGGCCAGAGGCAACCCGTGCCGAGAGCTTTTCGGAAAAATCATTTTGCGCGAGGTCGTAAGCCAGCTTTATGGCCGCCGCCACGCCCGTGGCATCGGCCCCACCGTGAGATTTAACCACCGTGCCGTTGAGGCCAAGGAAAACCCCTCCATTGGCGCGGCGCGGGTCTATCCGGTTTTTCAGCCGCTTCAGCGAGGTGAGGGCAAACAGCGCCCCGAGCCGTGAAAGCAGGGTGTGGTTAAAGGCGGCTTTCAGCAGGTCGCTGACCTGCCGCGCCGTGCCTTCGGCGGTTTTTAGGGCAATATTGCCCGTAAACCCATCGGTGACGATGATATCCACACGGCTTGAGGGAATATCGGACCCCTCAACAAAGCCAACAAACTGGAAATCAGACGAAGTGGCGACGGTGCCAATAAGCTTGGCCGCGTCCTGCAACTCCACCCGCCCCTTAAATTCTTCGGTGCCAACATTCAGCAAGCCCACACGGGGCTGGCGCAGGCCAAAACCATTGCGCGCGTAAGACGCCCCCATGATCGCATATTTCAGTAGGTCTTGCGGGTCTGCCTTAATGTCAGCCCCCGCATCCAGCAGGATATTATAGCCCTGCTTATTGGTTGAGGGCCACAGAATTGCAATCGCAGGGCGGTTTACCCCGGGGGCTTTCCTGAGCTGAATGGTCGACATCGCCATCAGCGCGCCGGTATTGCCACAAGACACCGTGGCCTGCGCCGCGCCCGCTTTCAGCGTGGCGATCGAGGCCCACATGGAGGACTTTTTGCCGCCACGTAAAGCCGCCGAGGGCTTGTCATCCATTTTGATCACATCTTGGGTGGGGCGAATCTCTGTTACAGCCGCCAAATCGGGCTTGCGCCTGAGGCAGCGCATAAGCTCTGCTTCATTGCCATGCACAATAAACTTGATATTGGAGTAGGTGCGGGCAGATTTCTCCATCCCGCCAATCACGGCTTTCACGCCGCTATCGCCCCCCATAGCATCTATCGAGATGATGGTAGGGGCGTTGGTTTGGGGCGTTCGGGTATCAGTTTCTGTCATGCCGAACCACCCCCGCAGTTTTTACGCCGCGTCTTCGTCCAGGTCGATTTCCTCAACCATAGCAACGACTTCACGGTCAGAGTAGTGGCCACAAGCGCCACATACATGGTGCGGGCGCACAAGCTCGCCGCAGTTTGAACACTCATTCGGGTTGGCACCCTTAAGGGCCAAATGTGCACGGCGCATGCCGCGCTTGGAGCGGGTGATTTTACTCTTTGGAACAGCCATTAGCTTCAAGCCTTTTAATATGCGGAAATCCGCGCGTGATTATCTCTTCGGGCGGGCGTAGCAGGAAACGACTGCCGATGCAAACCCGAAAAGGGAATAGAAGCGCGGAACATAGCCTTTTTGCGGCGAATCGCAAGGGCTAAATGCCGCGCTGAGCCTGCCGCTAGAAATGGCCTATTTTTGCCAATGCAAGGCGCCACAAATCGGGCTGCTCTCAGCGCACTTCCTGAAAGCGCACATGCCCCTGAAGACATGTCATATATGACATGTCTTCAGGGGCATGTGCTGAATTTGCGTATTAGGCGGCGAGGACAGGGTTCGCGCTCGGGTTTTTACTTAAACGCAAGCTTCGGGTGGAAACGCGCCAAAAACAGTGTGCCGGTTACGCCCCAGAAGATCCCGAAAAACAGAGTCCATAATGGTGTGCCATAGCCCATTTCCAAGCCGAACCAGCCCGCGTTTAGCTTGAAAGGCAGAAAGTAAAATATGCTGGAGAACCACGGCAAAACGCCCAGCAGCGCGCCTTTTTTAAGCGGTGAGGCGTTGTAAACCGGAATTAGGAAGATAACCCCCCAAACCCCGCTGGCAAACACCCGCCCCGACATCCAGCCAAAGCTCAGCTCAGGCACCATGTTAAACCCCGTGGCAGGCGTTAGGCCAATAGCGCCGAATAGCCATACCAGCACCCCGCTGGTAAAGCCGCCAAGCGCGCCCGCGATAAACACAAATATCAGGGTTTTAAGCGCCGTCATCGTTACCCGCCATTTTATCGCGCAATGCCCCAAGCCCCGCAAAGGCCTTGGTTTCCTCATCCCTAATCGGCGCAGCCCCCTCAGGCTCTGCCGTTACTCGCAAAACCCCCTCGGTTTCTGCGCGCGGATAATCCGGCATCGCCAGCGACAGCGCTTCTACCGCCACATGGCCAAGATCAATGATCGCGCCCAGCGGCTCGACATCATCCTCCAGCACGTCCTCGGGCGTGTCGTCCTCGATCAAGGCTTCGGGCAGGAAGCGAATACTCACCTCACTGTCGATTCTGGCTTTCACCGGCTCCAGCGTCACCACGCATTCCTGCGTGATAGAGGCCCCAAGCGCGCCCTCCACCAGCCAACCGCGCTTGCCAATCGGGCTAAGCTCACCAGCAAAGCGCATTTTGCGCAGGCCGCGCAAACCAAGCGCCTCACGAATGGCCTCGGCCTCGGCCTCGGTCGGGCTTATATCAAAAGGTATCGCTTTATGCGCCTTCAAGCGCCCCACTTCTTTTGGCCGCTCAAAGGGGGCTTCCGGGGGGTCAAAGGGGACAGGATCGGCCATTTACCACGCATCTTTCAGGTTTTGCGGCGGGCATTGCTTGCGTCAGCCGCGTGAATATGGAACATAGGGGAAACCCCTTTATAGGGGAAGTATATGTGCCGAGAAATGCGTGTGAGCAAGAGTGATATGAAAAAGTTTTTGGGTGTACCGCTTTTGGGCGCGAGTTTGTTGATTGCCGGATGCGTGCCAGTGGTAGATGTACACGGCTATGTGCCGGTGGCCGAAGATGTCGCAAGCATCGCTGTCGGCGATTCGCAAGATACCGTAAGGGCGCGGCTCGGCGAGCCAACCACACGGGGGCTTGAGGGCACAAATGCATGGTATTACATCTCCTCCAAAGTGCGCCGCGTAGGGCCATTTAAGCCCAAAGAGATCGAGCGCCAGATCGTGGCGATCACCTTTAGCGGAGATCGCGTTGCGATGGTGGACCATTACAGCCTCGAAGATGGCCGCTGGATAGACCTAAACCGCAATGAAACCGTAACCGACGGCCGCAAGCTCACCTTCTTTGAGCAATTCCTCGGCAATGTCGGCAACTTTAGTGCCGAGACCTTTCTGGGCAGCAACTAGCCCTTAGGACTCCGGCACTTGTTCGCAAAATTTCACCCAGCCAGCTTGCCTTTGCTTCGGGGAGGGCCATGAGGGTTGTGCTTTGAGACAAGGTTCGCGTAGCCCCCCCGCTCAGCAAAGGCAGGTTTTTGCGAGCAAAAACGGTTGCCCTAACGGGCGGTGGCCTCGGCTTCGCCTCGGCGGCGGCGCGTCTACCGTTGCTCTATTTGGCGAGATAGCGCTCGCGCCGCGCTGCAAGTGTTGTGCGCGTGGCGGGTTTGGTAAGGGGGCCAGCCCCCTCGCTTCGCTCACCCCCAGAGTACTTCTGAAAGAAAGAGACGTTTTACTCTTTCTTTCAGAAGTACTCTGGGGTGAATGCGCTTGCGAAGAGGGCAAAGCCCCTAGAGATGCCAGCCATAAGCGCAATGGGTCGAAGGCGGCGCGCACAAAACCTCGCCACAGGCGCAATAATCAACGCGCCGCCCGCCGAGCCGAAGGCGAGGCTCGGTTCCGGTGCTTTAGCACCGGAAAGTCTTGGCACCGTGATGTTGACCAACTGCCTTAACCCTAGACCTCATTATAGGCGGGGAGCCATACGGTGAAAGTGCTCCCTTTCCCAAGGGCTGATCGAATATCAAGCGCGCCTTCGTGGCGGTTGAGAATGTGCTTCACAATCGCCAGCCCCAGCCCCGTGCCGCCTTGGTCTCGGCTTTTGGCGACGCTTACACGGTAAAACCGCTCGGTCAGGCGGCTGAGATGCTCAGGCGCGAGGCCGGGGCCGGTATCTTGCACCGAAAGGCCGATCTGGCCGGGGTGGTTGGCATCTGCGGGGGCCAGAAACAGGCGCACAGGCTGGCTCTGGTCACTGTATTTCACCGCGTTTTCCAACAGGTTCACCAGCACTTGCAAGAGCTGGTCATGGTCGCCGCGAATGCGGGGCATCTCCGTTGGCAGGCTAGCCTGCACCGAGGTGCCAAGGCGCTCAGACAGCGGTTGCACCGCCGCCACCGCCTCTGAGGCCAGCGGGGGCAGGGCGCAGGGCTCCACCGGCCGATTATGCTCTTCTATCTCAATTCTATTCAGCGACATCAGGTCATTAACGAGGTTCTGCATCCGCCCCGCCTGCTTGGCCATCACGGCCAAAAACCGCTCGCGCGCCTCGGCGTCATCCTTGGCGTGGCCTTGCAGGGTCTCGATATACCCTAGAATCGTCGCCAGCGGCGTACGCAGCTCATGGCTGACATTGGCGATGAAATCAGAGCGCATCTGCTCGGATTTCAGCATCGTCGTGCGCTCCTCAATCGCCGCAATCACGCGGATGGATTTGCCAAACTCAGAGCCCGCCGGCAGCAGGCCAATATGCGCCACAAAAAACCGCTCCGGCCCGTCTTTCAGGCTAAAGCGCACCTTGCCGGTTTGGCCACTATCAATCGCCGCCTGCACGGCTTTGGTGAACTTCGGCGCGTCTAGCGTTTCAGAAAAATGCTGGCGCAGGGTCATGGCGGGCAGCAGGTCATAGGCGAACTGGTTGGCATAGGCCACGCGGCCCTTGCGGGTGATCACCAAGAGCGGCAGCGGCATTTGCTCAAGCATCGCTGCACCGATGCCACTGGCGAGGTGCGGGATCGGCTCCAAGGGCAGGTGAGCCGATTGCAGGATGGACTCCGAATAGCGGATGTCATCCAGATAAAGCCCACGCGGTGGGGCAATGGGGGCGTCGGGCGCTAGGCTGCGGGCCTCTAGCACTTCGCGCATGATTTCGGGCGGGTGGACCCCCGCGCCGATGCGCTCCAACAAGCCGACAATCCGGCGGGCCTGCTCGGGTGCAAAACTGGGCGCGCGAAAGTGTAGCCGCACCTCGGTGCCGCTGGAATGGGCCGCGCTTTCAATGCGCAGCTCAGAAAGCTGCGTGGCTGCTGGCCCGTTGCAAAAGCTGCTAAAATCGTGCTTGCCTATAAGGTAGTGCGCCGCCTCGCGCATGGCGCGGATATCCAGCGGGTGATCAATGCGCCACATGGTGCCCTTGTTAAAGGTCAGCGTGGCGCGCCGCGAAAACAGGCGGTAAGTGTAATGCCGCTCCACCGCGCGGGTGGCGTCAAAATCATCAGGCACGGTTGAGGCCCCAACAATTGCCAGCGCCGTGCCGCGCAGAACCTCGCTAAGATCAGCCTTGAGCGTAAGCGGGTTGTGGGCGCTGGCAAGGTCCAGATGCACGATTTGGCTGCTGGCATGCACGCCAGCCTCGGTTGGCTCAGCGGCGGCAAGGGCCGAGGCGGGCGAGCCGTTTTGCCCCAGCGCCGCCTCTAGCGCGGCCTGCACGTCGGGCCAGCCATCAAAACGGCTGCCGTCATATTCGAGCTTGAAGGTGAAACGGGGCATTAATAATATTTCCGTTTTTATGGGCTATACTCGGTTCAATTTGCATATGAACATAAGTCAAGAAAGTGGAGCTAAAAGCTTTCGGAATAAATGTGCGTTTGATATGCAATTTTAATTGGAATGGGCTCTGCACAGTAAGCGACTAATCCCAAATTCATGTTACAGAGAGAACTACTATGCCAATAAACGCAAGAACAAATGCCACCATTTCCTGCTTGGAAAGGGTTTCATTGAAGAAAAGAAGAGAAATACCACTGGCAATCAAGGTGTAACTCGAGAAAATTGGCGCAAGTATGCTCGCGCTACCAATTTCAAGGGATAACCCGTAAAGGCCAAGCCCTGCAAACGAAAATATACCACTGGCGGCTCCGATCCCCAAAGATTTAGCCGCCGCTGCTTGAGGTCCAGCTAAATTGAAGTTTTTGGAATAACCTGAGAAAACTGACCTAAATGCGAACCAAAGGAAAGAAAAACTATAAGCATAGAAAAGTACATTTGTACTTTCTAACCCAATGTCAGCGGTAACCTTTAAGCCACCATTTCGAACAGTATAACCAATTATCGCCCCAATAATTAAGAAATACCAGCCTGCATTTCTTATTCGAAAGCTTTCGCCAAACTTGAAGCCGCTCAAGACAAATGCAAGTAGTAATATGAAAATCCCAACAAGTTGCGCCAGAGATAACGTCTCCCCATACCAGAAAACCGAAGCAATAATGATAATAACCAAATTTAGATTAATCATCATAATTCCAAGACTAATAGGGCCTGCGGACAGGGATTTGGAAAAGAGGTAGTTTCCAAAAGAGACTCCAAGCCCTACAACAGCACCACTTATAAGGTAGTCGGTGCTGAAAAACAGCCCGGATCTGGACATTGTGGTAATCGCAAAGCCGCAGGCACCAAAAAAGTACAATCCAGAAAAAAATATGTTCAAGTTGCCTTGTACTACATTGTTGAATTTAAATAATGCCCCCGAAACACCAAAGAGTAATGCCGCGACAACTGCAAATATTATGCTATTGCCAATCATTTTTCGGTGCTTTGGCTGCGCTCGGAAGGCGCTCGATTGAGGGTTTTAATAGTTTCAACTTTTACTGCGGCCGTATGCGTATTAAACTGTTCAAACTTCGAAACCAATCTTTTAACTTCTTTGGTGTTAGATGTTATTTGAATGCGATTGATTTCACCTGAAGGCATTTTGTCAACTTTCCACGCGACGGCACCGTTTTTTTCCGCAATAAAGTTCTCATAATCGGAAGCCGAAATTTTATCTAATGGAATAAGCGAAATTTTAACTCCATTTTCAATTTGCTCCTGTAGAATCGCCAATTCTTCTTTTGTAAAACAATGTTCAGAGGAGGAAATGAAAAAAACGCGGCTCATCTTCCCGCCACCTGATGTGAAATTGCGGACAGCCCTTGCGGTCTCAGAATCCCAAAACTTGCTACCGTGAAGATCACTGGTGGCAACAAAACTAGATTTTGAAAAACACACTAACGTACGGTGGTAATAATTGGCGAATTCGTCGAGATTCTCTACTACAAAAGAGTTTTCATTTACGAGGGCGTTTAAATTGGATGTTGTTTGCGCAATATAATTCCCTAAAATATCCTTTAGCTCTTTGTCAATAAATCTGTCGATATCACCAATTTTTTGTTTTTCGATTACATCCAGTTTTTTATCAATAGAATTGAGACGACTACTGTGATCAACTATAAGGTCTATTATTAAGATACCGAGTAGGAAAATGACCAAATCAATTTTTTTTCCAGTCAAATCAAGCACGCCGATTTGGTCGAAAAATACAGACAATAAAACGGAGAGTGCCAAACCCAATGTGATGTAGGAAACTATTTTATGATACAAGCTTGAATTCCTTTCACAGGCACTAATCTAGATACTACAAAAAATGGGCATAGAAAATGGCTTCATTTCAAGACTTTCTTCTATTTGAATATTTCCATTCTGTCCATCTGGAATGCAGGGATTGTAGTATCGGAGGTCGAATATTGCTTATACCCGAGACACCACATTTTGGAGCGAATGACCGAAAGCGAATCGTGTTTGGGGGTAAGAGTTGAAATTTTTATGTGTAATGCGAAAAAATCCGGAAAAAAATACCACCAAATGCCACTTACTACATATTGTGGCTTGGTCCGCCACACTCACAACAGGCTGTGGTTTTCTGGTGTGTTGGCATGGCTTGAAGTAATGTCGATTCCACGTGGTGGCTTTTTTGGGCAAACTTAGGGATTGCTAGGTGGCGATCGTCATGTTATCAAGATCGCACGGAAGAATAGCGGTTTATGATTAAGCACTAAAAAATTAGGCAGGTTCATACAGGCAGCCGCTTTCCTCCCGAATAAGTAAATAGATCCGACGCGAAACGAGCAGAACAGATTTACGCAGTTGGGCATACCCGAACGGGACAGAAGCGGATCGTGTTGGGCAGACACGGTCCGCAACTCGTTTGAGGGGCAAGGTAGGAGTTAACAGGTGGAGCTAGGTTTCTTAGACCAGCTGACCAGTAAGGTCGATGCGAAGGGGCGGGTATCCATTCCCGCCGCCCATCGGTCTGTGCTCGCAAACGGCGACCCTAGCTGCGAAGATGGCAAAAACCCGCATATGCTGTTGGTGCATTCCAAAAGCCACAAGCACTGCCTGCGCGGGTTTACCGTGAAAGCGTATAAGAAGATGCGCAAAAAGATTTCCAAGATGAAAAGCGGTGATGATAAAGACCGCGCCGCAGAAATGCTGATCGAGATGGTCACCGTGGTGCAGGTCGATGATAATGGCCGGATGATTTTGCGCAAAGACATTCGCGAGCGCTTTGATATCGGCCCGCAGGCGGTGTTTGTTGGCTCGGATGACCATTTGCAGATCTGGAACCACGATACCTATTTTGAGAACCTTGGTGACATGGGCGAGGGTATCAACCCGTTTGAGCTGATCGACCGCGGCACGAGGGAGTAACCATGCTGGCAGACCCACATATTCCGGTGCTGCTAGAGCCAATTCTGGCCCAATGCGCGCCGGTTGAAGGCGTGTGGCTGGACGGCACCTATGGCTTTGGTGGCTATAGCCGTGGGCTGATCGGGGCAGGGGCCACGCGGGTAATAGGCGTGGATCAAGACCCTGACGTGATCGCGCGCGCCGAGCTGCCCGAGGGCATTGAGCTAATTCATGGCCGCTTTGGCGAGCTGGACCAGCTGGCAGATGTGCCGCTTGATGGGGTTGTGCTCGATATCGGCGTGTCCTCCATGCAGATTGATGAAGGCGCACGAGGCTTTTCCTTCATGCGCGATGGGCCGCTGGATATGCGCATGTCGCAAGCTGGCCCCTCCGCTGCCGATGTGGTCAACCGTGCCTCCGAAGAAATGATCGCCAACATCCTTTTTCGCTTCGGCGAAGAGCGTAAATCCCGCCGGATTGCGCGGGGCATTGTGGCTGCGCGCAAAGATGCCCCTATCACCACCACCCTACAACTGGCTGACATTATTAAGAAAAACCTTCCGTACCCCAAGCCTAACCAGCCGCACCCCGCTACGCGGAGCTTCCAAGCTCTGCGCATTGCGGTGAATGACGAGTTGGGCGAGTTGGCCCGTGGGCTGGTTGCCGCAGAGGCCGCCTTGAAGCCCGGTGGCCTGCTCGTCGTCGTCACGTTCCATTCGCTCGAAGACCGCATGGTCAAGCGCTTCATGCAAATCCGCTCTGGCAACGCCCCCCGCGCCAACCGTTATGCGCCGGAAACCGAGGCCGACGCGCCTCGTTTTGAAAAACTCACCCGCAAAGCCATAGAGGCCACGCCCGAGGAATGCGCCGCCAACCCCCGCGCCCGCTCGGCCCGCCTGCGCATCGCCCGCAGGCTAGTGGCCCCCGCCGCCGCCACCAACCCCGCCGATATCGGCATGCCAGAAATCGACCTACGAAAAGGAGGCATATTATGAAGCATTTTCTCTATCTCCTCGCCGGCGTTCTGGTGGTTTTTGCCGCGAGCTGGACCTATAAGGTGAATTACCAAGTGCAAGAGGCCGAGGACCGCGTGGCCAGCCTGCAACGTGAAATCAACCGCGAGCGCAGCAAAATCGCGGTGCTCGGGGCCGAATGGGCCTACCTCAACCGCCCCGAGCGCCTGCGGGCGCTGGCTGAAACCTATTACACCGAGCTCCGCCTGATGCCGATTGACGCCTCGCATTTTGCCCGCATTTCCGAAGTGCCACTGCCACCCAATGAAATCAGCGCCGCCGTGCAGCAGATCGTGGCGAGGACCAACTAAATGGACATCCGCCGCCCCCTGCGCCCCCTGCCGCGCATCCTAAAAGCCCGCGATAAGGGCGTGGACCCTGACCTTGTGGAAGCCGAAGAGCGCGCCGCCCGCCTGCGCAAACAACGGGCGCAGGAAAAGCGCCGTGCTGAGCGGCGGCTCGGGCTAATGGCTGCCGTGTTTGGCTTCGCTTTCATCGCCGTGGGCAGCAAAATGGGCATGGTCGCCATGGCCGAGCCAGAGGAGCCGCAGTCCCACAGCTATGCCGCCGCGATCATCAATTCCCGCGCCAATATCGTGGACCGCAACGGCGCCATTCTGGCCACCAACCTGCTCACCGCCTCGCTCTACGCCACCCCGCAAGATATGGCGGATCCGCAAAGCGCGGTCAGCGGCCTTATGGCGATATTCCCCGATCTGAACGCCGAGCGCCTATTGCGCCAATTCACCGGAGACCGCAAGTTTGTATGGGTCAAGCGCAAGCTGTCTCCCGA
>Ga0256845_1002218_pt1 | contig 14341 bp, 11 predicted proteins | sample RiftiametaG_FD_189101 | JGI IMG/M metagenome (GOLD analysis project Ga0256845, IMG submission 189101) | Tube worm associated microbial communities from hydrothermal vent at the East Pacific Rise, Pacific Ocean - Riftia | ecosystem: Host-associated > Annelida > Integument > Unclassified ...
TCATAAATATAGGGTCCTAAGGCTTTTTTGATAAACAAGGGTTCTCCACCAACTCCTTTAAAAGCACGTACAGGTGAGTTCACTCCGCCAGGAATAAATTTTTTGGCTTTATCAAATAAATCGAGGTTGTTCATAATGGTTTTTATTGTTTAAGAATATTGATATTATAAATGTATGTGAAAATTATAGTTATTTATATCAAATAAAAATCCCAAATTATGTACAGCATCCTTTAATGTACTGTAAAGTTTTCTAGTAAAAGTTATAAAAGGCACAACAAAATCATCTTCGGTTTCAAAAATAGTGCATGGTTTTAATCAATTGTACGGATGTTAACCGATTAATCTATAAGATTTCGAAAATATAATTTCTGTTAACCACCGTTTTGATTGGCGTGATATGCAACGTGCAGGGAGAGAGACCTAGAAAATCAGTTTTGTTACGGATATTAATTAGTTTGTTAAATTAGATCTAACTTGCGTCTCTAAATCTGATTTAGATAAATATCTTCATAAAATTAGTCGTTGGTATTTTTGATTTCTTTGCCTGTTTGTGGGTTTCGGCCTTTTCTTTTTTTAAGATTAATTTCTTTGCCCGTTTGTGGATTGCGGCCTTTTTTCGGTTTTAATTGAGCAACATTTTGTTTTTTAGTGGAATTGTTACTTTCATCGGGCTTTACAACCGCCCCTCGATTTGAACGGGTGCTATTGTGGTCTCCTGTTGCTGCTTGCAGTTTCATAACTTTGGGCTTTTCAGGGTTGTTTTTAGTTTTATTATTCTCTGATGCATGTACGGATACAAAACATATGGCATTAATAGTTAGTATTGTTAACAATTTAATAAATTTCATTATATTCTTCCTTTTAAACTGGCCGTGATTTTATCGGTGAACTGCATCACTGCATCCGATGCTTGATCAGTGGCATTTAACGAGGTATAGTTGATTTTTGATCCAAACCCATTGCCTATGCTATCACCTGTTTTAATGTCATAGGTGTCAATGTCAATCTGAGCATTAATCAATTCAGTTGAGCGACCAGCATAGAGTAATTCTTGTGAACCAACGTAATTGACATTGGCAATAATCATCGCTTGTCCGCCATTTTTTTCAATCAAGTTTTTAAGCTCTGCCAAGTCTAAGCCGTTTTCAACTAAACGTTTCATGCCAGGAATAAATTGCTCATTCATCACTTTTATGCCTTGTTGCTTAAGTTGAGACTCTAGTATTTTTTCTACAGGATTTGCAATCGCAGGATCACCAAAAGCGATAACCACAACACCTTTGTTAAGTGGTTTTGCTTGATAGCTTGTGTGTTTCACTACCTGTGTGGCTATTGCATGACTGGTATCAACTGTAACTGGTGGTACATGCATCTTAGTTTCAGCTAAATTGCTTTGTGAAGGGTTGGTATTGTGAGCCAGTGTATTCATCTTTGATTGAGCTGGTAATGTTACGATTGTTGCACCATTCGCATCACCATTTGTATTTGTTGCGGCTTGTAGGTTGTTGGTATCAGATTGTTGTACCTCAATATTAAAACCAGCAGTTGTAGAGCCTGTTTGATTTTGTACATCAGTTGTGTTCTGAACTCCTGCTGCTAATGTTTCGGTTTGTTGAGTAGGAAAATCAATCTCGCCAGAGTTATCTACTTGTGCCACATCTTTTGTATCATCAGAAAACATGTTGCTAATACCTGACAATAACCCCGTGCCTTCTGAATTCTCAGTAGCTGTTGAATTGTCATTTGTATTTGATTGAATAGCCGATGAAGCATCACTTGGGTTGTTCATTCCTGCCATGAGTAAGTTTTCATCAACTAATGCCGACGTTGTTTCTGACCCTGAAGTTTTAGGGAAGGGCAAATAACCATTATAATAGCCAACAGCCCCTGCGCCAATCATTGTAAATATTGTGGCTGCAACCAACCATCTTTTACTACCTTTAGCTCGTGGCAATACGGTTAAATTATTTGTTGTAACCGCAGCAGCGCTGGGCAAAGTGACTTGTTCTGATACTTTGTTGGCAGTTTTTTGATGGTATACTGTCTTTGAATCTTCACGAATAACAGCTATGGGTTGTTTATCAATTACATTGCCTAAATCTCTAATAATGTCATCACATGCCTGGTATCGATCATCGGGCGATTTGGCAATCATTTTATTCAGAATAAATGAAGTCTTTTTATCAACTTTTTTGTTGAGTCCTCGGATGTCAGGAATGTCTGATTGTACAACTTCTAGCATTAATCCCAATGGACTGTCATTTTCAAACGGTACTTTACCTGCCAACATTTCATAAAAAACTATGCCCAGAGAAAAAATATCCGAACGTTGATCCACTTCTTTACCGATACAAACTTCTGGTGATAAATAACCTGGTGTGCCGACAAACTCTCCAGTGTTGGTTAATTTGTCACCATATTCACGGGTTCGCGCAATGCCAAAATCCACTATTTTTAGCGTGCCATTTTTTGTTATCATTATATTGGCTGGTTTGATATCACGGTGAACCAAGCCAAGTTTATGGGCAGCAGCCAAACCTAGACATGCTTGTTTCAGGATGTTTTTTGCATGGCTCAGAGATAAGGTGTTACCACCTTTGAGGATATCATCCAAAGATTCCCCTTCAATGTATTCCATGGCGAAAAAAGGTTGGTCTTGTTCTTTACCAATATAGTATATCTGGATCACATTTGGATCGTTTAGCGCAGCTGTTGCTTTTGCCTCACGGGTAAATCGCTCTACCAAATCTTTATCATCCAGTAAATGTTTAGCCAGACATTTGATTGCAACCTTTCGGTTTAAAGAGGGTTCGAAGCCTTTATAGACAACACCCATTCCACCGCGACCAAGCTCTGATGTCACTTCATAGTGTCCAAATTTTTTCATAATCTCTACCTTTTCTCAACTGCTATTTAGGCAGTTTTTCCCACATGTTAATATTTCAGCATCCATCATACTAAATTGGGGTTGAATCTTAACTTAACAAATGTTTTACCTAAATGTGATTCATTTCACACTTTTATTTTATCATGTCTAATGCAGAAATATTTTACTAAAATGATTATTTGTGGGAATTTATGCTCAATTATTGGGCTAATTCTCTTATAATCACTGCTTGTAGTCAAAAATTATGGCCTTATATAGTCTTTGCACTTAATAAAAGGTTTGTACTGAAACGGAATAAATACCATTGTTAGATAAAACTCGTCAAAATTTATGCACACTTCCTGATGTGGCCGCTGATGTAAAAGCGAAAATTGCTGGTACTTTAGAGTGGGTTGGTATGTCGGATATTGAAATGCCACTTTGTCTTAATGCAGATGTTGAGATACCTTCAACTATTGCCAGAATTAGGGCAGAAGTTAGTCTAGATGACGAAAGTAAACGTGGCATACATATGTCTCGGTTGTATTTGGCCTGTGATGAGCTGTTTAGTCACGAATCTATAGATTTTACCAGTTTAGCGAGATTAACTCAGGTATTTTTAGATACCCATAAAGACCTCAGTCACAATGCTTTGGTTGAAGTCGATTTTGATGCCTTGATCAGGCGTAAAGCTTTGGTTAGTGATAATTGGGGTTGGCGCAGTTATCCTGTCACTTTATTGTTGGTCAGGGAAAACAATCAAATTAAACACATTGAATTAGATTTTAGCGTGACTTATTCAAGCACTTGTCCCTGTTCTGCAGCTTTGGCGAGGAGTTTAATACAGCAGAATTTCAAACAATCATTTTCAGCTGATAATTTGGATTTTGATGCTATTTTAGAATGGATTGGTAGCGAACAAGGCATCAATGCCACCCCACATGCACAACGATCTACCGCGCATATTCGCACCATTCTCAAAAATGATTGTGGACAAGTACCATTGAGAAAATACATAGATATAGTCGAGGACGCATTACAAACTGTTGTACAAGCAGCGGTTAAGCGAGAGGATGAACAAGAGTTCGCTCGCATCAATGGCAAGAATTTATTGTTCTGTGAGGATGCAGCCCGTAGAATAAAACATGTACTCGAACATCAGGATGATATTGATGGTTTCTGGTTGCGTGTCCACCATCATGAATCTCTACATCCACACGATGCCACCGCCGAGGCCAGCAGTGACTAAAGTTGTAATAGAGTCAGTAAGGTTGGAAGATGTCATTGATATTAGGCATCAAATCCTGCGAAAAGGACAACCTCGTAGCAGTTGTTATTATCCAGAAGATTCCTATAAAAACACCATACACTTTGCTGCTAAAATTAATGATAAGGTAGTTGCCTGTGCTTCAGTTTATAAAGAATCACACCCTGATTTCTCCTTAAGACAGTCTTGGCGCATCCGTGGCATGGCAGTATTAGAGAACTTACAAGGGCAAAATATTGGGACTCAATTATTAGAAACTTGTATTAATCATGCCATTAAGATGAAAGGTGATGTTATCTGGTGTAATGCCCGAGATGATGCGGTTAAGTTTTATCACCATGGCGGTTTCAAAGTCATAGGAGATGAGTTTGAATTGCCCAATATTGGACCACATTTTTTGTTGGCTAAAAACCTTGGAATTCATATTGGTCAAACACGGTTTTTAAAAATTGCAAAAAAACTTTTCTCCAAAGAACAGCCAATCCCAGTACCACAACCAAGAATAAAATCTTGATTTTTATCTATTCAACCCAATTTAGCAGTATCAAAACTAACTAAATAATTATGAGCGAAAATTTCAAACAATACATCTGTGTGGTCTGTGGCCTAATTTATGACGAAGCCGAAGGCTGGGAAGATGACGGCATAGCACCAGGAACCAAGTGGCAAGACGTGCCAGAAACCTGGACTTGTCCAGATTGTGGCGTCACCAAAGATGATTTTGAGTTGCTAGAAGATTAATTAAATTTTTTTGCAATCTAGTAACAAACTATCAATTCTCTGATTCATGTAATTTTTTTAATTCAATGTGGCTGTTATCACAGAATGGGCTTTTTTTACTCATCTTGCAATTACACAATCTTACTACACCATCGCGTTTAGACTCAAATAGAACAGGTTTAATTTTAGAACCATGATGTGAACCATCACAGAAAGGCTGAGTTCTGCTCTTGCCACATTGGCACCATAGGTATTTTTCGTCTTTTTTTAACTCTATTGATATGGGTTCATAAGTGCTTGTTTTAATTTTAACAAATCCTTTTGACATGATATTCTCTTTGTCTTTGGATTTTATTAAGGGATAAAAATAGGAAGCAGCCCAATTTTCATTGGTGGCAACCTGTAAACCATATTCGATAGGAAATTCTCTACTAAATACAGCAGAGCCAAAAATTTGATCCCAAATAGAAAACATATTACCAAAATTGGCATTGGGGTCACTGATACCATCTAATTTAGATTTCCCGTGGTGTCCATGGTGAAATGCTGGAGTCACAATGATTCTTTCAATCACTGACATCAAGGCCGAAGTGAGTTTGTTTTCATACAAATGTTTATCCCAACTTAAGGTACTGTGAGAGCCGATGATGATGAGTTGTTTGACAACCAACCCAATGGCTACAGCATATCCCCCGCCTAAATAAGTAATGGTAGCCAACCACCAGAGATTTGGCATCATGACATAATACAAACCTGCATTGCGGTAAGAGATAAAAAAGCCCATCTGCTGGGCTTGGTGATGTGAACGGTGTAATTTCCATAAAAATTCATATTCATGGCCTGATCGGTGATACCAATATTGTAGCAAGTCATCTATAAATAAATAAAAGGGCAGTAACAACCATAAATTCCATTCACTGAGAAGCCCTTGATAAATAGGAAATATCCAATGACCAGCAAATAATACACTAAGGACAATCAAGGGTTTAATCAACAATGAAAGCATTAAAAATCCACCAGCCTCTTGAAACCATTCACCTTTGTTTCTTTTGGATTTTTTTAAGTGTCCAACTATAATTTCCATTAAAGCAAAAAATACCAAAATTCCTAAAACCAAATAAACATCAAACCCTATACCGTTTTTCATATCTGCACTCTTCTTATTTTCTTTTAACATGTTAGCATTTAAGTGTTATATTTTCAATTATCTAACATGCTGTATATAGCAATGCGCACATGTAAAAAGAGCGAATATAAAATTCGCTCTTTTAAAAAAAGTTGGAAATGAATAATCACCTATTGGAACTCATTTTAAAATTTATTACTAAAAATCACATCCTTTATTACATCTGTTACTGTCCTGAACCAGTGATTTCAATAACGCCAGATGGTAAATTTGCAGCCCTGTTTTGATTATTGCCACTTGAATGGTTAAGCAACGTAAACAAACCTCCTGATAATGTATGGGTGTCTGAATTATATGAAGCTGCGCCATATATACTCAAGCTGTCACCCAATGATAATTTTGCTATAAATTCTGCTTCGGTAATTTTTTGGTGAAATTTATCATAGAAAGTACCACCAGAGGTATCTATCTTCACACCTAACACACTCAAGCCTTCTTTACTCAAGCCATCAATTTTACCTTGTAGAGATAATTCAAACATTACTCCTAACGGTGTTCTTGATGAAAACACAGCCGATGCCCAAATGAAACCCATATTGTCAACATAACCATAGAATAAAAGGCCTTCTTCTTTTATTAAGCCGTTACTAAAGAGACCTTCAGGGTCATGTATTAATTCATTTTGTCTGACATCAATGAAATTTGAAGATGGGACATTATTTAAATATTACAACCCATCAAGTTAAAAATGAGAATATTGTAGACTCGATAGTATCAACTATAGACTTCTCTTTTTTGGTTAAATGTCTGTCTACATAAATTATTCCACCGAGGTTAGTTTTTATCTTGTGTGATAAGAATTCATTATAATAATTATCTTCTCCTCTTACGTTCTTTTCTTTCTTGTTTGTCATCGCGCCGTTCTCTACGGTCTTCACGTCTTTCTTTTTTATCTTCTTGTAGTTCTATTTTGGTTGCGGCCAAATCGGCCTCAAGTGTGTGTAGGAATTCATTTAATAAAAGCTTGTTGGCTTTATTTGCAACCATTGAATTGGCGTTAAATGAAAAATTATATATCCTTAGAGTCTTTAATATATGTGTTTGTCTTTCAAAGCGATGAATTTGTGCTTCAAAATCCCTCACATCATCTCTTCGGTCTCTTTTATCATCACGTTTATTGGCTCGGTCTCTTGCCATGTCTTTTTTGTCATCTTTGCGATCTTTATGGCTCCTTCTTGAGTCTTTACGGTCTCTTCTTAGTTCTCTGTTATCTGTCCTGATTTCAGCAGAACTCTGAGCAATTTCGCGCCGTGCTTGATCCGATTTGTCCTTACTTTGAGATACCTCTCTGATCATATCGCTGACAATGTCGGCTTTTAGCTTGTTGGCGAGGTGTGAGTTTTTCTTGCCAAAATGATTGTTAAATTTGTGGATTTTAGATTTAAAGGCAATAAGTTCAGCTGAGTCTCGCTTTAAATTTTTCTTGCCTTCGCTTATTTGAGCTGTATTTTGAAGACCTTCTTTTAAATTTTGTGCAATTGTATTAGTTGTTATCATCATGCAAAAAAACATCGGGATAATCAATATTGAAAGTTGTTTTGCTTTGTACATGGTGAGTATTACTCCAATTTAATGTTATGAAATGACTGGTTGAAAACCAGTTTAGCAATTTGTTTTGTATAGTTAAAGGCAAATCATGATGTTTTTAGTTATTGTAATAGCGATTAAAGCAGTTCATAGGCGTTATCGGCCATGGTCCAATGTCATACCAATTTTTGTTTTGACTTCTGGAGACAGTGTTCCCGAGATAAAAGTTCTTTTATCATGTTTAAACTCACATCCATTAATAATCTATTTTCATTAAAAAAACTCAGAAATACTGTTATCTCAACTGAAGTAATCTAATGTGATGCGATGTTTTAACTTTAACATTTGTCATTATTTGGTACTAGTAAAACTTTCACTATGTTTTTATTCTTGCTGCCAATAATCACGACTAACTCCATCGGCGCTATCAAAACCATGTCTATAAATCAGATCATCACCAAATTCACAATTGATGAATACATTGACAATATCCCCCCCTGATATTGTTCCGTTGGCATTGACAATATTACATGTTTGCAAAGGATCATTTGGTTGAGAATCAATCGTTACTGAATAAGATTGTTGATCAAATATAGGGGTTGTAAATACAAAAGCCCCATCATGAGTAATGATTAAATCATAACTGTTGTTTTGTATCAACATATTGTTATCAGAGATTATGCCGGTAACACTGCCTCCAACAAAAAAACTATTGATGCTGCATTCTATTTCAATAGCGGTAATATTCTCGCCTGCTAATGTGCCAGAATCATTATTAATCACACATGTTTGACTTGGAGTGCTGGGTTGTAAAAATACCACGACATCATAATCAGAGCCATCATCAAAAGCATCCAAAAATACAAAGTTTTGGTTAGCTGAAACAATCAAAAACTCAGATCCTTGATTGATTGATAAAGTCACTGAATTACCTGAGCTTAAACCTGTTACAGAGCCGCCAATGGTATATTGGTCTGCAACACACTCTATATTTATTGTAGTATTAGCTCCTGCCAAAACACCTGAATTTGACCCCACAAAAGAGCAGATTTGATTAGGGCTTTCAGGTTGAACAGTAATTAAAATGCTAAAAGCTGTTTCATCATCCAAGTTTGAGATTAATTCAGTTGTATCTGAGCTTATTGTTAATGTATCGGATGCATTTGCAAAACTAACCGAATTAGTGGCAGCTAAGCCTGTTACTGAAACATTAATATCGTATTTAGTTGTGATACAAGTGACAGTTATATCAACATCAGCCCCAGATAGAGTGCCTGAATTTGATCCTACAAAAGAGCATATTTGGTTAGGCGTTTCAGGTTGTGTGGTCATTGAAACATTAAAAGTTGCTTCATCATTCAAGTTTGAGATTAATTCGGTTGTATCTGAACTTATTGTTAAAGTATCTGCACCATTTGCAAAACTGACCGAATTAGTGGCAGCTAAGCCCGTTACTGAAACATTAATATCATATTTGGTTGTAACGCAAGTGGCAGTTATCTCAACATCAGCCTCAGATATAGTACCAGAGCCATCATTATTTCCACTATTGCCACCTGTTATTGTACAAGTTTGATTGGGTGAAGTTGGCTGGGAGCTAATAACAACTGCATAAGCTGTACCATCATTAATAGGGTTTGTAAAATTGATAGGGCCACCTGGTCCTGTAAAGTTTAAACTTTGCCCATTGGTTGTTAGTTCAATTGTATTGTCTGCATCTAAACCATTTACTGTAACACCAACACTAAATGTTGCGCTTTTATAGATATAAGCTGAGCCTGATCTGTAACCTGCATCATCATCTCTATTTGCACCAATCAAAACATTATGCCCAGATATACTAACAGCCCAGCCAAATTGATCATAAGCCTCTGTATCTGCTGCAGTTAATTTAGCTGTTTGTTGCCAACTGCTATCACTGAGTTCAAAAATATAGGCTGAACCTGAATTCATTCCATTATCAGCATTTCGATAGGCCCCTATCAAGGCACGGTTTGCTGACAAACTCACCGAAAGACCAAACTCATCACCATCACCTGCATCATCAGCGATTAATTTAGCTGTTTGTTCCCAATTGGAGCCAATACGCTCAAAAATATAGGCCGAACCTGAATTAACTTCATTATCAACATCATGAAATGCCCCAATCAAGGCACGCTCACCAGATAAGCTCACCGAAATACCAAACCAGGCATAACTCGCACCATCATCAGGGGTTAATGTAGCCCTATGTGCCCAATTGTTACCAACGAGCTTATAAATATAGGCAGAACCTGAGTCAGTGCCATTAACATCATTAAAAACAGCACTAATTAAGGCATAGCCGTTAGATAAACTCACCGAATAACCAAACTGATCTTCTGCCCCAGCATCTGGTGCGGTTAATTTAGCCGTTTGCTCCCAATTGTAACCATCGCGCTTAAAAATATAAGCAGAACCTGAATTAGCTCCATTATCATTATCAGAATTGGCTCCAATCAAGGCACGACCCGCAGATAAGCTCACTGAGTAACCAAAATGATTGCCTGATGCACCATCATTAGGAGTTAATTTATTCTCCAGCACCCAATTGTTGCCAATGCGCACAAAAACATAGGCAGAACCTGAAGAATTACCATTGTCATCATCTTGATGCGCTCCAACTAAGGCACGATTGCTTGATAAACTCACCGAATAACCAAACTGATCATCTTTCTCACCATCACCACTGACTATTTTAGCTGTTTGCGCCCAGCTACTACCATTGCGCTTAAAAATATAGGCAGAGCCAGAATTATTGCCATTATCATCGTCAAAATGAGCCCCAATCAAGGCTCTATCGCTAGTGATGCTAACCGAATATCCAAACTGATCATGAGCAGCACCATCTGTGGCAGTTAATTTAGCTGTTTGCTCCCAAACACCTGCATTGCGTTTAAAAACATAGGCAGAACCTGAATTGTTTCCATTGTCATCATCTTGATATGCTCCAATCAAGGCTCGGTTGTTAAATAAACTCACCGAATAACCAAAGCGATCATTAGCAGCAGCATCGGTGGCGATTAATTTAGCCGTTTGCCCCCAACTGCCACCATTGAGCTTAAAAATATAGGCAGAACCTGACTCACTACCATTATCATCATCTTGATATGATCCAACCAAGGCTTGGCCGCCAGATAAACTTACCGAGTAACCAAACAGATCATTTAATGCACCATCTGAAGCATTTAATTTAGCTGTTTGTCCCCAACTGCCACCATTGAACTCAAAAACATAGGCCGAACCTGAGTTACTGGCATTATCATCATTGTTAAATGCCCCAACCAAAGCACGATCTCCATCTAAGCTCACCGAAATACCAAATTGATCACTGCTGGCTGCATTTCCTTGAGTTAATTTAGCCGTTTGCCCCCAACTACCACCACTGAGCTCAAAAACATAGACAGAACCAGAAGCACTACCATGATCATCGTCATAACGAGCACCTATCAAGGCACGATCTCCATCTAAACTCACAGAATAACCAAACTCATCCCTTCGAAAAGCATCATTTCCCAAAAGTGTTGCCGTTTCTATCCAGTCGCTACCATCATAATCAAAAATATAAACAACACCGTGCCCTAATGCATTGAATGCCCCAACCAATGCCCGATTACCATCAACAGAAACGCTGTTCCCAAAGCTGCTAAGCTCTCCACCAATACCAACTGGAGTTGGCAACAACTTGGCCTCTTGGGCCACAGATTTTAGAGATGACCATTTTTTATTGCTGATATTATCTGGTCGTTGCTGATCAAATGTTGGATTTGATGTATTTGCTGCATTGACATGAAATGTCATTAAAATTACGGCTATGATAGTTGTGAAAATACTTTTTGTTTTGAACATTTTAAACTCCTAATAATATCGGTATTTGGGTTAAATGTTGCTACTAAATAATTAAATCTGATTTTGATTATTGTTCTTATAATTTTCTACTATTTAAGTAGCAACAGATATAAAAGCGTAATAATGAACCAAAAGTCTCAAAATTATTTAAATTATTTATTATTGGAGTGATTACATAGAAGTATTGATATGTTTAAACAAAACTTTCCAAGGAGCAGAAAGTCATCGCACCATGTTGATTAAGGTAATATTAAAGTTGGACTAATATAGTATAGAATACCAATTCGAAACTGACCCAATTGACTTAAATGCAGGAAAACATTATGGCAACTACGCAAACAAATTCAGAGAAGTTCTTTTTAAACAATATTTTTAGTTTTGTGGTTTATGTACTAAATCCTCGCTTTTTAATTATTATGGCAGCTATGATTGGCCTTGGAAGCGTTATTTTTATAGCGCCATTTATGGGTTTTATTTTAAATTTATTGGTCATGGCTGTTTCTTTCAAATTTGCTGTGGATATTTTGCTCACTACTTCTGAGGGGTCTTTAAACCCAAGAGATGTATCTTTTTCTGAACATGGTTATGGTGTTGTTTTTCAGATAATAGTTATCGGAATAATTTTAGACTTTCTTACTGATTATGCATCATCAACTAACAACAATACTTTTTCTTTGTTAATTGTCTATGGCTTACAATTTTTTATGCCTGCTATTTATATGGTTTTGGCTTATTCAGGTTCGTTGCTTGAGGCATTAAATCCCGTGACACTTATAAGGTTTATAAAACCATGGTTTGTTACTTATGTATTCTTTTCTTTATTTTATCTACTTACCATTTATCTAGAAAGCTACGGTATTGTTTCAGTAATGATGAATGTCGTTTCATTTAAAATGATGTACTTCATTTCTGCTTTCATCATCGTTTTCTTTTTGTTTTTGAATTTTCATATAGTGATTTAGGAAAGCTTGCTAAGCATGCTTTTAGTTCTGGAAAGTTTCCTTTGGTCATAAAATTACTTCATGGTTTTAATAAAAGATATCCAAACTTCCAAGAGGTTGTTCCTAATTATTACTTGGTTGCCCAAGTCTTATACAAAAACCCAAAAACTCAAAGTAAAGCTTTGGTTCTTTTAAACGGGTTGGTAAAGAAATTTCCAAACCATGAAAAGATACCTGAACTTATATCATGGGCCAAAGGCATTGAATTAATGCAAAATAAATCCACGGGGTTTAATTATTTATAGCCAGGTTAAAATAACTTGTTAAATAATATCGGTGGACAAGCCATCCTGAGGCAATCTTAATCCTATGCGTCAATATTTCGCATACTTTCGTGAGAAAACCGTTTGTGGTCTTCATTGTTAATAAGGATTTTTTTCTCCATTGGCTGTGGTTTTGAAACGTTTGTGTACCCATAAATATTCGGTGGGGTTGCGTTTGACCATTTCTTCAATGCCCAGATTCACACTAGTCGTGTCGGTGACTGGGTCTTTGCTGGGAAAATTCTCCATTGGCGGTGAAATTGTGAGGGTGTAATGTGGTGATTGGTTGTTTCTTTGTACATGGAAAAATAACACCTTACATTTTGATAAGCGGGCCATTTGATGAGTGGCTGTGATAGTTGAGGCTTGTTTTCCAAAAAATGGTACGAATACGGATTGTCCTCGGCGGTAATTTTGGTCTGGGGCGTACCATAAAATGCCACCAGCTTTTAGGTGCTTGATTATGGGGCGTAATTCATCGCGTTTGAACATTTTGGTGGCGTACTTTAAACGGGATTTGGTGACGATGTATTCGGTGAGGGGGTGTTTGTGTGGGCGATACATGCCTGCGATTGGATATTTGTTGCAGAGTATTTTTCCGCCCACATCCAGAGCTGTGAAATGACCTGCTACTAGCAAGATGCCTTGATTGTTTTCTAAACAAGCCTCAATGTGTTCACCACCTTTTATTATGGCATTTTTTTCTATGTTTTTAGTCGAACCTAAAAAGGCTTTGATGGTTTGGGTTAGCATAATGCCCAATTCTGTAAAATGATTGCGAATCATTTGCTTCTTTTCAATGGGGTTTAGGTCAGAAAAGCAAATGTCTAAATTGACAGACACGACTTTTTGGCGAGATTTTAATAACCATTGAATCAACCTGCCCAATCCTTTGCCCATTAAAATAATGATTTGATAAGGTAATTGTGCAATCAACCAGATAAAACCATAAATTATCCAGCTTGGAGCATATTTAAAAAAAGGTGGTTTTTGATTCATCGGCGAATTATAGCAAGAGGGAGTACGGATATTCTTAAATTCTTCTACAAACTAGTGTAAAATGTTTTTTTTTGAAATATTTGGAGATATTGTGGATATTGTATTCAAGCAATTTCTAGGCAACAGCCCGAAATGGTTTAAGTTTGCCATGTTGATTTTTTTAGTCCTTTGTTATCCTGCGATGTTGTTATTTGGAAAAGTTGTAATCGGCTGGGCATTTATTGCTATGTTTATTATGACACTGGCGATGGCGTTAAAATGTTATCCTTTACAGTCTGGTGGATTGTTGGGACTAGCAATACTTGTCTTGGGGCTAACCAACGAGGCTGGTGTTATGCGAGAAATCACAGATAACTTGGGTGTAATCATGTTATTAATCTTCATGGTCAGCTTTATTTATTTTATGAAGCCATTGTTGATCTTTCTGTTTGGGAAAATCTTATTGAATGTTAAAAACAAGGTTGTTTTATCGTTAATATTTTCAATATCAGCAGCTTTTCTCTCTGCCTTTTTAGATGCTTTAACTGTTATTGCAGTGTTAATTACCGTGTTTACAGCTCTTTATGGTGTGTATGAAAAAATTCATTCGACCATGAATGTGGATTATGACCACGATGGCACCATGGACAGAAAGCAATTGGGT
>Ga0256845_1002219_pt1 | contig 14339 bp, 12 predicted proteins | sample RiftiametaG_FD_189101 | JGI IMG/M metagenome (GOLD analysis project Ga0256845, IMG submission 189101) | Tube worm associated microbial communities from hydrothermal vent at the East Pacific Rise, Pacific Ocean - Riftia | ecosystem: Host-associated > Annelida > Integument > Unclassified ...
CATACACAGCTTCTTTATTAAAAGAGATGTTTCCAGGGATATAGCTGTAGTTTTTGTCTTTGGAAGAAGCCACAACTTTAATGGGTTTGTTTTGAATTTCTGCTTCTTTAACAGCCTTTGTTGACCATGTACCAGTATCAATATAGTCAGCACTTTCACCCTTGGACAAAAAATTTAATGGTGCCATGCAGAACTGCATGGAAGCCCCGCCCTGTATAAAGAGTACATGATACTTATCATCAAGTTTTAAAAGTCTTTTGGTTCTTTCAATTGCATCGTTAATAACTTCATCAAACCATTTGGATCTATGGCTGATTTCAGTTACAGACATACCACTTGATGCAAAATTTAAAAAAGAGTCTTTGATCTCTTCAAGAACTGGCAGTGGCAGTGCTGCTGGTCCGGCATTAAAATTGTGGATTCTCTGGGACATAAACTTACACTCCTCTATCCTTTTTGTTTTGTTTTTGGTAAAGGTTCAAGGTCTTTTAATGCTGCATCAATCTGCTCCTGGGGAAGATCATGATCAGATAATTTACCTGAGAAGAATGATTCATAGGCAGCAAGGTCAACAAGACCATGACCGCTCCAGTTAAATAAAATAGTTTTTTCTTTACCTTCCTCTTTTGCTTTAAGAGCTTCTCTGATGGTAGCTGCAACAGCATGATTACATTCCGGTGCAGATATATAGCCTTCAGACCTTGCAAATGTGACACCTGCTTTAAAGGTTTCAATCTGGTGAATTGCTTCAGGTCGTATGATGCCATCTAATATAAGCTGGCTCACAAGTGGTGCCATACCATGATATCTCAACCCGCCGGCATGTATTGGTGCCGGTACAAAATTATGACCAAGAGAGTGCATTGCCAAAAGCGGAGTCGTCTGGACAGTATCACCAAAGTCATAGGCAAATGGTCCTCTTGTCATGGTTGGACAGGAAGTTGGTTCCACAGCAATAATATCAATATCTTTTCCATTAATTTTATCCAATGCATAGGGGAAAGCAAGACCTGCAAAGTTACTTCCTCCACCTGCACTGCCTATAATGACATCTGGATAAGCTCCTGCCATCTCCATCTGTTTTTTTGCTTCAAGACCTATTATGCTCTGGTGGATCATGACATGATTTAGCACACTTCCAAGACAATATTTTGTAGTCTCTTCAGCAACAGCCTCTTCTACGGCTTCACTGATTGCCATTCCAAGGCTTCCCGGACAATCCGGATCTTTTTCAAGGATGGATCTGCCAGCGTTGGTCTCTGTGCTGGGGCTGGCAGTACAGTCTGCTCCCCAGGTTTGCATCATAAGACGACGGTAAGGTTTATGGTTGTAAGATATTTTTACCATAAACACTTTACACTCAATTCCAAAGAATGCACAGCTCATGGCAAGACTGCTGCCCCATTGACCTGCACCTGTCTCTGTTATAATTCTCTTTGTGCCTGCAACTTTATTGTAATAAGCCTGGGCAATTGCAGTGTTTGGTTTGTGACTGCCTGCAGGGCTGACACCTTCATTTTTATAAAAAATCTTTGCAGGAGTATCAAGAGCTTTTTCAAGAGCATGGGCTCTGAACAGAGGAGATGGGCGCCATATTGCAAGTTTGTCAAGCACCTCTTCAGGAATGTCAATCCATCGATCTGTACACATCTCTTGCTCAATCAGATTCATGGGAAAAAGCGGGGCAAAATCATCGGGTCCGGCAGGTTGACCTGTTCCGGGATGAAGAGGGGGTTCCATGGGAGTTGGCATATCAGCCATGATATTATACCATTTTCTTGGCATATCTTTTTCCGATAAAACATACTTCTTTGTCTTCATAACTCCTCCTTTTGTTGCGGTTAATAGTTTTTAAAAACTAATTATTAAAGCTAAGGTAAAAAAAATTATTCAACACAAGAATCATCTTGCGGGTTGACAATATTTTTAGCCTTGCCAGTCAACAAATATTCTACAATCTGGTTTGCAACATCCAGTGCAACATTGTCCTGAGCTTCGTGGGTGGATGCACCAAGATGGGGTGAACAGATAAAGTTATCAAGCTCCATAAGTTTTATTTTTCCGGGAGGTTCAGTCTCAAATACATCAAGGGCTGCTCCTGCGAGGTGATTTGATTTTAAAGCATCATAGAGATCCTCTTCATTGACAATTCCACCCCTGGCACAGTTGATCAGCATAGCGCCCGGTTTCATTTTTGCCAATGTATCTTTGTTAAACAGATGGGTGGTCTCATCATTTTTTGGTGTGTGAATAGAGATGTAATCAGATTGAGCTAATATTTCATCGAAACTTACAAGTTGAATCCCAAGTGTTTCAATTGTTTTCTGATCTGGATATGGATCACACCCGATGACTTTCATCCTCAGACCCATGGCTCTATCTGCAACAATACTTCCAATGTTGCCTATGCCAACCAGCCCTAAGGTTTTTCTGAATATTTCTCGACCCTTAAGATTTTTTTTCTCCCATCTCCCATCTTTCAATGTTGCAGTTGCCTGGGGGATATTGCGGGAAAGTGCCATTAACAAAGCAATGGTATTTTCTGCTGTGGTAATGGTGTTGCCAAAAGGGGTATTCATTACTGCAATGCCGGCATCTGTTGCTGCTGGAATATCCACATTGTCAAGACCAATGCCGGCTCTGCCAATGACCTTAAGATTTTTTGCTTTAGCGATTAAATCTGCTGTTACCTTTGTTTTGCTGCGGATGGAAAGCCCCTGGTACTCACCAATGATCTCTTCAAGTTCAGGCACAGTTAAATCGGTTTTCACATCAACTTCAATGCCTTCTGCTTCCTTAAAAATATTAATACCAACTTCGGAAAGGGGATCACTTACAAGAACTTTCATTTTATTACTCCTTTGTTAAATAACGTCAAATAAAATTAATAACAAAAACCTGATTCAGTATTTAAATAATGTTTAATGCTCCAAGTCAAGACTGTAAAATCAGTGAGAAAATGGTGATAAAAAACCACCATTCCTCCCATTCAGTCTTCCAAAGATAGCAGATAAGACCGAAGATTAATACTTTTATTTTTAAGTCCTAGCTTTGTTCTTATTTTATAACGGTGGGATGTGATGGTATTTAGTGAGACATTTAAAATTTCTGCTATCTCTTTGCTGACAACTCCATCCTTTACAAGTGCAGCAACCTTGATCTCCATGGGAGTCATGTTTAAATAGCGTGAAGAGAGTTTTGATATTAAAGGGGATGTGATGTGATCAATATTTTTTTTAAGTCTGTCCACAAGAACGATTTGCCCCCTGGTTAGATCGGTTTGGGAAAATTGCTCAAGATAGGGCATAATCGACTGTTTGATATTGATCAGAAAATTTTCTTTGTCATTTTTCTCTTTTTGTTCCATCTGTTTTAATATGACTTTTAAAGCAATATTGGCTTCCTCAAGCTGTTGATTGGTTTGTGTAAGTTTGTCAGTCCGTTTTTGCACAAGCTTTTCAAGATGTTTTTTGTGGTTTCTTAAATCATCTTCAAGGCGTTTTCGTTGAAAAAATTCAGGAATATTAATTTTTTTATAGTGCTCATATTTTATGTATGCTTTTTCACTGTATTTATTGATATGTTCTTTGATTTTTGAAGGGTGTGCCATGATAAACCTGCAATGCTTGTCACCTTTAGCCCGGCACTGAACTTCCACAGCCACAAGGGGGACATTAAAGCTTTCCTGGCACCAGCCTGAAGAGTATCCTGCATTCATGACACAAACCGGAAAATCAGTTTTCTCTTTGTGCTCCATCCATGTCCTTGCTTCAAATGAAAAAGGGTGATCATAGATAAGGTAAAAGTCATTATTGGGTACAGGGTTGGACAGAGGATGTATTTTTACAGAAGCCCAGCCTGTATAAGCAAAATGAACAGGTCCGGCTGAAAGTTTTTCTATGGGGTCATTAACTTGCATTTTTGAGAAAAAACTTTTTGCATCTGCCTTGCCAATGGAGTGGGCAATATCAAAAAGAAAATTAAATGAAAGGGTTCTTGCCTCTTTTTCACCACGATCTTTATATAAAAGTGCCATCATATCAAAAAATTCTTTTGACATGGATGCTGCTCTGATAAGAATATACCGTTCACCTGAAAATTTAATCTCTCCTTTTTCAGGATTTTGACAAGCATCTTGAAAATAGTTCTTTACATAATTTTGTGCGTTGAGAAAAGTCTCAAGAAGATTATCCGGTACACTTACTGTCTTAAGAGTTGTGTCAGTTTTCTCATTCATTCAGGTTTGTCTATAAATTGTTCAGGATTGTTCATAAAATTTTTGTAGATTTTATAATATTGGGTATCCCTATAATCAATGGGTGTGATAATTGGTGCATCAAAGGTATAAATTTCTGCATCGGGACATGCCATTAGAAATGGAGAATGGGTGGCAATTATAAACTGGGCATGGGCCTGTTTGTTGACTTTGATTAAAAGATTTAAAAGTTCCAGGAGAGATGCCGGTGACAGAGCAGTTTCAGGTTCATCCAGAAAATATAAACCTTTGATTTTGTATCGGGATCTAAAGTATGACATGAGAGACTGACCATGGGATTGAGTGACCAGAGATTTGCCTCCAAAATAATTCAGCATTTTTGCATCGTTGAGAGACCACTCTTCAAGGTTTTTGGCAAAGTGGGAAAAAATTTGAGAACCAAAAAAAGAGCCGGGGACTGAACCATTGTCCCACTTGATTGTGATGTTTTTATAAAGATCATTTTCATGGGGATTGTGTTCATATCGTACATGGGACTCGCTCTGCCAGATGTGAATCCCGCAGCGGTGGGCAAGGGCTTTTAACAAAGTTGACTTGCCTGTTCCATTTTCACCAACAAATATTGTAATATCTTTTTCAAATTTAACTTTTTCACTGTCCTGAAATATTTTCATATTAAAAGGGTAGTGATCTGTAACCGGGAATTTTTCTGGATGGATATCTACCTGTTTCAGATAAGTCATAACTGGTTTCCTTTAGCTTGCTCAATCAATTCAAACAGAGAGGCTACTTTTGGTTTTGTTTTTTTTTGAAAAGCTTTTTCAAATTCATCTCCACTGAGTTGGGTTTTAAAAAAGGTGTGAACATCAAAATGGCTATACCAGCAATCAAGGGTTTTAAAACAGGGGAGTTCTCTGCTTTCATTGCGGCAATAGGAAAAACTGATCTGATGACCAAGTCTTGGACATCTTATTTCTACTTTGTCCGAAGGAGGTTCTTGCAAAAGAGCATTGTTTTGTTCATTCATTTTTTTTTCTCCTGTTCATTGTTTTGGTTTTGGTAAAGATTCAAGGTCTTTTAATGCAGCGTCAATCTGTTCCTGGGCAAGTTCATGGTCCTCCAATTGACCCATAAAATATGATTTATATGCTGCAATGTCCACAAGACCATGACCACTTAAATTAAATAAAATTGTTTTTTCTTTTCCTTCTTCCCTGGCTTTCAAAGCTTCATCTATTGCAGCAGCAATGGCATGGTTACACTCCGGGGCAGAGATATATCCCTCTGATTGTGCAAAGGTAACACCTGCTTTAAAAGTCTTAAGCTGGTGGATTGAAACAGGTCTTACTATCCCATCTAAAATAAGTCGGCTAACAATTGGTGACATGCCATGATACCTTAATCCGCCGGCGTGAATTGGTTCAGGCACAAAATTATGACCCAGGGAATGCATGGGTAAAAGTGGGGTCATCTGAACAGTATCAGCAAAATCATAGGCAAAGGTTCCCCTTGTCATGGTGGGGCAGGAGGCAGGCTCCACAGCAATAATATCAATATTTTTTCCATGGATTTTATCTAAAGCAAAGGGAAAGGCAAGACCTGCGAAATTGCTCCCACCGCCTGCGCTGCCAATTATCACATCGGGATAATCCCCAGCCATTTTCATCTGCTTTTTTGCCTCAAGTCCAATGATGCTCTGGTGGATCATAACATGGTTCAGCACGCTGCCCAGGGCGTATTTGGTGTTATCATCGGCAACAGCTTCTTCAACTGCTTCACTTATAGCCATCCCCAGGCTTCCGGGTGAATCAGGGTTTTTTTTAAGAATACTTCTGCCTGCCCTGGTTTCAGTGCTTGGGCTTGCAGTACAGTCTGCCCCCCAGGTTTCCATCATAAGGCGGCGGTAAGGTTTTTGATCATAGGATATTCTTACCATAAAAACTTTGCATTCAATGCCAAAGAATGAGCAACACATGGCAAGGGCACTGCCCCATTGTCCAGCACCTGTTTCAGTGGTGATTTTTTTTGTACCTGCAACTTTATTGTAATAGGCCTGGGCAATGGCAGTATTTGGTTTGTGGCTTCCTGCCGGGCTGACTCCTTCATTTTTAAAATAGATTTTTGCCGGAGTATCAAGGGCTTTTTCAAGGTTATGTGCTCTAAAGAGAGGGGAAGGGCGCCAGATAGCATATTTGTCAAGAACCTCCTCCGGGATGTCAATCCATGGTTCTGTGCTCATCTCCTGTTCAATCAGGCTCATGGGGAAAATCGGGGCAAGGTCATCAGGAACACTGGGCTGTCCTGTCCCGGGATGAAGCGGTGGCTGCATGGGAGTCGGCATGTCTGCCATGATATTATACCACTGCCGAGGCATCTGTTTTTCTGATAATATGTATTTTCTGGTTTTTATACGCTTCCTCTACTTTATGTTTGGAGTTAAAGTTTGGAACTCATCAACATGCAGTGTGCTCATCGTATTGCTTTATATCCAATACAATTTATTTATGGGAATAATATGGTCAAGTCAAGCAATTAATCATTATGATTTTTCTGATATCAGTTTTTCATAATCATCTTTTGTGTCTATATCCATGAGAATAGCCTTGTCTGGTATAGTTATCTTTAATATGGATTCTCTAAATTGATTAAAAAGATCCCTTGCTCCGGTATCCCCAGATAATGCTTTTATGTGATGAAAAAATGGGCGTGCAATTATTACAGGGTTTCCCCGCATGTTGTTGCAATAGGGGATTGCAATAGATTTAGGGGAATTTGTGAATGCATTAATCATCAGATCTATAATGCTGTGGGTCACAAGGGGTTGATCTGCAAGCAGAAACATTGCTGCATCACTTTGGGATGATATCTTTTCCATCCCTTTTATTAAAGATGAGCTTTGACCTTTTTTATAATTATGATTCGTGGCAATTGTGATATTTGTAAAGTCAATTGTCTGTAGTATTCTTTCCTGGTCGTGACCCGTCACAACAATGATTTCATCTAATTTTGATGCCCTGGCATTGTTGATTACCTGCCCAAGAATGGTTGTGTTTTTAAAAGGCAACAGCTGCTTTGTTTTACCCATACGAGTTGAAGTGCCTGCTGCAAGAATAACACCGGCAATTTTCTTTGGGGAGTTGCTCATAAAAGCATCTTTTTTTTCTTTTTTTTTGGGGCACGTTTTTTTATTAGTTCTCCCACAATACTCACAGCAATCTCTTCCGGGGTTTCAGCATCAATATCAATACCAATGGGAGAGAAGACTTTTTCAAGACTCTCTTGGGAAACCCCTTCATCCATAAGTGCTTCATATATAGTATTTCTTTTTCTGATACTGCCGATCATGCCAATATAAGCAGCATCAGTGCCAAGGGCATGTTGCAGGACAACCTTATCAAAAAGATGACCCCTGGTGAAAATGAGAATATAAGAATTCTGTGAGATTGTCAGTTGACCAAAGGCTTTGTCAAAGGGAGCAACAAGGATATTATCAGCATCGGGGAATTTTTGTTCATTGGCAAACTCTGCCCTGTCATCAATCACTGTAATGTTAAAATCAACCACCTTTGCAAGTTTTGATACAAACATTGACACATGACCTGCTCCAAAAAGAAAGATTTCAGGATTCATTGCAACTCTTTCGACAAAAAAATGGGTGTTTTGATCCTTGCTCGAAATTAAATTCCCGGCAATATCCTTATCAAGGTCAATTTGTTTTAGGTCAAACCCGGAGATTGATCCTAGGGTTGTTCTATCTTTTTTAATAAATACTCTTGTCTCTGTATCCATGGCAGATACGCCATCTTTGATTTTAGTCACCAGAATTGAAGGTTTGTTATGAATGATGTGGTCTTTTATTGCTTTAAACAATGAGAGTGTTCCATGGTTCTCTGGGGAAAGCACTTCAAGATAAAGATCAGCACTGCCGCCACAGATCATGCCTGCATTGGCAAGGTCTTCTTCATTTAACTCAAATTTATAGATAAATGACTTTTCCTGATCTAAAAGTTCCAGGGCTCGCTTCTGCACTTGATATTCCAAGGGTCCGCCGCCCACGGTTCCAATGAGCTTGTCTTTTTGAGTGATAATACACATGGAACCTACATCCCTGGGGGTTGATCCTGAACGTCTGATTATTCTTGCAAGAACCAGTTTCTGCCCGGATGACAGTAAATCATATATAAGAGTGTAAATATTTTCTCCCACTGTTTTTATCCTTTTAATTTTATGAAAGTTTCATTTTTAATTGAAGCTGTGATAATGGAGTCAATGCTTTTTTCACCTGATAATAATTTTGAAATTTTTTTACCCACCACTGTTTTATCACTATTATCAGCTTTATTCAAAAATACAGTAATAAGACCTGGATGGCATAATACTGCACCTTTATTAATCTCAAACATAATTGATTTTGCAATGGATTGTTCATCAATTACACCACCCATGGAAAGCCCATGGTTTTTTGAAAAAAGTTCTGCTCTGTGAACATATTTGCTGTCAAGGGGTTTTCCAACCACATCAAGCCCTGTGACAAGGATTAGATGAGTTGTGGCTCCTGGCAGCACAGGCTCATGCAGGTCAGTTGTTTTATGGGGTTTTTGCCTGGCACCATCTGCCTCCACAATAATCAAGTCAAAAAGTCCTCTTTTGTGCAGTTGATCAATGATATCAGGAGAAAATCCCAGGAGTTTTCCTTTGGCTTTATCATGGGCACTGGCTGCTGAAAAATGGTTGTGTCGGGTCAGACACACTTTAGCTTTATTAATCAGTTCATCAATTGACCCTGCAATAATGGTGTCAGGAGATTCATCATGTCCCGGCATGAAAATTTTAGTAGTGGTTGTACAAAGCACAGTTTTGCCAACCCTGGCAAGCTTGCCTGCAAGGCTGAACATCAAACTTGTTTTACCACCACCGCCGATCAGACTTATTACTTCTCTACCTGGGGTGTCTGGGTCGTTTAGTTTTAATATATCACTTAAATGGTCTGGCATTATCTATTTAAAAATCAATTCTTTTGTCAGTTTTATCCACACTTGGAATATCCACAGGCATGGCATGTTTTACACCCCTCTTCATGGACCACGCCACCACCGCATTCAGGGCAAAGGTCATCAATTAACGTGGCTGATTGTACTGAATTTCCATTTAAACCATATCGTTTTTCAAGAACCCTTGATATGGCATCAGGGATGGAGAGAACTCTTCCTCCTTTTTGGAATACAGCATGTTCACCACCAATACCTTTTATCTGTTCTATAATGGCGTGGACATCCACACCGCTTCTCAGTGCAAGGGATACAAGCCGCCCTATGGCTTCTGTCTTGGCAGTTGTAGACTTGCCTGATCTTCCAATGGTTGCAAAAACTTCAAAGGGGCGTTTGTTAAGCTCATTTACAGTAACATACAATTGACCCATACCTGTTCTTATCCTTGTGGTAAAACCATTAAGGGTTTCTGGTCTGTCTGCAACAAGGTTTGTAGCAGCTGCAGGAGTACTGTCAGGTTCAGCTGCAGGCTCTGTTTTACTGGAAAACGAGAGAACCTGATCAGCCTTACTTTGATCACGATATATGGTTACACCTTTACACCCAAGATTATATGCCATGGTATATACTTTTTTTACATCTTTTTTGCTCGCATTTTTGGGCAAATTCACTGTTTTTGAAACAGCATTATCAGTGTACTTTTGAAATGCTGCCTGCATGCGGATATGCCATTCAGGTGATATGTCATGGGATGTTACAAAAACATCTTTTACATCTTCTGGTATGCCGTCTATATCAGCAATACTACCCTCACAAGCGATTTTATCCATCAGCTCTTCTGAATAAAAACCTCTTTTCCTGGCAATTTTTTTAAAATATGGATTAACTTCAATAAGTTTGTCATTATCCATGACATTTCTTACAAAACTCAATGCAAAAAGAGGTTCAATACCACTGGAGCATTCAGCCAAGATACTTAAGGTGCCGGTGGGTGCAATGGTTGTTGTGGTTGCGTTTCTGAATTGTTTGTTCTTTTTTCCCTTAAAAATACTCCTTTCATAATTTTTAAAAACACCCCTGGTTTTTGCAAGCTCAATGGATGTTTTTTGTGCTTCTGCCTGAACAAATGCCATGATCTCTTCGGCAAAAGATATAGCAGCCTCACTATTGTATGGAATCTTCAGCATAAACAGGAGGTCAGAAAACCCCATAACACCAAGACCAATCTTTCTGTTGGCTTTGACCATCTCATCAATCTCTTCTAACGGATAAATTGACATATCAATGGTATTATCCAGAAATCTCACAGCAGTATGAATGGTCTCTTTTAAGGCATCATAATCCACATAAGCTTTATCAGATTCATCTTTTACAAATTTGGCAAGATTAATAGAGCCCAGGTTGCATGCTTCAAATGGCAGCAGTGGTTGCTCGCCACATGGGTTTGTGGATTCAATTTCGCCAACTTGCGGGGTGGGGTTATCAAAGTTGATTTTGTCTAGAAATATAATACCTGGATCTCCATTGTACCATGCTTGTTCCACAATTGAGTCAAATACATCCGGGGCATAAAGTTCACCAGCAATTTTATTATCTTTAGGGTGAATAAGGTTGTAATTTTCACCCTGATTAACTGCATCAATAAAAGCATCTGTAACAGCAACAGAAATGTTAAAATTATTGAGATTTTTATTATTCCCCTTGCAATGGATAAACTCCATGATATCAGGGTGATCAACTCTCAATACTGCCATATTAGCTCCCCTGCGGGTTCCGCCCTGTTTTACCTGCTCTGTTGCAACATTGAAAATTTTCATAAAAGAGACAGGTCCTGAAGCAACTCCCCCTGTAGATCCTACTATGCAATCTTTTGGTCTAAGCCTTGTAAATGAGAATCCAGTGCCGCCACCTGATTTATGAATCAATGCAGCATTTTTAACTGTTTCAAAAATGCCTGAAAGACTGTCTTCCACCGGAAGAACAAAACATGCTGCAAGTTGTCCTAATTCATTGCCTGCATTCATAAGTGTGGGAGAATTTGGCAGGAATTTAAACTGAGTCATAATATCATAAAATTTCTGTTTAATTTTTTTGGTTTTACTGTCTGGAGTCTGAAAATTTTTTTCAGCCCGGGCAATGTGTGATGCCACTCTGTCAAATAACTGGGCAGGAGATTCAACAAGGTTGCCTTCTGTATCTTTTTTAAGGTATCTTTTTTCAAGTACTGTCACAGTGTTTTTAGAGATTTTCAGATCTTTTTTTGTTTTACAATTGTTTTCAACCATTTCTGCCTCGCTAATATTAATATTTTTTGACCATATGTTGTATATTCCTTAGTAATACACACAAGATATACCTCAAGTCAAGCAGCAATTAAAAATTATTTGATTTTTACCTGAAATAATATATAATGGAGATTAACAGTCACAAGTTAAATAACATACAAATCCAAATTACTTTACGAAAAAAATAGGGTATCACATGGAAAGCGAACAATACGAGCTAACCAGAAAAGAGATAGTTGCATTGCGAATCAGATGGGATAAGAAAGGCTCTGATAAGGAGACTGCTTTATTAAGCATGGTTGAACAATTGAAAACTCAATGTAAAAAAAATAATCTGCAACGTCCTCTCAACCTTGACTTAAGAGGGATTACAATAGTGAATGAAGACCTCTCTGACCTGGACTTGTCAGGATATGATTTTTCCTATGCTAACCTGAATCGATCTGATTTAAGTAGAACTATCTTAAGCCATTCAAATTTTTTCAAAGCAAGTCTTGAGCAAATCAACCTGGATGAGTGTGAGTTTATAGGCTCTGATATCTCCCACGCAGATTTGAGCGAAAGCAGTGCAAAAAGATGTGGTTTTGGCGGTGCAAACCTCTCTTTTACAAATATGATCCATGCTGATTTAACCGGTGCCTCTTTGAGTCGATCAAAATTAGTACATACTGATTTGAGGGCAGCTAATCTGGAAGGTGCAAGATTGTCCGAGGCTGATTTGTCAAATGCTATTTTTACAAGGGCAAGGCTTAAAGATAGTGATTTAAAAAAAAGTAATGTTAAAGAGACAAATTTTGAGCTGGCTGATATGCAGGGTGCAAGATTGCTTGGCATTAAAAATTTTAAAACTGCCAGGTGGATAGGTACCAATATAAGAAATCTGGATTTAAGGGGAGCATATCTTGTAAGGCGATATATTTCCGATGAAAATTATCTTTTTGAATTCCAGGCTGCATCAAAAAAGCACAGGGCAATATATTTGATCTGGCGTGCTACTTCTGACTGTGGCAGAAGTCTTTTAAGATGGCTGCTCTGGTTGATAGGTTTAACTTTATTATTTGCTGTTATCTATACCCAGGTGGATATAGACTATGGCGATTACGTGACTCCGTTTTCGCCTGTATATTTTAGTTTTGTTACACTGACGACATTGGGATACGGGGATGGTGTCCCATCTTCTTTAATGGCACAAATTGTTGTTACTTTGCAGGCTATTACAGGATACATGGGTCTAGGGGGTCTTTTAAGTATTTTAGGCAATAAAATGGCAAGACGTTCAGAATAAATTAATTGTTGAGAATAATAATTCAGGAGCAATATGTTTTCATTTTTTAAGAATAAATCAGACCCAAAAGTACACTTGGAAAAAGTATTAAAAGGATATCAACTTCCTTCATTTCCAGCAATCATTTTACAAATTTTACAAAAAATAAGGAGCCCTTATTCGTCTGCGTATGATATTTCAGAATCCCTCTCCCTTGATCCCGGGCTCTCAATAGGTCTTTTAAGAATCGCCAATTCAGCAGCATTTTCACCAAGTAAAAAAGTGGAAAATTTAACCCAGGCAATAGCTCTGGTGGGCATATCTCAACTGGAGTCGTTGGTTTTAGGGGTTGGCATTACCCGGGGAATCCCAAGGCAGGTATGCCAGTGGCATGACCCGGCTGAATTTTGGCTGACTGCTGCCCAAAGGGCAATGCTATCCCAGGAGCTAGCTCAACTGATTTGTCCTGCAAAAGAATCTGAATGCTTTACAGCAGCTTTTTTACAGGATATGGCTTTACCATTCCTTGCCTGCCACAGAGCAGATGATTATGCCCCCATATTAAAAAAATGGCATCTTGAGGGAGGTAACCTTGCTGAACTTGAACGCGAGACCCTGAAATGGGATCATGCCCAGGTTGCCACATGGATTTGCAGTGAATGGAAACTCCCTGAAAATATAGCCCTATCAATCAAACTACACCATGAAGATATAAAAGACGATGACTATGAAGGCTCAGGACCTGTTAAACTTGTCTCAATATTAAGAGAAGACAAATCAAACAATGGTCAAGACGAATTAATTGCTAAAGCAGATGAAATCTTTGGTATCACTAAGGAAAAAATGGAATCCATTATGGAATCCAGTTTTGAAAAAGGCAAAGATTTTGCAAGAGTGATTATTTAAGGGACCGCCCGATGTCGGGGAGTATTGAATAAATGCATCTTAAAGTATATATAATCAACATATATGTCTTCTATAAATTATAAATACACATCATGCTTATCAATTTAAAAAATGCGTTGACTTAAACTCTCTTTGATTTCTTGATGAAAGTGTATATACTACAGAAAAAAGATACCTTTTAGGGGATAATTATGAAGATACAGGATAAAATAAAAATAAACAGAAAGAAAAAAGGATTATCTCAAAAACAACTTGTTGAAATAGGAGGCATATCATATCGGAAGTAAACTACCAACAAGTCATATCTGAGGTAAAAACATTAGATTTATCCGACCAGCTTCGCCTTTTAGAAGAGATGGCAACACTGATTCGTAAACAAACATACACAACTCAATCTCGTAGTATTTTGGAACTGAAAGGAAAAGGAAAGGATATCTGGAAAGGGCTTAATGTAAAAGCATATATTGACAAGGAACGATCATCTTGGAATGGATAAACGATTTGCAGGGGAAAACGGTTGGACTTGATACAGTGCCGTTGATTTATTTTATTGAATAAAACCCAACCTATATTGAAATAGTAAAGCTTTTTTTTGAAGCAATGGATAGAGATGATTTTTGGGTTGTCACATCAACCATAACCTTATTGGAAGTGCTGGTGCATCCTTTACGCAGCAATAA
>Ga0256845_1002220_pt1 | contig 14336 bp, 8 predicted proteins | sample RiftiametaG_FD_189101 | JGI IMG/M metagenome (GOLD analysis project Ga0256845, IMG submission 189101) | Tube worm associated microbial communities from hydrothermal vent at the East Pacific Rise, Pacific Ocean - Riftia | ecosystem: Host-associated > Annelida > Integument > Unclassified ...
TGTTGGAAAATATGGGCCCTTTTCTAAAAGAGAAAGTAGATTCTTTGGAGTTAAAAACCGAAGTACCAATCACATCAGACGGCATCATATCAGGTGTAAACTGAATTCTAGAGAAGTCAACATCCAATGCTTTTGATAATACTTTTGCAGAAAGCGTTTTTGCAACACCTGGCACACCTTCTAAAAGAATATGTCCATTCGAAAAAATTCCTGTCAACAGTAAATCTACCATTTCAGTCTGACCAATAATGTATTTCCCTAACTCAGATCTGACTTCGCTTACCTTTTGAGAAACCCAAAGTAATTCTTGGTTTTGTCGCTCAAAACCAAATGCATTAGAAGTCTTTTCAGAAGTAGTACTCTCAATTGTTTCTGGAACAGATGGCGGAGTATTTTCATTTTTATTCACTTCTTCATTCTGTGAATTCAAAGAGTTACCCTCCTCGTTTGGCTTATAATCTTCCTCGTTTGTCATATTTCTTCTGTGTGAATTTGAGAAATGAATCGTTTGAAGTGTACCTTGTCAAAACGACTCAATTCCCAATAGTTAATAATCATTTTATTCTGGCTGTGTAAATGAATAACAACCCCTGATGTTAATAATTCAATTTCAATAATTTCTTCTTTTTTGAATTCTCTTTTGCGTCCAAAAGGTGAAAAAGTCGTCCAAAGATCATTCTCAACAATTAAGTATGGATTTGATAAACGTGCATTCCCAAGAATTATGAGAATTATTCCTATCGGCCATAAAGCAATTCCTCCACCGTAAGAATTCATTAGGTAATAAAGACCAACAATGATGATAAAAACTCCGGCGATAATTAAATTTGACGGTAAAAGAAGTGACCGTTGGAAGATTTGTTTTTGTTTCTGCGTTCTGTCGTTTATTTTATCAGAGATAATACCTGTTCTTCTGTAAAAATCATGCTGCAAGCCCAATACTTTTGCTAAATAATGCTCGTCAACTGCTGAAACCGTTTTCGTTTCAAACAATTCGAGTAAATCCACCAAATCTCGTTTATCGTAATTACTTTTTTCAGCCAAGGATTTCATGACGTTATCTCTGTCACCTCGATTCATGTCCAAATAAAAATGTTTTTGAACCATCGTAAAGAAGTTTCTTCGTTGAACTTGCAACAACGTATATGGGTCTCTTTTTGAAAAATAAATAGACGTAATCGTTTCAGCAAACGCAAGTGTCATATCTTTTTTCTTGTCAATATATGGCACAATTGGCCGGACTCTTTTTGATCTAAAAATAGCATACAATAACAATGTAAAAAGAGAAAGTAGCATGGCTTTCAAAAGTGTCCGATTACTGAACAGAAGTCTTAAATAACTCTCATCAGATCCCTCTTCGTTAGTCTCTTCATAATCATCGTAATCTTCAGATAAACGCCCAAATTCTAAAAATACGATGTCTTGATTTTTATTGATATGGTTCAATACAAATTTAGAATAATGAAAGCCGTCTTTTGTTTTTAGCTGAAAATTATAAAAAACATTTGGTGTAGAGCACAAAATAATTTTTCCTTTACCGTACTTTATTTCGATCAGATTATCAATTTCCATAAAGGAAGAAAGAGAGCGGTATGGGCGAAAAGTTTCAATATCTCCAAATCCTTTCCAATCCCTTGCGATGGTATCATTTTGATACAAGTGAATCATGGAGTATTCTTTCTTCTTAGTGTAAATTTTTATTCTATCTGCGTAATCAAACTTTACATCATTTTGGTGAAATAATTTCTCTTCAATATTATCTGTTATCGCATCGTAGGCTAAGAATAGGTCAGATCCTTCTTTGACATTATCGAGAAGTTCATCCAATTCATTAGAATACAACCCAAATCGATTCCCTGTAAAAAAATATGTTCGGCTTCTATCACTGTTTAGAAGTGAATCAAAAATCTCGTAATTATGAGCCACCAAAACATGATTCGATGAATCTATGTGTGCTTTTGTAAAAGAAGTAAATAAATAAAGTCCATACGGTTTCTTGTCCAATAACCCGTATTTATTTACCCAATTCGATGAGACAAATGTTTTTTTATGCAGTTTACTTTTTCCTCCAGAAGTAAACAAAAGCACAATTAATCCCATTAAAATAATGACACCAGCAATCAACCCTATTTTAGCTCGGTTAGTCATTATTTGTTTCTATTTTCTTGTGATAAACTTCGAGTGTGGGCACTAATAACTCATAAACCTCTTTGTCAATTTTATAATCTCCGTACCAAACAATGTCGTAAATCCTAACACATTCATTGAATTCTAGAGCATTTGGTCGTTTCCCCATCTCCATTACATAATGATGGTTCGTTTTTTCTTTCTTCCAATGGATCCATGATTTTTTAATCAATTCTTTGAGAATAAATGTAAAATAAATTCGGATACATTCTCTAAAGTCTTCCTTCAATATTGCTTCTTCCAATCGAAGTTCTAATTCCGTTTTAGAAATAATTTCTGGGTTCCATTTATCTTCTACATCAACCACTACAGAAGGGTTAGATGGTTTTTTGTTCTTCAAAAGGTAATACACCAAGAAAAACAATCCGACCAATACAATGAGCAATAGAAGAATCTTCCAGAACCCATCCCAAGAACCAAAATCCCAATCCCAATCAGGTAAATCAATATCAGGCGCATCAAAATCGGGTGGATCTATATCTGGTAATTCTATTGGATCAGGTCGTTCAACCCTTGGATCTAACTGGGTCAAATTTCCATTCCCTTGTCCGTATGTGTTTTTTCTTTGAGATCGATCTTGTTTTAATTGTTGTGGATTGTATTTCAACGGTTGTGTTGAAGAATTCTGCTTGTTTGGTGCAACATAATCTTCATCTCCAAAGCTAGAAGGGGAAATCCCGTACCAATCATCTGGTCCTTTGTACCTTTCTTGTTTACGGTATTCCAATAAATCTTTCTCTGATTTCCACACCTTTTCTTTTTGTCCAAACAAAGAGAATGAGCAAAACAATAGTATAATATAGAAGTGTTTTTTAATCAAAGTCCACAGGTGTTTCTTTTACATTACTTCTTTTTCCAAATTTTTTGAATTGATTGCGTAATCCAATGACTTCATTCTCTTCACGTTCAGAATAAAAACCAAAAAGTGTTGTCAAGACTAACAACGGCATTACTCCTAGCAAGAAAATAATATAGAAAACTTGGCGAAAAATATTACTCCAAATCATGTAATCACTCGTGTAAATAACCGCAACACGTTTCACAAAATCTGCTCCCATATCTAAAAAATCTCGAATCAATGGTTCATCCGTATATTCTTGATGGTTACTTAAAACAAAAGCAATGGGTTGAGCAATTATTGCTGTTAAACCGAGGAGAATTAAAAGTAGAGCCAACGATTTACCATAATGGTGTTTACTGTATTTGAATCCTTTTATCCATTTTTCTTTCAATGTTCCCTTATCTAATCCCATTGTAGCAGCATTCAAATAAAAGAAAGGAAGTATAAATATTGCTGGCAAAAGGATGTACCATGGTAAAAGCGTTACGGTGAGGAGTAAAAATAAGTTCCCCAACCAAATAGCAAATATATTCTTCTTGAAATACATGAAAAATGACGCCCAAGAAAACTCTTTCTCAGCTGTTTTAACAGACCAAAATACTCCTGCAAAGATCAATGCGAAAACAAATGACCAAACAAAGAACACAATGTAATCTTGAACATTGAAAAAGCCGTACCCAATCATAAATTGTAACTGAGAAACCCAATCAAACCAATATTGAGTTTGCAAACGACTGGCGTGATTAATGTCTTGAAGCACCACTAAAACAATTGTCAAAGGAAGCACAAAGCTAAAGAGAATTCTACTCCATTTACTGAAAATATATCGATAGGTTCGGAAAGATTCGGCAAGAGACTCACCCGAAGATCGAATGACATTAAAGTTTATTTTTTCTTGAGGTTTAAAATGACCAACCTCTTCTTTTGTAAGTAATTCAGGATGTTTTCTTGCAACATATATGGGATAAAAAACATAGAAAAAGAGAATGATTCCAAAAGAAAGTAGAATTATCATCCATTTCGACCATTCTGGTAAATCCTGGTAATTTGCCGTTACAAAACTTTCTAAAAATCCAGCTGCAATAATAAAAGGAACAAGACTTAACATTATTTTAAGTCCTCTTTTGGTTGAAAGCTGAAGAGATTGCAAACGAGAATAGCTTCCTGGGAAGAGTAAGCCATTTCCGGCGGTAATTCCTGCTCCAGCAGCTAGTACAATCGCTGAAATCTCAAACGCTCCGTGAATCCAAATTCCTAAAAAACTTGTAATTAATAAACCTTTAGAATAAAAGAAATACTGAAAAGAGCCGAGCATTACCCCGTTGTAGAACATCATAATATGTGTGCCAATGGTCAAGATGAAACCCACAAAAAAGGTCAGAAAAGCAACCTTCATATTATTGGTTGTGATCTGGACAAACATTGCCATTTGATCTCCTGTTTCATATACTTTCAAAGGGTTACCGTTCTGGATATTCTCTAAAGTCATGTTTACATAAGCGTCTCCAAGAACAACACGTGGGAATTCCGGATCAATCATCGTAGAAACCACACCAATTAAAGTATATACTGCAAAGGCAATTAAAGCAAAGAGTAAGTTTTTTCGAGAACGATATATTTCCAATGGCAAAGATGTCTTCCAAACATCAAAAAACCGACGAAAAGATTCTCCCTTTTGTTTGTGAACACCTGTGAAAACAGTTTGCGCCAATTTATTGAGGTATACTCGAACTGTTCTCCTTTTGTAGAAGGTTTGGGCATAACTTAAATCATCGGTAATGTCCATGTAGAGATCACTCAACTCTTCAGGATTGTTCGAACTTGATTCATACAGTTTTTCAAAGCGATCCCACTTGTTCTTATTCTGTTCTATGAATTTAGTTTCTTTCAATATTGCCTTTTCATTTCAGGAGAAAGTAAATATAGTAATTTGATTTAAAGTTGAACCTATAATTCAAATTCCTTTTTCCAAAATTTCAATCCGATCTTCAATAGGTGGATGAGTGGAGAAAATTTGCATAACTCGAGCGAAAAACCCTTTTTTTCGATCACCATTGTCAATGAATAGCTCTTTTACGCCACTATTTTTAACTTCGACTTTAGGGTTTTGGGAAATTTTCCGAAGTGCAGAAGCAAGTGCATGCGCATTTTTTGTCAATTCTACCGCTCCTGCATCTGCAAGAAATTCTCTTTTTCTTGATAAAGCAAATCGAAATAACAGGGAGAAAAAATAACCAATAGCAGCAAAAGCAAGTGCAATTAAAAATATTGAGCCATCTGATTTTTCTCGTTTTCTACTTCCGCGATTTCCATATAGCATACCTCTGAAAAGAACTTCTACAATTACACTGAAAATTCCAACAAAAATGATGGAGATGATTTGTAATTTCACATCATTGTTTCGAATGTGTGTCAGTTCATGCGCAATTACTCCTTCCAATTCTTTTTCATCAAGATGATCGATCAGGCCTGTTGTGATTGTTACCGCAAATGTTTTTTCATTAATTCCAGAAGCAAAAGCATTCAACCCATTGGATTCTATTACAAATAATTTAGGCATCTTCATTCCAACTGACATACAAAGGTTTTCCGTAAGGTTGTATATCTCTTTGTTTTCTTTGCGTGAAAGAGAATGCATTTTTGTTTGCCTTTTGATCATTCCTGTATTTGCAAAATAAGCAATTACAAACCACACCCCTACTCCGATTGTTACAAAAGGAAATAGCTCTAAAAACATTTCATTTCCTTGATCTAGAGATTCACTTCCAAAGAATGAGAAAGCATATAATAACCCAAGAATAAGCGCTGGAAACGCTAACAACAGAAGCGTTGAACGAAAATTATTTCGTCTAATTTGAGTTTCTAAACCAATAAACTTCATTACCGGAATTAAAATTTAATCTCAGGTGCTTTATCCATTGTTTCACGTTGGGCTACTCCAAGGTCAAACATTGGTTGAGAGGTCATCTTCTTCATGTTCGCGACAATATTTGAAGGAATAGATTCAATGGCGTTGTTCAATTCTTTCGTCGCAGAATTAAAATAACGACGAACGGCTGCTAGTTTATTCTCGATATCAGAAATTTCATCCTGTAGTTGCATAAAATTAGAGCTTGCTTTCAAATCTGGATATGCTTCTACTTGAATATTGAAAGCACCCATTGCAGAATTTAATTCATTCTCAGCAACAATTTTATCGTTAATCGAATTTGCTTTCAATGCATTTGAGCGTGCCTCTGTAATTCGTGTCAAAACCTCTTTTTCATGGTCCATGTAGCCTTTTACAGTTGAAATTAGTTGAGGGATTAAATCATGGCGCTGTTTCAATTGAACATCAATATCTGCAAAAGCATTTTCGCGATTATTTTTGAGTGCAACTAACTTATTGTTAGCAGAGATGTACCAAATAATTACAATTGCTCCAATTCCTAGTAATATCCATAGTCCCATCATAGTGTTTCGTTTTAAGTGAAGATTAAAGGTAATGAAAATTATATCTTCTACGACGGAACACTAAGTCGAGTTTAACAAAAACTTTGAAAACCCTGTGTATTATATTCATAATACACTATCAAATAAAAAGAGCCCATTGAATAATCAATGGGCTCTTTAGAATTAAAACAAAAAGTAATCTATAAATTATTTTCTAATCACTTTAAAAGATTTAGTTCTTTCGTTTGATTCAACTATGATAAAGTACATACCACTCTTGAATTCTTCCAAGTTAATTTTTGTTGTATTAGTCGCTTCTCCGAATAAAATCAATTTACCCTTTGAATCCAACATTCTAAATTTGAATGAACCATCTAACGAAACATTTAATTCATTGTTAGCTGGATTAGGAAACAATACAATATTACTCATCTCAGATTCATCAATCGAAGCACATCCGTCAACAACTATTTGTGATACAGTTGACGCTTCACAACCTAAAGAATTACTATAAACATATGTAATGCCATACGTTCCAATTCCAACTGACTGTGCATCAAAAGAACCATTTGTAACACCTGTCCCAATATAATTTCCTCCAGAAGGCATCCCTTGAGAAAAGGTATAAGCTGCGGAATTAATGCATAGTGTATCCGATAAATTAAATGTAACTATTGGCAATGGATTAACCACAACTACAAAAGGTTGTGATGTAACCGAACAAGAACCAATAGATACAGTTGTTGTATAACTACCTGATATAGCAACTGGAATACTTTGCGTAGTTTCATTTGAACTCCACACATTACCAGTTGTTGCCGATGATGTTAAACTAACCGTTTCTCCATCACAAATATTCACCGAACCATTTGCTGTGATTGTTGGAACAGCAGGGAATGGGTTTACAGTAACAGTCATCGGTAGAGAACTACTACTACAACCATTGGCGTCAGTGATTGTTAAAGTATTATCACTCGTTGATGTTACAGTAATGTCTTGAGTAGACTCACCATTTGACCATGAGTTACCTGACGCTAATGGAGAACTAAGTGTAACAGATTCACCATCGCAAATTGTAACTGAACCACTTGTTGATATAACAGGAGTCGCAGGTGTAGAATGAACAATAACATCCACGAAAGCTAAAGCAGAAGGACAATTATTAGCATCTGTATAATATACTGAATAAATCCCTGCAGTTGTTACCGTAATTGATTGAGAATTTTGATTCGAAGACCAAATATTTGATGATGATGATGATGATGATGATGTTAAAACAACAGAACCACCGTCACAGAATTCTAGAGAACTAGAGTTGGAAATTACGGGTGCAACCGGTGTAGTTGGACCAACCAAATCAATAGATAACTGTTGAGCTACACAACCATTTTGATTAGAGAATGTAATACTAATATTTCCTGCATTCAAATTTGAAATAACATAAGGCAATGTAACATTCATCGATCCTGAAGAAGCTCCACTCCAAGATAGAGTCCCTGAATCTGAGCCTGCCACTTCAATTGAACCAGTAGGTGATATACATGAAGCTGGATCTACTGTTGTTCCTTGAGAAATTAAAGGTAAACTATTAACCACAACAACAATAGGAGTAGAAGTTGCCGAACAATTATTTGCATTTGTATGAGTCAATGTATAACTCCCACTATTAACTATTACAATACTTTGTGTTGTTTCTGACGTTGACCAAAGGTTTCCACTGTTTTCTGAAGAAGTTAGAATTACACTTTCTCCTGCACAAAATGTAGTAGAACCATTTACTGTAAAAGTTGGCTGTACAGGACTAGCGTTCACTGTTATTACTTGGGTACTTGTATCAGTTCCTCCATTAATAATTAGAGATACATCTTTTGATCCAGAACTAGAGTAAGTTACCATATGTGGGCCAATTCCTGTTGCAGTTGAAGGTGAAGCGTTCATCCCGAAATCCCACAAATAAGATGTCGCATTGTACGAATTATCAGTAAAAACACTACTCTCACCTTCACAAATACTCGAATTAGAGGTGTTAAAATCAGCAGTGTCAGCAACTACTCCAACACAAAATGGGTGAATTGCTTGACTCCCAAAAGAAGCGTCAGTCATTTGAATAAGAATTCCTCCATTATCGTTTAAAACAGAATAACTCCCATCTGTCCCACAAGACTGGTCTGAAGCGCCTGCTATTCCATCACCGTACACATCATTGATTATGAATTCATAACATCCAGAATTAGCGCAAGTTGAGTCTGTATTAATGTTTGATGCATTTCCATCAACATAAGGCCCACCTGACAATAATGTATCTCCTGTTGAAGATACAATATCCCAAGTTGTTTCTGAACCCCAGCAATCTTCAGAAATCATTGTGGTAATCATATGTCCATTTACAATTCCAGTATAATCTAACAAAGTAGAATCATTTGAAAGATCTTCATCTAATAAACCATTTGGAGAATTAGTCCAAGCTTTAAACGTATGCGTACCACCTGCTGTAACAGAAGGTAAAGTAACATTTTCTGAATTGAAAGCGATTAAATTTCCTGTCCAATTTAATGTTGAAATAGTTCCATTATCAATTTGATATAAAATATCAATTTGTAATAAATCATCACTTCCAAAATTCTTTAGTTTAACAATTGGAGTGAAGGTTTCACCACAAAAAGAACTCGAAGGATTAATAATAGATGTGATACCAGCATCATTTGCATTCGTCGTTGTAGAATATACACCAGATTCCCACACACCTCTTCCGTAAGTACCTGCACGAATTACTCCATTCACCTCATTAAGTTCTAAATCTCTAACAATAACATTTGGAAGGTTAACCATATAAGGTACAAAATCACCAATATTATCATCTTGATAATATACCCCAATGTCCATTCCAATATATATTGCATTACTTAAACTTGAACCTGCTTCATATTTTACAATATTACATGGTAAATTAGGTAATGTCCCAGAAACGTTTGACCAATTCTGTCCTCCATTAGAAGTAAAAGCAACTTTTGCTCCACTAGTCCAACCACCAATTGAAACCCAAATTCTATTCGAATCAGCAGGATCAACTTCAATTGAAGTAATCACATTACCATTTAAAACATTTGTAAGATTATTGGTAATATTAACAACATTGACACCGTTGTTATTTGTTCTATAAATTGATGAATTAGTTGACAAAAACATAACATTTGTATTTGCATCATATAATTCAATATTTCTCAATTTTTCAGGAAAGTTATATGTTGACAATTGATTCCAAGCTCCATTGAATTCATATAAATTATCATACCCTGCAATTATTCGTGACCCGTCATTCGTAAGTTGCATTGGTGTAACCCATCTTCCTACTTCTCCTTGTGGTCTTCCTGCACTTTGATTTGTCGCTCCTGCATTTGTTGAAAGATACATGGTGCCATTTTGAATCATTCCATAGATATTGTCAGAATTTGTGTGATCAACTGCAGCCTCCATACCATCTGCTCCATAATAATTTTTCCAACTACTATTGTTCCATACATATCCACCATTATCTTGAAGTCCACCCGCTATTGTAGTTCCATCATTCGGTGAACCTGAAATTCTGTAAAACTGACTAATTTGTAACCCGTCAGTTAAATTTGTAAAAGAACTCGCGTCATTTGTTGAACGGTAAATACCTCCATCAGATCCACAATAAAAGTTACCATCATAATACCTTAGAAAATGAATATCTGCATGTGTATATGCTGAACCATTTGGTGAACTCCAATTGTTAACTTGCGAGAAACTAGATCCACCTGAAGTTGATTTCCAAACATTTAAACATCCTGTCATAACAATATCTGCATCAACATCTGATACACAAATAGTCATATCGTACCAAGATTGAGTAGATCCATTGAATACATCTGTGTTTGTATTTCTTGCCGAAAAAGACACTCCACTGTTTTGTGAACGATATACTCCTTCATAAGCTCCATTAGAATTTGCAATTAAAAGATACACATACGAATCATTTGCAGGAGTTACAGCTAATGCAATTCTTGACGACCCAGAAGGAAGACCTCCTGCATTCCCCCAATTTGCACCTCCATTATTTGAATAATACACTTGACTTTGAGAAGCTGCATAAATCGTTTGAGGTGAATTTGGTTTTAATTCTAAATCACGGTAAGAACCATTCAATACTTGAGACCAATTTGCACCTCCATTTGTCGTTTTATATACACCATTTTGTGAACAAACGTAAACAATATTATCATTTGATGGATCAATTACAATATCCTTAAGATTACCTGCTAAATTACCTGCAACATTCCAAGATAAACCACCGTCTACAGATTTTAGAACACCAATACTATATGTATCTCCACCATCTGCATCTCCAGTTGAAAGATAAATTGTATTACTATTAGAATGGGATATTGCTATTCCTGAAACCCCCATAACAGCAAGGTCATCACCTAAAGGTGTCCAATTCGAACCTGAATCAACAGATTTCCAAACACCTCCAGCTGGAGTTCCTAAGAAAATTGTATTCGAATTACTCGGATCTTGTGAGATAAAATTAACCCTACCTTGACCGGGACTCCACGAATCTGAATTTGTGTGAGTAAATGGACCAATTGGAGTCCAGTTACCACCATTGTTAGCTACTTTTGTTTTTGCAAAAGAATTTTTATATTGATTGAAATTTTGGTAAGCTTCTTTAAAATTTGGGAAGCTACCATCAGTCATTAATCTTGTTTCCCAAAAAGATTCCCATCGATGAAATTGTTTCCAACCATGACCTTTAGAATAAGTTTTACCTTGCCATTCAGTATAAAAAGCACTTTTTGTTTCTTCAAAATTTGCTCCTTCCTTAATCATTTCATTTACCCAGTTGTTAGCTGTACTTTGAGCTTGAGTATTGTAAGTGAAAAATAAAAGAGTTAAAATTAAAAATTTTCGACTGAGTAGGTCGAAGTTTGTTGTTCGTTTCATCGTTTCTAGTTTTAGTTTTAGTTTTAGTTTTAGTTCATAAGGTATTATAACGTTTCTTAGGTTTTGTTATGAGCATTACTTATTTTCTTTTTTTATTAAACTGATAGCCAACACCAAAACTTAACATTTCTGAAAGCTCCCAATCACCATCACCAGCAATAATTGTGTTTTTATCTAAGTTTTTAAAGAAGACCATACCGACACCAAACTTTTGGGTAAGGTATATTTTTTCACTCAGATAAAAATCAAATGCTAAACCAAAATTATTTTCGAGGGCGATTATTGGACCAATATAATTGATATGTTTAATATAAACATAATCAAGTTCAGATGTTGGGTTTGGCACTAACTGACCTATAGCCAAATAAGCTTCATGTCTTATGTGTGATTTAGTGTATTGAGAATTAAGAAATAAATGAATAAAAAACACATCTTTTTTATTGAAAATCTGATATTTAAGATTTAATTCCATACCCCAATGTTCAGAATCGGTTATTGCATAAAACGTTTTTTTATATATATTATTTTGAGGGAAATTTACCAGTTTGTTAAAATTATATTTTACTCCTAAACCAATTTGTAATTTCTTGATTTTATAACTGATTAATAAGCTTTGATTCCTACCTATGTGAACTGAGTTAAAATTTGTTTCAATTCTAAATTGAGAATATGACAAGTTTGAACTAGTTATTACAAAAAGAAGAAGAATTGGTATATATTTCATGTTAAAATGAATTATAAATAACCGAGGTGAATTTTTACCTCGGTTATTCGTATTAATATACTATAGGGTAAATGTTAATATTAGACTTCCAATTGTTCCAATTAACCTCAGTTTCCCATTGATACCAAACGACAGGGTAACGATGTTGCGATAATGTAGAAGGTATCCACATATACCAGTCACCATTATATCTCATTCTCCCTGTAAGAATAACATCATCAATGTTACCAGAAGAGCCAAAAACATTTAATGCATAACCTAAGTCCTTCTTAGATCTATTCCAGTCTCTTTCAAATGTATTCCAATAAACTCTTGAACCATTATATCCATAAGAAGGAATGTAGTTAGTCACAAAATGATGATTAAAATCTAAGACCCCTGGGTGCATTTTTATTAATGTAGTTGACAGGTCGTTATTATCATTAAATTCAGGTGAACTATTAACACCGAAATTTGCATTAACAACGATTAATGCAAGTTCAGATTTATCCCATGACCAAGATTCATAGCTATAACCTGGTTTAATTCCTACTTGTTTAATTCTAAGATTAGTAATGTCATTAAACCCCTTTTCAGTATTAATTACTTCATCATTTGCAGGTTTAGGTTTATTACCATTACTTTGAGGTAAATAACCTTTAGGACTTGCGTGGTCTATCAGAAATAAAGGATTTGTTGTTACCAGAGAAGTTTCTTCTCCTAATATTATTTCAAATTCCTCACCTGCATCATTAAAATACCAAGTAACAATATAATTTTCAATTTCAGAATTATTTTCTGCATTTACTTCTACATTAGGAGAAAGTAAAGGTTGTTTTACTCTATCCACTGAGATTAGATTTGGAATAAAAATAGCAGGAACATATTTTTCTACCTCCATTGTTTCTGGATATTTTGGATTACCAGTTAAAGGAGTATGAGTCATATCATTTGCTATACCTTCAAGACTTAGATTAACTTTAGCTAGATTTTCATTTATTAAATTAAAATAATAAGGTGACTTATCTTTTAAGTCTAATAGATAAGCTGTCTCACTACCTGAATTAATCGCTAAATCTATAATAATTTGATTAAAATTACTTTCTTTAATTAGAGGTTTAATTGCAAGACCAATTTCATAAAGATATTTATTTAACTTTTCTTCATCTTTGTCGTTAGGGTTTAAAAGTAATGTATTTACATCTTGTTCATTTTTTAAAACTGGAATTTTATCCAAAGAATAGACAATGTCCCGATTTTCATTCCTTTTAGTTATCTCCGTAAGGTTTTTCTTCTTACATCCAACAATTCCAATTCCTACTATGGCAAGGAATAAACTTCCATAAATTAACTTTTTCATTTTAGTTAAATTTTAAAATTCAGTGTATTGATTTGGGTAAGGAATCAATACTTGCAAAATTACTAACCTCGTTAATCACAATTTCATTCTTACACTTTTTCAGACTCTTTCTTTTACTTATCCCTTTAAAATAGGTGGTTTTTAGTCTTTTTAAGTATGTATGTCGTTACTCATAACATGTAGATTATTTTTAATGAAAAAAAAGATTCCTTTCGGAGGAAAGTTTAAAATAAATTAAACCGAATCCAATCTATTTTTAAATGGTATAAACCGTAAAACTAATTCTTCTTTTATGATTTAAATAAGCAGTTTTTATCCTTGACTAATATTTTATTATCAAAAGAAAAAACACTGAAGTACAGTTGAATAAGTATACATTAGGTATTAAAATGAAGTTTTTTAAGAATTAACTATGCATCACATCTTCGCTCATTTTTAGAATGAAGAAAGGTATAGCAAAACTGAATTAATGCAATTTTACCGTTGTTAATCTCAAGCATTAAGCCCATTCGAGGTCGCTCAAACGATAAATTTTTCTTAGGGAATTCTCCATTATTAAAAAACACGACTGGGTTTCCTATTTGACACCTCAAACATTGATCGGTAGAAGAGTTTCGAATGGTTGTTTTTTTCAACTTCTTTTCAAACCAAGCTAAAAATTGGTATTTACCAACTTCATGACTTTCTCTTTTTTCATCATCAATTTCAAACTCACCGCCTTCCGACAATAAATTAGCTAGAGTAATCATGTTTTTAGTTTCTACAGCAAAAATAAAATCAGCTACTGTATCTTTCTCTTTTTCTCTTATTTTAACTTCCATACGTAGAGAATGAAAGTATTCAAAAAA
>Ga0256845_1002221_pt1 | contig 14334 bp, 8 predicted proteins | sample RiftiametaG_FD_189101 | JGI IMG/M metagenome (GOLD analysis project Ga0256845, IMG submission 189101) | Tube worm associated microbial communities from hydrothermal vent at the East Pacific Rise, Pacific Ocean - Riftia | ecosystem: Host-associated > Annelida > Integument > Unclassified ...
TAAAGCCAATGTCGAAAAACAAGAAGAATTTATATCTCAATACAAGGAATTAAAAGAAAACTTGACCGAGCAAGATCAGATATATTTTATGGATGGTGTACATCCACAACACAACACCATTGCAAGTCTCTGTTCTTCCCAGTTGACCGAGTTCAATTTCCTGAACAACTTGAAGCTTAAAAGAAATTGAGTAATCTTTCTGGGTACGTTTTACATACCCAGCTTTTTCGGATGTTTTAATTACACTAAAGGTTTAGTGTATCGCTATTTTAGGACGGGACATTATTTCAAAAAAAAACTTCCCCAAGAAATGCTTAGGGAAATTTTTAATCTATAAACAGAATACGTGTTACGACTCCGTAGTCTTTTTCTGTTTCTTTATTTTAATTGTGAGTTCGTCTTTCTTTTCATCAAGATCCATTGAAATCGCATCACCTTCCTGTAAACCACTGTTTATGATTTCTTCAGCTAAAGCATCTTCAATATATTTCTGAATAGCTCTGTTTAAAGGTCTAGCACCATATTGCTTATCGAAACCTTTGTCGGCAATATAATCTTTTGCCTTGTCAGAAAGTGTTAGTTTATAGCCTAAATCTTCAATACGAAGAAACAATTTGTCTAACTCAATATCTATAATCTTATGAATATCGTCTCTTTCTAAAGGATTGAAAACCATCACATCGTCAATTCTATTTAAAAATTCTGGGGCGAATGATTTCTTTAGCGCATTTTCAATTACACTTTTAGTGTGCGATTGTTCTTGGTCTTTTTTAGCTGAAGTACCAAAACCAACACCTTGCCCAAAGTCTTTAATCTGGCGAGCACCAATATTAGATGTCATTATAATAATCGTATTTCTAAAATCTATCTTTCTTCCAAGACTATCCGTTAAATAACCATCATCTAAAACCTGAAGCAACATATTGAAAACATCTGGATGCGCTTTTTCAATTTCATCTAAAAGTACAACTGCATACGGTTTTCTTCTAATTTTTTCGGTGAGTTGGCCACCTTCTTCATACCCTACATATCCTGGAGGTGCTCCAACCAAGCGAGATATAGCGAATTTTTCCATATACTCGCTCATATCTATTCTAATAAGGGCATTGTCTGAATCAAACAACTCACGAGCCAATACTTTTGCAAGTTGGGTTTTACCCACACCTGTTTGTCCTAAGAAAATAAAGGAACCAATTGGTTTATTTGGATCTTTTAATCCTGCTCTATTTCTTTGGATAGCTTTTACAACTTTTGCAACAGCTTCGTCTTGCCCAATTACTTTTCCTTTTATACGATCAGGAAGTGCAGAAAGCTTGGTGCTTTCAGTTTGTGCAATTCTGTTTACAGGAATGCCTGTCATCATTGAAACTACTTCGGCAACATTTTCTTCAGAAACGGTTTCTTTGTGTAATTTTGAATCTTCTTCCCACTTTTCTTGTTGGATAGCAAGTTCTTTTTCAAGATTTTTCTCGTCGTCTCTAAGTTTTGCAGCTTCTTCGTATTTCTGTTTTTTTACAACGGTATTTTTAAGTTCGCGGACATCTTCCAATTGTTTTTCAAGTTCCAAAATTTTATCGGGAACGTGAATATTTGTTATATGAACGCGTGATCCTGCTTCATCTAAAGCATCAATTGCTTTGTCTGGCAGAAAACGTTCTGTCATATATCTATTGGTAAGTTTTACGCAGGCTTCAATAGCATCATCTGTATATAAAACATTATGATGCGCTTCGTATTTATCTTTTATATTTTGAAGAATTTCAATAGTTTCTTCAACAGTAGTAGGCTCTACAATTACTTTTTGAAAACGTCTTTCTAAGGCGCCGTCTTTTTCAATATACTGTCTGTATTCATCTAACGTTGTTGCGCCAATACATTGTATTTCGCCGCGAGCCAAAGCAGGCTTAAACATATTTGAAGCATCCAAAGAACCCGTAGCGCCACCGGCACCAACAATGGTATGTATTTCATCTATAAAAAGAATAATATCATCGTTCTTTTCAAGCTCGTTCATTACAGCTTTCATACGTTCTTCAAATTGCCCTCTGTATTTGGTTCCAGCCACAAGGCTTGCCAAATCTAAGGTTACAACTCTTTTGTCATAAAGAATTCGAGAAATCTTTTTCTGAATAATCCGAAGTGCTAATCCCTCAGCAATGGCAGATTTACCAACACCAGGTTCACCAATAAGTAAAGGATTATTTTTCTTTCTTCTACTTAAAATTTGCGAAACACGTTGTATTTCATTTTCTCGACCTACAACAGGATCTAACTTGCCTTCTTCGGCCATTACAGTTAGGTCTCTTCCAAAGTTATCTAAAACTGGAGTCTTGGATTTTTTGTTGGTTTTTGATGAACCACCAGCAAACAGGTTTTCTTTTCCAGCATCTTCAGATGAAGTGTCATCGTCATTCGGGAATGCTTCTGCGCTAGGGGTATCTATATAATCGTCGTCGTTCGTTATCATAAGTTTAAATTGTCCTTTTACCACATCATAATCTACCTTCATTTTGTTCAACAATTTTGTAGTGGGATCGTTTTCGTTACGAAGAATACAAAGTAACAAATGCGCCGTATTTATGGAAGTGCTTTGAAAAAGCTTGGCTTCTAAAAAAGTGGTCTTCAACGCTCTTTCCGCTTGGCGGGTAAGGTGAAGGTTCTTTTTGTCATTCATATTTGTAGTAATACCCGGATTTGCAGGGCTTAAAATCTCTACTTTTCTTCTTAAATGGTTTAAATCAATAGTAAGTGCATTTAAAATTGTTACCGCTTTGCCGTCTCTTAAAAGACCGAGCATTAAGTGCTCAGTACCAATAAAATCGTGACCCAAGCGTAGGGCTTCTTCTTTGCTGTATGCAATTACATCTTTAACTCTTGGGGAAAAATTATCGTCCATATTTTAAAATCCTCTTCTTTTTAGGTACTAATTTAACCAAAATAGGGCAAATACTGTTCCTATTTAATTCATTTTAGTAAAAGGACAAAATATATAGGGGAATGCAAAGAATTTTCAGGAATACTTATTAACGATTACAACCCTCAAATTTGTTAATAAATACGTGAATAACCAATGCCAAAAAACCCTGTTAAACCTACGGAAAAGTGTATCTTGCTCCATTAGTTCAAGAACGATAATTAAACATATTTATTTATGGCTGAAGGTGATAAAATAATCCCTATTAACATTGAAGATGAAATGAAATCTGCCTACATCGATTACTCGATGTCGGTCATAGTATCACGTGCACTGCCAGATGTTCGCGATGGAATGAAACCAGTTCACAGAAGGGTTTTGTTCGGAATGCACGAACTAGGCATTAGAGCCACGGGCGCACATAAAAAATCTGCGAGAATTGTAGGTGAAGTTCTCGGTAAGTACCACCCACACGGTGATACATCTGTTTACGATGCAATGGTGCGTATGGCTCAAGAATGGAGCTTGCGCTATATGTTGGTTGATGGGCAAGGTAACTTTGGATCTGTAGATGGCGATAGCCCTGCTGCAATGCGATATACTGAGGCAAGAATGCAGAAAATTTCTGAAGACATGCTTGCAGATATCGATAAAGATACTGTAGATCATCAATTAAATTTTGATGATACCTTAAAAGAACCAACAGTTCTTCCTACACGTGTTCCTGGTCTTTTAATTAATGGTGCTTCAGGTATTGCTGTGGGTATGGCAACAAACATGCCGCCACACAACCTTACCGAAGTTATAAACGGAACAATAGCCTATATTGAAGATAACGACATAGATATTGATGGGCTAATGCAGCACATTAAAGCTCCCGATTTTCCAACGGGAGGAACAATTTATGGTTATGAAGGCGTTCGCGAAGCATTCCATACTGGCCGTGGCCGTGTGGTAATGCGTGCAAAAGCGAGTTTTGAAGAAGTACAGGGACGTGAATGTATTATCGTTACTGAAATTCCATATCAAGTGAACAAAGCGGACATGATTAAGAAAACCGCTGATATGGTAAACGATAAAAAAATTGAAGGCATCTCCAATATCCGTGACGAAAGTGACAGAAATGGAATGCGTATCGTTTATATTTTGAAGCGTGATGCCATCCCAAACATCGTTCTTAATACATTATATAAGTACACAGCATTGCAATCCAGTTTCAGCGTAAACAATATTGCGCTTGTAAAAGGAAGGCCACAAATGCTTAATTTGAAAGAATTAATTCATTATTTCGTCGAGCATCGTCATGAAGTTGTAGTACGTCGTACAGAATACTTACTTCGTAAAGCCGAAGAACGTGCACATATATTAGAAGGGTTAATTATTGCTTCAGATAATATAGATGAAGTAATTAGATTGATCCGTTCATCTTCAAATGCAGATGAAGCAAGAGAAAAGTTAATTGAAGCTTTCAAACTTTCAGAAATACAAGCCAAGGCAATTGTTGAAATGCGTCTGCGCCAATTAACTGGTCTGGAGCAGGACAAACTTCGTACAGAGTATGACGAATTAATGAAAACAATTCAAGGTTATAGAGATATTCTTGCTAGCAAAGAGCTTAGAATGAAAATAATCACAGAAGAGCTTGAAGAAATTCGTGCAAAATATGGTGATGAACGTCGCTCGGTTATTGAATATGCAGGTGGCGATGTAAGCATTACAGATTTAATTGCTGATGAGCAGGTTGTTCTTACAATTTCGCACGCAGGTTATATTAAACGTACTTCGCTTTCAGAATATAAAACACAAAATAGAGGAGGAGTGGGGCAAAAGGCTTCAGCGACTAGAAATGAAGATTTCTTAGAACATCTTTTTGTTGGAACTAATCACCAATATATGTTATTCTTCACCCAAAAAGGAAAATGTTTCTGGATGCGAGTTTTTGAAATTCCTGAAGGAAGTAGAACTTCAAAAGGAAGAGCAATTCAAAACCTTATAAACATTGAACCAGATGATAAGGTAATGGCTTTTATCTGTACTCAAGATCTAAAAGATGAAGCGTATGTAAATAGTCATTATGTAATTATGGCAACCAAAAAAGGTCAAGTTAAGAAAACATCTTTAGAGCAATATTCAAGACCAAGAACTAATGGTATTAACGCCATTACCATTAAAGATGATGATGTATTGCTTGAAGCAAAATTAACAACTGGTAACAGCCAGGTTATGCTTGCCGTAAAATCTGGAAAGGCAATTCGTTTTGAAGAAGAAAAAACAAGACCAATGGGCAGGAATGCTTCTGGAGTTCGTGGTATTAGACTAGGTAATGATAAAGATGAAGTTATAGGAATGATTGCTGTAGAGGATGGCGATTCAGAGATACTAGTAGTGTCTGAAAATGGCTACGGAAAAAGATCATCAATTGAAGATTATAGAATCACTAACCGTGGCGGAAAAGGTGTGAAAACTATTAATATTACCGAAAAAACCGGTAAATTAGTCGCAATAAAGAACGTAACTGATGAAGACGATTTAATGATTATCAATAAATCAGGGATCGCTATACGTATGGCAGTTGCAGATTTACGTGTAATGGGTCGTGCTACACAAGGTGTGCGTTTAATAAAAGTAAGAGACGACGACGCCATTGCTGCAGTTGCAAAAGCAATGAAAGAAGATGAAGACGAAATTGAAATAGAAGGTGAAGCTACCGACGAAAATAACGATGGTAGTACTCTTGATAATAACGAATCTCAAACCGAAAATAACGAATAAACATTAAACCCATGAAAACACGAATTTTAATAACAGGCCTAGCTTTTGTATCTGCTATTTCATTTGGACAAAAAAAGGAAATAAAAAAAGCAGAAAAAGCAATAAAATCTGGCGAATACAGTGAAGCTATAAACTATTTAAAAGAAGCAGAGCTAATGCTTGGCGTTGCCGATAATGATATTAAGGCTCAATTTTATGCTGCTAGAGGTAAAGCTTTATTAGGCTCTGGAAGTACAGATTTTTCTAAACTAAAAGGAGCTGCTGTAGCATTTACCGAAGCTTTAAAACTAGATCCAAAAATGGAAGAACAGTTAGCTACACCTTTACAAAACTTGCGAGCTGGATTAATAAATGGCGCTATTAAAGATCAAAATGCACAGCAGTATAAAATGGCAACCGAGAAACTTTATACAAGTTATATGGTTAGCAAAGATCCATCAGATTTATATTTTGCCGCAAGTAATGCAGTTAATGGTAAAGATTATGAAAATGCCCTAAAGTATTACCAAATGGTTTTAGACTCTGGTTATACAGGAGAAACTTCAGAATTTGTTGCAACTAACAAAGAGACAGGTGAAGTTGAAACTTTTGATTCAGAAAACTTAAGAAACATAGCTATTAAAACAGGGGAATTTATAAAGCCAGATACCCGAGTTACCGAATCTAGAAAAGGTGAAATTCTTAGAAATATGACCCTTATTTATATTGAACAAGATGATAATGAAAAAGCCACGGCTGTTATGAAAGAAGCCCGTGCTGAAAACCCCAGTGATGTCTATTTAATGCGTGCAGATGCAGATATGAGCTACAAAATGGGCGACATAGCAAGATATAACGAGCTAATGGGTAAAATTGTAGATTCAGACCCTGAAAATCCTGAAATCTATTTTAACCTAGGTGTTGGTAGTGCTGAAATTGGTAACAAAGAAAAAGCTATTGAATATTATAATAAAGCTTTGGAGTTAAAGCCAGATTACGAAGCAGCACTAATTAATGTTGCTGTTTTAAAACTTTCTGGAGAGGATAAATTGGTTGAGGAAATGAACGCTTTAGGTAATTCAAGAGCAGACAATCAAAAGTATGATGAGTTAAAGGATCAACGTAAAAATATTTATATTGAAACGGCTCCTTATCTGGAAAAAGCTTTAAAATTAAGCCCAAACAACCCTGAAGTGCTTAGAACTTTAATGAATATTTACGGACAATTGGCAAATGATGCGAAATATAAAGAAATGAAAGCTAAACTTGATTCTATAGAGAAAAAAGGATAATATAAGTTTTCAAATTTATTAAAAGCAAAACCCTCTGAAAATTCAGAGGGTTTTGCTTTTTTAGATAATTCGTTTTATAACCCGAAGTTTATGCGTATGGTTTCGTAAATCATAATTAAAAACACCACTATGATCCAGTCTATCTATACGCACTTTTCCGTGAGCATGGATAATATAATTATCCTTCATAATAATACCAACGTGGGTTATTTTACCTTCCTCATTATCAAAAAATGCCAAATCGCCTGGTTCGCTTTCTTCAATAAAACTTAGTGCTTCACCTTGTGTAGCTTGCTGGCTGGCATCTCGCAATAGTTTGTGACCGTTTAGCTTGTAAACCATTTGGGTAAAACCACTACAATCAATGCCAAAAGGTGTTTTTCCACCCCATAAATAAGGGCTGTTTAAATAGAGTAGTGCGGTTTCAATTAAATGTTCCTTCGGAAGTTTTTCAGAAATAAATTTTCCTTCAAAATAATGTTTTAAATATTCTGTAGCTGAAATAGTGCTTCCCAAACAAATTGAAAGTAATTGGTTTTCTTCAGCCGATACAACATCAACTAAATCCGTAGAAAGTTTAAGTTCTCTCTTTTGAAAATCTGAATAATTTTCTTCTGAAATTATAAGAAACTGCTTATTATCAATCCAACCTTCATATTTATCGAAGGCTAAACGAATACGGCTCCATTTTTTACGAGATTCTAACACTTTAAAATGTTCGCCATAAACCACTTGCGAAACCATTTCGCTCGCATCTGCAGCTTCGGCTCGAAGAGGAACTATACTTAAATTACAGATTCCGTAATCCATTCAGAAATTATTGAAATATACGGTTTAGATTCGTTCAATTACCATTGCAGAAGCACCACCACCACCATTACAGATTGCTGCAGCACCAATTTTAGCATTGTTTTGTTTTAATACGCTAAGAAGCGTAATTAAAATACGAACTCCACTACAACCTAATGGATGGCCTAAAGAAACGGCGCCTCCATTTACATTTACGTTACTATCGTTAAGACCTAAAATTTTCATGTTTGCAAGACCCACAACTGCAAAAGCTTCGTTAAACTCAAAATAATCTACATCCTTAATATCAATACCAGCTTTTGCAATTGCTTTTGGAATTGCTTTTGATGGTGAGGTGGTAAACCATTTCGGCTCCTGAGCTGCATCAGCATAACTTTTAATGTAAGCTAATGGAGTTAGTCCTAATTCTTTTGCTTTTGTTTCGCTCATTAAAATCATTGCGCCTGCACCATCATTAATTGTTGATGAATTTGCAGCTGTAGCGGTTCCATCTTTTGAAAATGCCGGACGCAAAGTAGAAATTCGGTCCATTTTTACATTTTTAAACTCTTCGTCTTCAGAAACTATTACTGGTTCTCCACGACGTTGTGGTACTTCAACAGGAACAACTTCGTCATTAAATTTCCCATCTGCCCAAGCTTTTGCTGCACGTTCATAAGATTTTACAGCGAAAGCATCTTGGTCTTCACGAGAAAAATTATATTCCGTAGCACAAAGATCTGCGCAAGTTCCCATTGCATTACGGTCGTAAGCATCTACCAGACCGTCTTTTTGCATTCCATCAATCAGAGTTGCTGGACCAAATTTTGTTCCACTACGCATATGTACATAATGTGGAATATTACTCATGCTTTCCATTCCGCCGGCAACAACTACATCTGCATCGCCAAGTGCTATTGTTTGAGCAGCATTCATAACTGCTTTCATTCCTGAAGCGCAAACTTTGTTTACGGTTGTAGCAGGAACACTATCAGGAATTCCAGCACCCATAGCTGCTTGACGGGCTGGCGCTTGACCAACACCGGCCTGAACCACGTTGCCCATATATACTTCTTGAACCAGGCTTGGGTCTAGATTTATTTTTTCTAATGCACCTTTAATGGCCGCAGAACCTAATTGTGTTGCGGTTAATGAAGAAAGGCTTCCCATAAAACTGCCAATTGGCGTTCTTGCTACGGATACTATAACTACTTTATTACTCATGCTATTGTTTTATATAATTAAATAAGGACTGCGAAATTACAGATTTCCAACTTAAAAATCAATCTTTGCTTGTATAGGTTTTGGGATAACTCGTTCCTTAATTTATACCTTTACTTTAAGTAATCATTTTATGAAGAACCTTTTTTCTTTGTTCGCTAAAAATCAATCCCTTATATATAAGGTTTTTCTTTTTATATTTTCGACACTACTAATCATTTATTTTCTGCCAAAAGGAGGACAGTTTAAGTATAATTTCCAAAAAGGAAAACCTTGGCAGTACGAGAATTTATATGCCCCTTTTAGCTTCACAATTAAAAAAAATGAAGATGATATAAAAAAGGAGCGTACTGAAATTAGAGAGCATGCTATACCATACTTTGATTTCGACAATGAAGTTGAAGCTACTGTTTCTAGAAATTTTCAAAATAACTTACAAACTAGATATGTAGACAGCTTGCATAAAACTTCAATAAAAACAATTGAAAAGTTGGGTACTACTTTTATAACCGAAGTATATAGAAATGGAGTAACCAATGAAATACACGCTTATGATGATGATAAACTTATTTACCTAAAAAATGGAAATGAGATTGAAGAACGCAATTATTCGCAATTGTTTAAAACAGACAATCTGAATAAAAAAGTGCGAGATTTAGTTGAAAAAAATAATGTTGAAGATGCGCAAGTATTATTGTATAATGTTCTTAATGCGGTTTTTAAACCTAATGTGAAATTAAATTCAAAATTAACCGAAGCAGCTATAGATGCCGAAATAAATGCATTAAACCCAAACCGCGGAATTATTGAAAAAGGAGGAAGAATTATAGCAAAGGGTGAAGTAGTTGAAGGTGATAAATTCCAAGTTTTAAATTCACTAAAAGCAGAATTTGATAGTCAGATTTGGAGTGAAAACAATTATTTATGGCTTTTGGTGGGCTATACTATATTAGTTTCATTGGTTTTTTTGATGCTTTTTCTATTTCTGAAAAATTATAGGCCCTACATCTACAACAATAACACAAAGGTAACCTTCATATTTTTCAACATTTTTTTGATGGTTTTCCTTACCACGCTCGTGCTAAAAATACATTCAGATTATGTTTATGTGGTTCCAATCTGTATTCTACCTCTTATACTTAAAGCTTTTTTCGATCCGCGCGTAGGTCTTTTTGTTCACGTTTTAGCAATTTTACTATTAGGGTTTATCGTTCCGAATAGTTTTGAATATATGTTTCTTCAGTTTATTGCAGGAATTGTTACAATTCTAACTGTTTCAGAATTATACAAAAGAGCTAATCTGTTTATTTCCGTAGGTCAGATTACGTTAATATACATCATTGGTTATTTCGCTTTCTTTGTTATTCAAGAAGGGAATATCCAAACGATGGAATGGCAAAATTTTCAATATTTCATTTTTTGTGGTTTGGCAACGCTTTTTGTGCATCCATTGATTTATTTCTATGAAAAAATATTCGGGTTAGTTTCAGATGTTTCGTTGTTAGAACTTAGTGATACCAATTCAAAATTGCTAAAAGAGCTTTCAAACAAAGCACCTGGGACGTTTCACCATTCATTAAACGTAGCAAATCTAGCTGAAGCTTCTGCAAATGAAATAGGTGCAAACAGTATGTTAGTTAGAGTAGGAGCGTTATACCACGATATTGGTAAGATGCAGAACCCTTCTATGTTTACCGAAAATCAAACCAATTCAATAAACCCTCACAACGAACTTGAGCCTAAAGAAAGTGCTAGAATAATAACAGATCACGTAATAAAAGGAATTGAAATAGCTAGAAAGCATAACCTTCCTGATAGAGTAATTGATTTTATAAGAACCCACCACGGAACAAGTTTGGTATATTATTTTTATAAAAAAGAAAAAGATACTCAAGGAGAAGTAGACAAAGAAGATTTTAGCTATCCAGGACCAATACCTTTTTCAAAAGAAACGGCAATACTAATGATGGCAGATAGTGTTGAGGCGGCGAGTAAAAGCTTAAAAGAGCCGTCTTCTACAATAATTGATGCGTTTGTTGAAAAAATAATTAACAACCAAATGGCGCAAGGTCAGTTTTTGAATGCGAATATTACATTTAAGGAAATTGAAACCATAAAAAAGGTTTTGAAGAAAAAATTGAACAATATTTATCATCTTCGGGTTGAGTATCCAGAATAATTTTTATTAAACTATATTTTTTTTATTGTAAGTTACTCATTAAGAGAGTACTTTATTTTTCTGAAAAAAAACGCGAAAATTTTGTTGTATTATATCATTTATAAACATACATTTGCAACCGCATTTTAGGATGACGATGTTCATAAAAAAATTGGAGAGGTGCCGGAGTGGTAACGGAGCAGATTGCTAATCTGTCGACGGGTAACCGTCGCCAGGGTTCGAATCCCTGTCTCTCCGCATTATAATAGAGTTTAAAAAACTCCAAAATTACAGTGAACAATATTTATTGCTGTTCACGGGGTGTAGCGTAGCCCGGTTATCGCGCCTGCTTTGGGAGCAGGAGGTCGCAGGTTCGAATCCTGCCACCCCGACAAAAAGCTGGACAATTTATTGTTCGGCTTTTTTTTATTTTTATTGGTCGCATAGCTCAGCTGGATAGAGCACCTGCCTTCTAAGCAGGCGGTCGAAGGTTCGAATCCTTCTGCGATCACATTCAATCCCCTTATTAGGGGATTTTTTGTTTTTAGGAATTATGCCTTCAAACAAACAAGCATTACCTTTTTATCTTCTAAATCGGTCACAAAAAATAAGTAAACATTACCACCATCCGCAATTTTCCACTTTTTACGGATTATTGCTACAGATTCAGGAAAATTTCTTGTTGTGATATTTGCCTTTTTAAAGGTTAATGCTGATCGCATTTCAGTTTTAGTATAAGGAATTACCTTTTCAATGCTAAAACATCTACCAGGGAAGTGTAACATACCATCACTTGTATAGAGATGTGTGTTTTTATGAAGTTTGTTTAGCTTTAGTTTCTCTGAAACCAAATCGAATGCTCCACTTTTTAGGATAGCGGTGTTGGGTTCATATAAATAGTGCTGTGGTAAACTGTAAGTTGCTTTAAAAGTTTCTCCCCAATTATAATTAAATTTTTCAGCACCTGATTTTGTGAAATTTATGGTTTTGATTTTTAGTGTTTTGTTTGCACCCTTTTTCAACAACCATAATAATTCCTTTACTTCATTTTCAATCGCTACAATATGTATTTCTGTAACGTGTTTCAATTCGCTTAAACCTATTGAAATATCAAGCATTGGTGAAGTTTTCAAAAGAAAAACTTCGCAATGCTTTAATAGTTCTGAACTATTTTCTGGGATGTTAGGGGCGCAGTCTTTTAGAAAAAACACTTTGCCTTTGCTTTTGTGACGACGGGAAGGATCTGCGTAAATAACGCTATAATTACTTTTTAAAACTTCGTTTAAACCATCTTCAGAATAACAAGTAATATTCTTCTTTCCAAAAACTTCAAAATTATGGTTTGTTATTTCTGAAAGTGGTGCATTAATTTCAAAATGAGAAACCGTTGAAAATTTTTCAGCAAAGAAGAAGCAATCTATCCCAAAACCACCTGTTATATCTGCAATTGTTACGCCTTTAACTAATGAAGCTTTGTATTTAGCAGTAACTTCAGAAGAAGTCTGCTCTAAATTCAGTTTAGGTGGAAATAATATATCTTGATTTTGAAACCAAGTGGGAAGTTTTTTTTCAGCCTTTTTTCTACTCTCAATTTGCTGCATTAATTCTTGCACTGTCACATTTTGAAAAGGACTTCCCGCAAAAGCAAGTTTAGAAACTTCTCCTTCAAAATTTTTGATAAAATTTTGAACTTCAGTATTTAAAAGGTTTTTATTAATCAAAAAATTAAAGGTTTCGTGTAAGACGTTTTACTATTTTGTATTCCGAAAGAAATTCTTGTGCAATTACTTTTAAGGCGGTGTAGGTTGGAATGGCTAAAATCATACCAGGAATGCCAAATACGAAACCAGCGATTACAATTACTAGAAAAATTTCTAGTGGATGAGATCGAACACTATGACCAAAAATAACAGGTTGTGATATAAAATTATCGAAAAGCTGGGCTATCGCATAACCGCCTGTGGCTATTGAAAGTAAAGGTAGGAGACCACTTGAAAAATCAGCACCAAGATTATTGGATATTATTACTAGCAACATTAATCCCCAACCTATTAGCGGTCCTAAATAAGGCACAATATTTAAAAAAGCACAAATTAACGCCACAGCCACGGCATCATCAACATCTAAATATAGTAGCAATACGGAATAGAAAAGAGCAAGTATAAAAATTTGTAAAAATAGTCCTATAAAGTATCTGGAAAGCAACTCTTTAATTTTTAGTAATATACGCTTAAATTTAACCTCGTTTTCTTTTTTTGCAAATACAAGTGCTGAACGCGCTATAAGACTTTCATCTTTTAATAGAAAAAATGAGATAAACAAAACTGAGAAAATACCAATAACAGTACTAGCTATGTTGTCGAAAAAAATATCTACAAAACTCGGAATTATTTCAACATCCATATTCTGCACGTAGCTAGTGCGTTTTATGGCTTCAACCAACTGAAAATGATCAACGCCCAAGTAGTCGCTTGCCTGAACATTAAGTTCGTTTAAATCGTCTTTTACTTGTTCAAAATCTATTTTGGAAATGTGTTTACCTTGTTCAATTATAATAGGAACAAAAATGCTCATTATTAAACTGAAGGTAGCTATAATGAGCAGCAGTGTAATTACAGATGCAAATGTGTTTCCAAACTTCAGCTTTGTTTTTAGGAATAAAACCACAAGTCTTCCAATTAAAGAAAGTACTAACGCTAGCCCAATGTAAAGTATTAAGGCTTGAATTTGGTATAGAAACCAAAGTAAAGTAATTATGCCCACTAGTACAGCTAGTGCTCTTAATAAGCCAACGGTTATTGCTTTTGCAGAGGTTTTCACATCGTAAATATACTATATTATGAAGTAGAAAAGATCAAAATTTTGTTAAGAGCAAAAGGTTATTCTTGTTTTCGAGAAATCATCACTTTGTTGAAATTACTTGCTTTTTTATGTGCATCGAAGTAAATCCAAATTGGGATTGTAACGGAAAGTGTAGCAATAAAACCAAAGATAAAAATTGTTCTTGTGAGGAATAAAGCTAAAATTAAAACTAGTATACCTATAAACTTTGAAGGCTGCGCAAAAAGGCGATTGATATATTTTTTATGCTTATCCGTAAGGTTCCCGAAGATAATTCCATCTATGTGATACAGCAGCCACTAACAGTCTATCGAAGAGGTTGTCAAAGTATCGTCTGTTGAATTTATAACAGAATTCGTTCAGGTAAT
>Ga0256845_1002222_pt1 | contig 14328 bp, 7 predicted proteins | sample RiftiametaG_FD_189101 | JGI IMG/M metagenome (GOLD analysis project Ga0256845, IMG submission 189101) | Tube worm associated microbial communities from hydrothermal vent at the East Pacific Rise, Pacific Ocean - Riftia | ecosystem: Host-associated > Annelida > Integument > Unclassified ...
CTGCCGGCAGGGAAAACTCCCTCTGCCACAGTACCTGCCACCCTGCCGGCAAGATCATACACTGTGATAGAAACATCTGCCTCTGATGGAAGATTGAAGGTAATGCCAAGGGCTGCGGAGAAGGGATTTGGAGACAACTTAGTTATCCCAAAAGTTGAAGAAACACCACCGGATTCAATACCTGTCTCCGGTGCATACTTTATAAGAAAACCCTGCTGCCCATTTTCAGGAGACCAGGCCTTCCCGGCAGCAATGTAGCCGCCCTGGGAAAGTTGTCGTGCTGAGTAAATAGCAACGCATCCGGAATTGTACACATAATCCCGCCAGAGTTCGTTGCCCTGGGAATCATGACGGGAGATCATTCCGCTCAATTCAGTTCTGGTACCGCCGGATGGTACATATTCCGCGTTTTCCCCTCCGAAGAGAATTCCACCATCCATTGTCGTACTTACTGACCAGCCGTAATTGCTGCCCCAGCCGGGTGGCTCGAATTCCCATTGATAGTTTCCCAGATAATCTGTATGAAAAATGTCCGGATGATAGTTGTTCACAATCAGCAAACCGTTATCAGATGCTTCACACATATCAAAGCCATACTGTCCCTGCATTTCAGGTATTCTGTATTCAGAGAGTAAATCACCGTTCAAGCTGTACCTTACGATATATGTTCCACCGGGGTCCCCCTCCAGCCTTCCGCTGCAGAGAACTGTGATGACATCGTCTATACAAAGAATGCCCCGGGCTCTATCCCATTTTATCCACCCCCATTCCCTTGTCCACAGAGTATCTCCCTGGGCATCTGTACGGAGAATCCAGGCCTGGTTCATACCCTCCTCGGGATCAATATCACCACAGATTGCGAAACCTCCGTCGGGAAGTTCAACAATATCCATCCCGTAACTCTTTCTGCCGTCATCAAGCTCGTATACTTTTGACCAAATTCTTTCTCCGGCACTGGAGACTTTGGCTAATGCAAGCGCTGTTTGCTGAGAACCCTCTTCTACAAGACCAGTGCCTGCGACAATAATTGAACCATCTTGCAATTCGAGAAGTGCGTAACCAACATAGATAGATGGATGAACATTTTGTATGTCGCTGAATTCCCAGAGAAGATTACCATCTTTATCGTAACAGAAAAGGCAATTCCATTCACCGGTACTAATTTCCCACCCGCAACAGAGGAAATTTCCATCAGATGTTTCCAGTACGCTTTCATAGTTGTGCCCAGGACACAACCTCTCCCACTCAATAGCCGGAGGGCTCATTGTGGCTGCTGAAGCAGCAGAGACAAAAAGCAGGCTGATGATGATGATTACTGTTCTCACTGTGCCTTCCTCTCCTACTCTGTAAGCTTAACCCAGCCGATTCGAATGTCAACAGGCTGAGGAACCATAGGAGCCGGAGGTTTCCCGGTTCTGAAGCTTAACCAGAGGTCTGTGGCTTCTTCAGAGTTCCATCCCAGACCACTTACGGTGCTGAGGTCAAGGGGGCCATAGGTTTTCCACTGATCTGTGCCATTCATGATAGCACCAATTTCACTTTCATTGCTCAGGTTGGCTGTAAGCGTGTCTCCTGATGAACTTACCCACCAGAGATGCAGAACACTTCCGGCTGCCCCTGAGGTGTTGTGGTTCATGCAAACTGCTCCAAGACTGAGGTTGCGATAGATATCTGTATCTATTGCAGAGTTTCCTGGCACTGACAGTCTGATGTCTCCCTTGAGAATGGGGCCGATTATCGCAGGGTCAAGAACTCCCTCAAACATCCCGCTTACAGAGTCTGAAAAGCCTGTGGACTTCCAGAGACCTCCAACAGCAGAGATGTCGTTTGTATACCAGGCAGGAATATCTGTTCTTGCCTCAGTCATATCCCAGGGATTGTGCCTGACTGCTGTTGCATAATCGCGGGGATCAACTACATGAACAAGGTGGGCACTGTTGTCTGTTGAATCAGGTTCACCCACCCAGGTCTCTGCGTAAACCTTAAGAACATGAACACCTGTGTCTGTTGAATCCGGTGACCAGTTAAAGATGACATCGGTTCTGTCGGGATTCCAGCAGCTGTCTGTGCTGAGCCCGTCAAAGCTGATCTTTGCTGAGTCAAGCTTCTCACCATTCGTTTCGTCGTAAAGGAATGCCCATATACCTGTCTTTGAGCCGGTTCCCATGTTGTAAAACCTTGCCAGTACATCAACCTGCTCTCCTGCGGGGCTTCTGTTGTCTGCAAGAGTATCTCCTCTTGCTGGAAGGATTGTATTGACATCAGGATCAGTAATCCGAACATCGGCAGGAAGATATTCAGGGTCTATCATCTGCAGAAGCCTTGCCTCTCCGGCGGCAAGAGTATCAAAAAAAGTGTATTCATCCCTCGCTGTCATCTCTCCTTCAATCAGGCATCTTCTGCTGTGATCAAGAGCGTATTCGCTGAATGGAGTGCCTCTGGGGAAGTCGCCGGTTTCAACAACTATTCTGTACGGATTGTTGTTTGCTCTGCAGTATCGGTTAAGGTAGTAAAGGTAGCAGCTGCTGTGTGTGCTGTCTGTGAATACTTTGATTTGGGGCCCCCTGAAGTCTATGGGAACGAATGAACGGTCATAACGGATAACCGCTTCGTTCTCTCTGTTCTCCCACCAGCTCAGCCGTGCAAGTTCGGGGGCTACCTGAGCAATACTGCCGAATGTTCGTTTGATACTGTTCCACAGCCTGCCGTAAGCGGCAAACTTCCACTTCAGATAGTTCTCTCTGTTTCTCTGGTTCGACGGCGCTGGCACCGGCCTTGAAGGAAGATCATACAGGGGGTCGTATCCGTCGATGAAAGGTGCAATGGAATCAGGTGGAATGAAGGTGATATCGTCTGTTGGTCTGGTGCTGTACACCCATCTCTCGTAGGGAGCATCGTATGGAATGTTGTTTTCATCCAGAAGCCCGGCATCTGTGTAATCTCCCTGCCCTCCTGCGTAGGTTGTGAGACAATACGGAAGAATAGCTTTTGCCTGACGGATAAGGGCGCTGTTGCAGTTCATCAGAAATTCCTGAGGCGTGGGTATGCGGTAGTTGTAAGAATCATAGCCAAGAATGATTCTCTGCGGCGGCCCTGGTATTGTATCCCACATCCCTGTTCCCCCGGCTCTGCCGAACGACTGGGGAACAAACAACACAGAGATGTCTTTCTTCGGCATTGTTGTGTTCCTGATGTGCCATGCGGTGATGAATGTTGAATCCATCCCTTCTTCGTAGTGATCCAGCATCCAGTTCTCAAGACTGTCTCCAAGGTGCTGGGTATACCCATTGCTGTTCTGATACTGAGTTCCCACCAGCCTGAAAGGGTAAGCATCCTGCGCTATGAAGTGCGGGTAGTTGTTCTCGAGGGCTGGTTGCGGGCCGGATGGGTTGTAGCCCCGGTATTTCATGGAAAACAGTGATCTTACAACCCGGGCCTGTGTGGCGAAGTTGGGTGGAGTACCATTGTTGTCATCATCGATGTTGTGTGCCCCGGCCCAGTCTTTGATGGTGTGCATGGTTGAAATTACATAGCAGAACTCCCTTGAAGAGTCTTCCCGCTTTATATAGTGATTCATCCACGAGATAACTCCTCTTGGGTCTACCGTTTCAAATGAGGGCTGCCACTTCACGGTGCTGTCGATGTCGGGTCTGTAGACGCTGTCCATGGCCTGCGTGAACAGACTCGGCATGTAGTCATCGTATTCGGCATAAACAAGATCAATGCTGTCTGTTACCATTCTGTTCCACTGAATGGCAGGGGCTTCATCGTAACCATAGTAAAGCCACACGCTGTGAGAGTTCTGATTGAACAAAGTCTCCAGATACTCTGCTACAGTTGTCATCTCTGTTATCATTTCACTCGGAAACTTTTTTGCGAGAAGAGTGTCGTCATTGCATGTGTGGGCTGTAGACCCAACATAGTATACAAGATCTTTCCATCCTGGTCTTGAATATGCCGAATCGGTGTTCATTGCAAACATATGCGCATACCAGTTGGTTACGCAGGTGATATTCCAGGGGTTGATTACTGTGAGCATTCCTGTGGTGTCTCCGGAAAGAACCACTTTGGCCAGAATTGAATCAGCTTCGTAATACTGCCTGCTTAACCCGTCAAAGTTGTGCCATGAGAGCATGCAGAAGAACTCTGTGTCTATGTTTTTGTAATCCGGTTTAAGACCAATCACCGGGATTGTGTTTGGAGGGGGACTGTCGGAATGGGAAACAACTGTTATTGACAGAAGACAGATGAGTACTGAAAGTACCGTTCCTGAACGCATGGTGTGCCCCTCTTTCATGTCTGAACTGGTAACATACAGTTTACACACGAATATGACAGTACATGGGGGGGGGCATGTCAAGAGGAAATTATCTACGGGATTTCTGCAGCTGACTGTTTTCTTTTATTATGGGATACAGGGTAATGATGATTCTTATTTAAGAACCCGGTTTCCCTCACGCCAGATGGTTTCAAAGGCTTCATCCCAGTCGTGCTCCAGGCCTCTCTGCCGGGCCTTCTTCCCCATTGATTTTCTTAGGCCTTCGTTTGTTAAGAGAGTCAGGATTGCTTCGGCAAGACTTGATGAGTCCAACCCTTTGCACACAATTCCAGTTTCTCCGGGAATGATAATCTCCTGAGGACCGCCTTTGTCGGTAACTATGCAGGGTATACCGGATGCCTGGGCTTCCAGAACCGAATTGCCGTAGGTATCCTTTGTTGACGGGAAAACAAAGATATCACACGATGCGCATATTCTGGAAAAGTTTTCTCCGGAAAGGGTTCCGCAGAAATAGCCCCCTTTTCCCAGAAGCATTTTTCCCAGTTCGCGGATGTAAGGGCCGTCACCTGCAAGAAAGAGTTCAACATTCCTGAACTTTTTTCTTACCTTCAGAAAGGCATCTGCCAGAACATCGAGATCCTTCTCCCTTGAAATTCTGCCTGTGTACAGAAGTTTAAGAGATTCGCGGCTGCCTCCGAACCGTGCCATGAAATTCTCTGTTTTCCACTTCGGAGAGAATGCCTTGTGGTCTGTTCCTCTTGGAAATGCCGTCATTTTTGACCTTGATACGCCGAGGGCCTCCAGATCATCCATATAAAACCGGCTTGGAACCATAACAATCTCTGACAGGGAGTACACCCAGCCGGTTCCGGCACTTATCATGTCGGCTATGCGGGAATCCTCAACAATATCGTTGGCGTGTCTGGGCCAGTCTGTGTGGTAAATGGAAACAGTAGGTATACCAAGCAGTTTTGCAATACCCAGTGCGGCAAAACCCAGAGGGCCTGGCGTTGAAAGATAGACAAGCTCAAAGTCGTTCTCTTCAAAAAACCTCAGCATTTCCAGAAAAGGCGGTATTGAAAATTTCTTTGTGGGGTAATCTGGAAGGCTGAATTCTTTAATAGGCTTGAAGTTAACCACCCACCCAGGGAATGATACAGCCTTTTCCTGACACGCCAGTATGGCCAGCTGATGATTTGATTTAACAGAGAGCATTCCAAACTTCTGAATAGTTCTTGAAACACCGTTCAGGTCTGTAATTGTGTCTGTAACCCATGCTCTTTTGCCCGACCTGCGGGCAGCAGGGGATTGTGCACCGAGTTCACTGCAGATTCTGTTTACCTGATCCCGACCTCTTTTTCTGTCCATATAGGTTACAGGAAAGGGAATGTTAAGAAGCAGAATGGGAATCATTGCTGTAAATGACTCGAGGGCCTCAAGAACCTTGCCGGTGCTGAGCCTTGTGGCCAGAAGCTCTGACGAGCGCCTTAAAAGACTGTTGGTCAGCCTGTTCAGGATTTCAAATGTTCTTTCCTCTATACCCTCTTTTTCAAGCTCCGGGCTGCCTTTGCGGAGGTTGAGGTCTTTACCTATTTCAATCAGTTCATCTGCAAGAAAGCTCTCCAGATCCGAGCTGTTTCCCCTGGCTTTTTTAAGGAGATGATGGAAAAGAAAGTCGGCTTTGTGCCACAGCGTTGGTTCTTCCGGGCCATCCGGCGAAATCGGGCTGAGGAAATTGTCAACTGCAATGGTTGCCGCTGTTGGTACACTCTTTGACATCAGGCGGTCTCTGTAGAAAGAGTAAGCGATGGAATACACCGCATAGGCTGACCTTACGGCACTGCCGTGGTCGCCGTACAGTTTACCCTCACCGCGGGATACCCTTTCAAGAAAGTCTCTGTATGAACCGTCTGACTCGGCTTCCGTCCACGTAAGGCCGGCAAACCTGCCGCAGTGATCATCGCTGCCGGCGGTGAAGCCCCTGAAGCCTTCTCCTCTGATAAGTTCTGCCATCTGAACAGAAGCAAGGTTTTCCCAAACAGCGCGGCTGCCGTTTCTGCCCTCAACAAGCATTACCTTTGAAACAATGTTTTTCCACTCTTCCGGCGAAAGATCTTCGCCCGAGAAGTAAAAAGGATGGGCCAGTGAATTGATAATCTTTTCAGTAGCCATATACTCCAGCAGATCATACGCGTTGTCGCGGAGCTTCATGAACACTTCGTGCTGCTTTTCGTTTATATCGTAGGCTAATATGTGAACAGGCTTCTTTGATTCAGGAAGAAGGGCACTGACCTCTTCGCTGATGAACACTCCAGGCAGATGATTTATCTCCAGAACGCCTTCGATGGTATTCACATCTGTAAGAGTAACAAGATCCATACCGTGTTTTCTTGCCTGATAGTAAATAAGTTCCGGAGGTGTAAAACTTTCAGGCGCCTTCAGGGTACGCAGTATCCACCGCGCAGACTGCTTTGACGCTGAAGAATGAACATGCAGATCGCACTTTGTGTTGCTCATACCAGTAAAAACCCTTTCCTCTGACATTGCCTCCCTGGAGGGTAAGATACTCAGTTGGCTGGATCAACAGCAATTATCTCGAACAGCTGCCCGACACAGGAAGGCTCAAGGGTTGATCTGTACAGATATCTATCTTCCGAAACAAAACCGAAACATGAATTTGTAGCTTATCATCATCTGACAACAGTCAAGGTAAAACACTCTGCGGAAAAAGGTCCTCTGGTAAACAGAGTGTCTGCGTGAAGTTGAATTTCCGTGTCAACAGTATGGGTACACACAATACTGTCCAGCACTGCTCCCGCGTTCTCTCCCCATGGAAGAACGGGAGGCAGAACTACTGTATATTCTCCGGGTATTGGATTTGCTCTGAACTCCCTCAGGGAAACAATATCCAGAGGTGTTTCCACATAACCCAGCTCCGGATTTTCAAAGTGTGAGATTGCGCCACACAGCACTAACACAGGCAGGTTTTTCCCGGTGGCCCAGGCTCCGGCATCACGAACAACCAGAAGAGGAGCACGATATCCTGCCAGAGTTGTATCTGTGTAGTTGGTCTCGCTTCTGAACTGAAAGTTGCAAAGCGCAGTAAGAATCAGGAAAATTCCAGCTATTACATGCCCCTTCCATCCCCAGCGCGAAAGCAGCAGCATCGCTCCTGTGATGAGAGCCGGAAACCCGGCCATCAGATATCTGAAGAATGTGTATTCCATCTGTGTAGCAGTTACAAAAACAATGAGAGTAAAGAACAGTATCATCAGATACGGAGTGAGAACCAGAGCGATATGTATACTCTTGGGAGACTTTCTCGTAAACAGTATCTGGTACATCAGAGCCAGAAACAGCAGTATTGTGAAATAGTTCTGGAATCGGGCAACTATACCGAAGAAACACAAGAGGAGGCCTAGAATTGTACCAGTCAGTATTCCCTTCTCTTTGCCGTAAAGCAGTCCAACGCCAGCTGAAAGCGGAATCCAGCGGTAGTCAGCAGTTAGAAAATAGCCAAAGAATTTTAGCCGATGCAGAGCTAAAGAGAGGCTGAATGCTTGATCAATTCCGGGGGTGTTTCCTGACATAAACACATAACCGTTTGCAAGGTAGTTGGAAATTCCGCTGACCACCGGCACCAGAAAAGGCAGCAACAACACAAGAATTCTTTTTTGGTGTCGTCTGTTTTTTACAAAAAGATCGGCTGCCAGGCAGGCCAGTGGAACCATCATTGCCTGTTCCCGCATCATAACAGCAAAAATCATCATTGCCGAAGCCCTGATGTACTGATTACGGTTGTAGAAGAAAAGTCCCCATACAGACATCGCCATAACAGCAGCAATTGGCAGTGGACGGAATGCTTGAGCAAGAAACAGAGGACTTGCCAGAAGAGCAACACCAGACAGTGTACCAGTAAGTGTTCCGCCAATATCCTTGCCCAATCTGTAGGTACCTGTAACAGCAAGATATGTGAAAATAGCCGGAAGCAAATGAGCTGTGAAGGTGGAACTTCCAAAAACTTTCATAAACACAGCCCAGAGCCAGAAATAGAAAGCTGCATGCCCGCCTGCAGTTTCTCCCCGTCCCGTGCCGGATGGAATCAGCGGTAATCCGTTGTTAGATAACCAACTTGCACATTTATAGCCATATCCCCAGGCATCACCATAAACTGGTATACCGGAGTAAACAAAAAGGTAAAGAGCAGAAACTGCGATCAGTGCCAGAACAGGAAAAAGCCAGCTATGTTTTTTCAATAAATCGTGCCCTGACCTTTCAGCTTGTATCCTGGAATACTGCGACTTCGTTGTTAGTCGAAAAGGATCGCTTTCAGAAGGTTCCCGATCATCGCCGCTAATAGTAAACAAGGCACCCAGGATGTCAAGAGATTCACTATTCCAGCCAATCCAATACCAGGAAAGGCTTTGGCAACAACGTCATTGCACAGTTCTACACACAGTATTCATGATCAGTCGCCGGGATCAATAGCAATTATTCCCTGCGGGCCCTCTCCCCCTGCCTGGAGCGAATCAACAACGGAAAATGTTTGTGCATCCAGCATGTAGACTTTTGCAATACCGAATGATGTTGCAAAAAGAGTGTCTCCCCACACAGCCAGGTTTGTTGCTGCGAACGGGAGATCAATCCCGGTGAAGTCACCTGTTTCTGTGTATTTCACCAGCCCGCCACTTCCCCACCCGTCAGGGCTGATGAAGTTGTCATTTATTCTGATGCCTTCTCCGGGGGCTCCTCCGCAGGGGATAACAGCTGTTATTTCAAGTGTCTCCGGGTTTATCACCGTAACTTTGCCGTTATCGGTGTAGGTGGTAGAGTAACAGTGAATCATTCCCGAAGTCTGCAGCTTCAGCCAGTGTGTGTTCACGCCTGTATCTATCCACTTGATCAGTTCCCCTGAAACAGGGTTGATCACAGAAACCCCGCCGAGTGAGGATGCATCCGGGTAGTTGGCGTGCCCTACAAACAGTTTTCCACCGCTGTATGCAATACCGCTTGGATTTGATCGTGTGTGTATCATTCCAGTTACCCCGGCCGACTGAATACTGAAAACGGCAACACTGTCTGTAAGGCAAAGAGCACTGTAACCGGTATCGCCTGCCAGGCAAAATGAATAGGGATTGCTGCCTGATGGAAACTGAATTGTTTTTTCTGTTACTCCCGTTGTGTTGCATGAAAAAACACGAAGCTCGGCACTTAAAGAGGAAAGAACCGCAAAATGGCCTTTATCAATTTCAATAATCTGATTAGGTGCTTCTCCTGTTGACCATGCATTTACAATCAGGGAATCGGAAGCAACAAAGTAAGCATCTGCGTTGCCGGACAGGCCGTTAAACCACACAACGAAAGAACCACCTGGCGTGTTGCCCTCCACAGGCCCTGCAACATCTCTGCAGGATGATGCAAGAAGAATCAGCAGAATCATCGTAAAAATGTATGTTGTTCTCATGTTACTCTCCTGTGTATTCGAATGTCAGTCGAAAAGTTCTTCGGGGTCCCGGGAAACCGTTTGTTTCCTGATAACCAGTGTCGAAAGCATTTCTTACACCGATCTCAACAGCTGTTGTACCGGAAAGCTGCCTCCCTGCTGAGAAATCTGCAACAGTGTATTCCGGAAGGTATTCTGTTTGTGTTCTATCTGTAAAGCGCTTTCCCATGCCTGTCACTCCCGCTTTCAGAACAACTTTACACAGTAGCTGTATTTCGGCATCAACACCCCATGTGTATTCAGGTCTGTACGGCAGAAGCATACCGTTTCTGGGCATGTTCTGTGTTTCATCAGTAGCAATTATCCATGACACTGCTCCACTGAGAGAGGATGTTCCCGTGCTGAAGCCTGTGGAGAACTCAATTCCTCTTGACAGAGAAGAAGAAACATTTGACGGGCTCCACACACCTGTCTCACCGGGAAGCCATGTGATAAGGTTGCGGGAGTCCGTGAGGAACACACACACACCTGAGTACACAGGTGCCCCGCTCAACCTCAAACCGGCCTCTGCCCCGGAAGAACGCTCACTTCTCAAATGGGGATTACCGGAAACATAGCCGTCAGCAGGCCAGTAGAGGTCGTTAACCGTTGGCACCCGGTAATCTGTAAAAACTGAGGCATGAGCAGTGCAGCTAGTACATATGAACTGCTCTTTTACCGTGGCTCTGCCTGAGAAATGCAGGGTTTTATCGTTCCCGGTCATACACCCGAGATTTGCCGTTAGAAAGCCTGCCTCCCCGGTTGCATAAACAGCTGCCGACTGCACTGTGTGGCTGCCTGTGGCTGTACTGTTCAGCCATGCGCTGCTGAAGTCACTTCTAACTGTTACCGGCCCGTTCCATGTTACAGAGGCTCCGACTTTCAGGTCTTTGTGGGTGTCATCTGCGGAAAATGGAGTGGTCTGAAGGTATTTCATTCTACCTGCTCCCCCGTTTACACTTACTTCGAATTCACCTTCTGCAACAATTGTCCAGCATTCAATCTGACTCTGCTCTCTGTGCCCGTCACTCTCTACAGACCAGTCGGGTCCTTCAACATCACCGGAGGCCACTGCCCCCAGAATGCCATACCTTACACTACTGTATCTTCCCGTAGCAAGAAGAGTTGTACTGTATCCTACAGTACCGCCGGTACCTGTGTTTCTTCTAAGAGACACTGCATAGCCCCTGTACTTTCCAGCAGAATACACACTGCCGTTTGAAACTGAAGTAAGTGTGAAAGCAACAGGCTGTGAAGACAACGGCGGCAGGTAATTTATAGAACCGGCACTTCCCGAACCTCTTCCAACGCCAGAAGCGCCGCCTCTTGAAACCTCGACGGAAGTAAAAACTGCCGGATCAAACAAACCGGTGGGGAATCCGTCACGGGCAGATGCAATGGAAACACCACTAACCATCTGGTCAACCTGGGAAGGATCCCCTCCGCGCATGGATACAGACACAACAGGCATTGAACCCCCGTATTCCCTTACAACCACGCCGGGAATCTTTCCATTGAGGGATTCCATGCCCTGTGTGGAAAGTTCTTTAATATCATTCTCAAGAAGAACAACAGTAGACGGAATCGAGTGAACAAGAGAACCTCTGGTTGCTGTTACCTGTATACATTCCCCGGTATCAAACACCGATTCAACGAGTTTTACTGATTTTCCGTTCTCCGGCTGAACACCTGTCCAGTCGGCATAACCTGTTGCATGAACGGTAAGTGTGTCTGGTTCTGTGCCTGTGTAGCTGTAGTAGCCTTCACTGTCTGTAAAGCCGAACCATGAGCCTGAACTGCCCACCCACGCACCCGGCACCGGATAGCCGTCTGACTGTTGAACAAAAAACCCTGCGGCCGCAAGAACTATGTACAGCAAAAAATCCCGCCTTTCACGGAATGAGTGAAAGCCGCGGGACATCACTTTGCCACCTGGTACATAAGCGGTACCTAGTGGCATGATGCGCGGCACAGTGTCTGACTTCCGAAAAGCTTTCGGTTACAGTGGCGCTACCGTGACGGAATCTCACCGTTCTTCCTGCGCCCGCGGCAGCTGTAGTATAAGAAATAACGCCAGTACAAAGAGCCTCCGTATGAAACCTCACTCTGCTATCGGAGACTTTGTATTTCCTGAACTGTTCCGGGAAGCCGGGGTTATTTTTCGCTCCAGAAGTCTTTTCTGTATTCTTCGCCTCTTGCAATTGAAAGAGCCTGGGCAATGGAGTGATCCATGTTGTTATACCAGAATCCTCCGCATCGTCCAACAAGATGCAGCCCTGTTGGCGGCTTTATCGATAAGAACTTCTGTTTGTAGTCCAGGGAGTAGACAGGATAGGTTTCCGATATTTTTCTCCAGTCAATGAATTCAATATCGTCTCCCCCGACTGCTCCAACTGCTTTAAGATCGTGAACAAGCCTTTCCCTTACACTCTCGGGGTTTTTCCAGATTTTAGAGTCTGAGCTGCATGTGATTTCGGCAATAACACTGTCTCTACCCTTCGGTACACAGTCTGCCCTGAAATTTCGCGGTATTGTGAGCCTGCTGAAAATCAGATCATCCTGGCCGAAGTAACACCACTGGTAGTCATTGGCTGGAATTTTCGCAGTGAGCGCAATGTTCACTACAAGCGTGTTTATGAAGATCAAATTGCTTTGGGGATAAAGTACTGTAACAGGAGCTGTCCAGTAGACCCTTTCTGCAGGGATTATTTCCCCGCTATCCAGCCTGACCCCAGTTACAGCTTTGTTTTCCTGAACAATGCCATTAGCTCTGGTACTGAACCGGAATACCCCTCCCGATGCCTCAATCCGCTGACACTGCATATTGCAGAAAGTCTGTATTCCGCCTGTAGAAGGATAGTAGAACTTTGTTTCCACCGGTTTCGGAAGAAGCATACCCTTCAGAAGGGAAAGCAGAGAGTCAGCTTTTACCCTCTTGTCTATAACCGCTCTGTTCACACCTGCCTGAGCCCAGTCTACATGAAGGTTCTCAGCATCTGTTCCGGTAAACTTCTTTGTGTAACCGGAAAAGAAGAAATTGTAGAGATTGTTACCGTACCTCGATCGTATGAAGTCTGCGAAACTTCGGATTTCCGGTATCTTAGGTTTGTTGAAAAGATCAAGAAAACTTCTCCACAAAACAGGGAATGGAAGCCCCAGAACAGAGGCCAGTGTAAGAGGCCAGTTTCTGTACTTGCCTGCCATGTGAACACTGCTCTTGCGGCTTATCCTTATGTAGCTGTCGGCTAAAATCTCTCTCAGGTAAGAGTCTACCTCTTTGTTTACCGTATGAAAACGGTGTGGCCCTATATCGAAATCGTAGCCGTCTACAGAAAATGTTCTTGCCAGACCCCCGGGAGCCTCAGCAACTTCAATTACCGTAACATCTGCATTCGTTTCCGTTGTTGACGCAAGAATGCGTTCGGCAAGTGTGAGCCCTGAAACACCGGCTCCAACGATGACTGTTCTCAAATACTGCCCTTTCTTCCGGAAAACGCCAGAACAGCGGCTCCGTATAACATTAGCAAAACAGCCATGGAAAGCCACAGCAGATGCACACTGAACCCGGCTTCAATAACAGAAAGCCCCCCTGGAAACACACCTGAAACACCGGCAAGAGCGAAACCCGCCACCCACCCGGTTTCAACTGTTCCAAGACTGAGAAGGCCGTGAACAGGCAGAGCCATTGTAAGATCGGTGATTGCGCTGGCTGTAAATATCTGCCACACGGGAATACCCCTTACCCCAACTGAACGGAGCAGAGCGTAGAACATAAACAGCTTCACCGCCCATCCGACAATACTCAGGGCCATTGCAATGAATACCTGTTTTTTTCTTCCTGATGTAATTCTGGAGGCTTCTGCCATTTCCTTCCAAACGCGGAAAACCCTGCCATTACCAGATATCCGGTTAACAGGTTTCAAAAAGACAGACAGAATTACCGGCAGAAAAAACAGCGAAACAATTCCGATAACGGAGGCAGAAGCGGCAATGTAAACAACAGGGCCTGATAACCCTGCAATAAAGCTGCATGAGACCACGAAACCCATGGCAATAATATCCATCAGCTTCGCCAGAATTACTGTAGCGGCACCACTGCCAAGAGGAATAGACGCGTATCTTCTAAAAAGCCCAACCAGAGCAATATCAGACAGGCGAACAGGAAGAATATGCCCCAGCCCCACATGAACTGCCGTTAATGGCAAAGACTGTTTCAACTCAATTGCATGATCCCAGGAAAGAACCTGCCAGCGCAGAGCTCTGATAGCCTGTGTTGCGGCGAACAACCCCAGTGAAACCATCAGCCACAGAATATCTGCCTCTCCAACAGCTGCAAATATCTTTGAAACAGACTGCTTTGCAGAACCGGACTGTAATAAAAGAAAATATGTAAGAGCAATGCCTGTAACAAGAAAGGCAATCATCCTTGCATTTCGCATGCGTTTGGTCAAATATTCCTCCTGATTGAAATCAGGAGGTAATATAGACTATGACAGACACGGCAATAAGCGTAAACGGTATTTCCAAGCGTTTCGGAAAAACAGTCGCTCTGGCAGAAGGGTTCTGT
>Ga0256845_1002223_pt1 | contig 14323 bp, 11 predicted proteins | sample RiftiametaG_FD_189101 | JGI IMG/M metagenome (GOLD analysis project Ga0256845, IMG submission 189101) | Tube worm associated microbial communities from hydrothermal vent at the East Pacific Rise, Pacific Ocean - Riftia | ecosystem: Host-associated > Annelida > Integument > Unclassified ...
CACGCTATTTTAACAATTTTTTTCATATTTTTTCTCAATAAAAACATAGCTTAGTGCCTTACTCCGTAAGGCCTATAAAGATAAACAAGAAAAATGAGTTATATATCATTTAACCAGTACATAACAGAAACAAATAGCGACCCCAGAGAGACTTCGAGTCACTTATACCCCTTGTGGAGTATTATAACATTTTCCCGTTATATCTATCGACAAATACTGCATATAATTTAACCAGCAAACACCAAAAATACATATGCCGGACGGTACAACACTATTGTATCTCACCATCCATAGTTTTCCAAAATGGTTGATAATATCTGTTCGGCCGCAATCTTCCTGCTTCCATTTTTTCACCAAAAGTAAGAATAGATGGAATATTACGAGCACTCTCGCTCACCATCTCAACCGGTTCGACAACAGCACCACCCTGTTTGGGATCTACTCGGACATTAACAAGTGCATCCGCCTGCCTTTTAATCACAAGACCATAGAACGAAAGATCCACCGGGTCAAGTCTGCTCGCCAATTCTCCCTCATCCAGCAATACATTCACAATTGAGCACCATGCGGGCAATGCACCAGCTGAGCCGCTGATACGGCTGCTTTTTCGCCGCATAGACTTATTATTATCAAACCCGACATATACTCCGATACTGTAGCCATCCTTTATTGCCAAAGCAGTTTTATTTTCGTCAATGCCAGGGAGATACCCAAAAAACGAGGCATTAGTGTACCTGTTTGCAGTCCCGGTTTTGCCAAGAAGGGGGATCGGTAAATCCATATCACTGAATTCAGGGTCGAGTCCCCTGCGAGCTTTATTCAATCTCACTCTTTTGGCTGCCATTCGCCCTGTACCAAATTTCACTACATTTTCAAGAATGTGTCCTACAGAAAGAGAAGTTTGTCGGCCAATTATATTTTTACGAATTGGTCGGGGCTTATACAAAATATCACCATCTGCCGACTCTATTCGATCAATAATTGCCAGTGCGTCATTATCATCATCATCTTTTTTATCTTCAAACGTGGTCACTGTTCCTGTGATCAACCCTTCATACATCCTTGTGGCTTCTAATAAAGAGACAACATTGGAGCCCAGTGGAAAAGAGAGCACCGGCTCCAATACGCTTTTTATCCCGAGCTGCCTACCTAACTCGATAAGGTAGTACAGCCCGACAGTTATTCGAAAATCTTCTATATGCGTCAGAATATCAATACTATAGGGAAGTTTCTTAAGCATTTTTTGAAACTCATCCCCTACCTGCTGCTCAACTTTATCAAAAGCACCAACTGAAAGACTTCCGTTCAATTGAACTTTTTCCCAGAAGAGTTGCCTGTCAATGTCGTCCATTGCCTGCAGGTAACGACGAAGATCAGTATTTTCAACATGTTGTAGGGATTCATTCATACCATCCGCCACTTGAAAAGAAAACTTTCCAGTGCTATTGTCGACAAACAATCCACTGGTTTTTTTCATTATTTCAAAGGGATCATAAGCAACAAAATCCTCGCCATTGCTTACAGAAAACCGGTATGCTTCAAACTCTTTCCGCAGTGAAACTAACATTAAATAATAGTTTTTAAGCAGAGATTTTCGCAAGTTGAGTTCTTTTTTTTCATATTGAGTAAGAGTCTTTTCACCCTCCAGCAATTCTTTATCAAGATCCGCAGTAAAAGCATCAAAATTTCTTCCATAACGCAAATTTTTTAACTGCTTATACTCCTCTGTCATTCCGTCAAAGATAAAATCTGTCTCCAAATTCTCAACAGCGGCTCGATACGCAGCCTCGCGTAACGTTGCCCTGTTGACCTGAATACCATAGCGATCCCTGATTCGAGCACTGTACGTCCGGTATGGCTCTACCTCTCCATCGACAACTTTGGGCCTAAGACCAACTTTTGAAGCAACTTCCCTTAGTTGAAGGGATGAAAGTTGATCGCAGAGGTGCGACAATAACCAGACCGAGGCCACATTTTCTGAATGCACTCCGGCCCAGCTCATAGACACCCAGGCATAAGGACTATGATGATCTGGGCGGGGAAAATATGGCTGATTATGATAAACAAATACATTCCTGCTGTTTTTCAGCACGTCCATGCTGTTCCAGCCAAGTTGAAGGGCGGCAGCGAAAACCAGTGGTTTAAAAGCAGAACCCATAGTTCTTTTAGCCTGGATCGCCCGGTTAAAAAATCTGTTTTCAGAACCACCCGCCATACTTTTTATGGCACCATCTTTCATAACCAGTGCCCCTCCCTGAACCTGAGGATACTTTTCCAGTTCAAGTTCAGCCAAGGAATCTTCAGAAACCGACAGAACACGAACCCAGACGCGATCGCCTGGCTCGAGGGATTCGATAAATACATCAAGGTCTTCTGCGACAGGTTCGCTCCATAAGTTTTTCTGCCACTTTACCCGGGCTCTAACAAGGCTGGTTAATCCTTTAGCGGCTATAACCGCTTTACCAAGTTTTTTATCAAGCTGAACAAAAATCTTTATATTTTTTCCTTTCCCTTCCTTGCGCTCTATTGTGCCAAAGAGAAAAGCGTCTTTTTTGAGATGAGAATCACCACTATAGTTTAAATCTGCCAACTCTTTCTGTATATCTTCCCTTTCATACCCACGAAGACGTACATCAAGCCTTGAAAGCTCATTGCGAAGAATAGTAAGTGTTTTATTCTGTAGTTCTTTATCAATAGTGGTTATTATACGAATGCCGGATGTCGCCACATTGGTAATATTGTGAGCTTCAAGTGCGGAAAGAATCTCATTGCTTGAAACAGCATCTTTTACCTGCTCCATAGCATAGTCCAAGGCAAAACCAACCTTACCTTTTTTAAAGACAATACCTTTGGCCATCGCCTCATTAAGAGTAAAATGACTTATCATCCCCAAACCGCGCATCTTAGTCAAAACATATTTTAGCCGAACTGTTGCACGGGAACGAGCCGTCGCGGCAGATGCCTCAGTCTTTTTAATAAATGGATTGTAGTAGTTTGGTCTTTTCACACTACCTGCAATAAAAGCACATTCGACCAGCGATAACTCGCCAGGTGCTTTATCGAAATAGTAGCGTGCAGCAACACCAAGACCATGACCATTACCACTGACATAAAACTGGTTTGCATAAAATTCAAATATTTTTTCTTTAGGATAATAGTATTCGAGTCGCAGAGCATAAAGTAGTTCTTTAAGCTTTGCCTCAAATGATCGTTCGGATCGTTTAAAAAGATTTTTTGCAGTCTGCTGGGTCAGTGTGCTACCGCCTTGAACAACGCGACCTGCCTGAACATTTTTAATAGTCGCTCGTAGTATACCGACTATATCAAAACCAAAATGATCAAAAAAACGATTGTCTTCAGACGCGACAAGGGCATTGACAAAATTCTTGGGGATTTCGGAGTACGTCACATACTGACGATGGGCCTTATCAAAAAAGACACCGAGTTTGGTTATTCCATCACTGTAAAAAACATGGCTTTCACGCCCGAGAATACTATGAATATTCTCAGGTAGTATTTCCTTGCCTGGATCAGCAACAACTTTCCAGTATAAACCAGCTGCCACCGCTATGCAGGCAGAGAGACTGACAACTATCAGAAACCAAAAAAACTTTTTTAGCATGACACTTTATTTTCCCCGATTTGTCTGGCTGCAAGAAGTATATTGCTTGCAATTCATCAGCAGTTCGGTTTTAAATGAGTAGTAACTATGTTAACAGTTTTGATGTCATGAATGTACATTGTTATCCGAGATATCTCAACAGACTAATGTTTTAATTTTTGTGACTAGTCACACTCATAAATTATACGTAATTCCCGGCATGGTGCTGAATAGTTACTAATTGTCAGTCTTTTTCGTATTCTCTTAAACGGTATTATATATTTGGTCTCTTAAATGATTTTTACACTTTTAAACCTGAAAAGGTTTTTTGTTTTTGTAACTCCTTTGCTCATTATTTCAGGTTGTGCCAGCATATCTGATATGGCATTTAACCATAACACTGCCCCTGAAAAAAATATCTCCGTATCGACTGTAACAGAGGAATCAGATTACCAACTGCAGGCTGTCGAACCTGAAATGTGTCTTGACGAGGAACTTGTTGCTCTCAGCAAAACGGGCATCTGGAACGAACAACCATCACCTGTCAGCATACAGCCTCCTGACGATACCGTGTATGACTTCCCTCTCTGGCATAACAAACAGGTTGAAATGTACCTCAACCTGTTCCAAACCAAACAGAGAAAGCAATTTGCTCGCTGGCTTGCACGATCAACAGCATATCGCCCAATGATGGAAAAAGAGCTCGCCGCAGCCGGTCTTCCCTTAGATCTCGTCTATCTCTCAATGATTGAAAGCGGATTTAATCAACTGGCATACTCCCGCTCAAAAGCGGTCGGGCTCTGGCAATTCATGAAAGGCACTGGCAAACAGTATCATTTAAGAATAGACAGATATGTCGACGAGAGACGCAACGCAGAAAAATCGACCAAAGCTGCCGTAAACTATCTCTCTGATTTATACAAAGAATTTGGCGACTGGCACCTCGCCGTTGCAGCCTATAATGGCGGACCTGGGAAAATACGTAACGGACTTAAAAGACACAAAGTTGATAATTTCTGGGATCTAGCCAGTCGCAGATACCTGAGAATTGAAACCAAACGGTATGTGCCAAAACTCATTGCAGCACTTCTTATCGCAAAGAATCCTGAGAAGTACGGTTTTTACAATATCAACTACCAAACACCTTTGCAATACGACACTTTGACGGTAGGACCTGGCATGAACCTGAATGCCATTGCAATGATAAGTAACAGTAACACAAAGGTCATAAAGCAATTGAACAGAGAGTTGCGCCAGAATAGGACACCGCTGAATGTCACCAGTTATGAAGTAAAAATTCCTCAATCTACAGCTGTTATGGCCCAGAAAAACCTTTCTCGTCTGCACAGTATCGTCAGCACCGGGTACAAAACACATAAAATTCGAAAAGGTGATACTCTTACAAAAATATGCTCAAAATATGGTGTCAACAAAACCACCATTCTCAAGGTAAACAACCTGCACAACAATAAACTTTCCTATGGTAGTAACCTGAGGATTCCCTACTCCACCATTACCTACCAGCTGCTCCCTGAAGGATCGAAAGGTGCTATGGCCGCCTACAGAGATAGCCTTATACTACACCGGATAAAACCCGGTGACACAGTTTCAAAAATTGCCCGATTGTACCGGGTACCACCTGCAATGATTGTAGAATGGAACGGATTGAAAAATGCCCATTCAATCCGGGCAGGCCAACAACTCGCACTCTACATTGACAAGAGGTCCAAAACAGACAAGAGGGTTGCAAAGAAAACAAACCATTCCACATCTGCCCCCCATCTCCTGGTACTCAGGGCAGATAAAATAAAAGTCCTGGGCAAACCCAATGAACCGTTTCAGTGGTATAATGTCCGATCCGGTGATTCGCTGTGGACAATTTCAAGAAAATTCCGCGCAACCACCGCTGATATAAAAAAATGGAACAATTTAAAATCTAATCTCATTCATCCTGGCAGTAAACTAAGACTGAAAAAAGTTTAACTTACTGATGTAATAATTTCTTAAATAACCTTTCTGATATTATTTCCATATATACCCCGCGTGAACATATCGCCCCAGCTACACTTTTGGGGGAATGTTTCAGAGCTGAGTCATACAAATATTATAAGAGTCCTTCATGACAGAATCATCATTTCCCGCCCACTCCTACGAACGTGATGTGCACATTATCTCGCACCTCAACAAAACCATCATCCTCGTAGGAACCGCTCATATTTCTCAAGAATCTGTTGATCTAGTACAAACAGTAATTTCACAGGAAACACCTGATTGTGTATGCCTTGAACTTGATGACAAACGTTACCAGGCGCTTACACAAAAAAAACGCTGGCAGTCACTTGACCTGAAGGCAATTATAAAAAACAAGCAACTCTCCACATTGATGGTCAGCCTGCTCATGGCCTCATACCAGAAACGGCTCGGTAGCCAGCTTGGAGTCACTCCGGGCGCCGAACTTATGATGGCAGCGACCACCGCAAAAGAATTAAACATCCCTCTGTCCCTCTGCGACAGAGATGTACGAATAACCCTGCGTCGCGCCTGGAAATCGACCTCTTTTTTTAAAAAAGGCTATCTCATATCCTCTCTTTTCGCCAGTCTCTTTGACAAAAGCGAAATCAGTGAAGAAAAACTACAGGAAATCAAGCAACAGGATGTCCTTACAGAACTTATGGCAGAACTCGGTGAAACATTGCCGGATTTAAAGCGAGTTCTGATTGATGAACGAGATACCTACCTGGTGGAAAAAATAAAGTCATCTCCGGGCAAAAGAATTGTAGCAGTAGTCGGTGCCGGCCATGTTCAGGGAATGATGGACAAATTTGATGTAGATAATAAACAGAACATTGAACCAATCACCCAAATACCTCCAATCTCAAAAGGATATAAGATTCTCGGCTGGGGCATACCCTTTCTCATCCTTGGATCCATTGCGGTTATCGGGGCCCAAAAAGGTGCGTCTGTTGCCGGTGCAAACCTTATATATTGGATCGTTGCAAATGGAATTCCATCGGCGGTTGGTGCCCTGCTTGCGTTGGCCCATCCCTTAACAATACTTGGTGCATTTGTCGCTGCTCCGATAACCAGCCTGACACCAGTAATTGGCGCCGGCTATGTCACCGCTTTTATTCAAGTGATGGTCTGTCCGCCCGTGGTAAGAGAATTTGAAACAGCAGGCGATGATATAGGAAAATTTACCGGCTGGTGGAAAAACAGATTGCTCAGGGTATTTCTCGTCTTTATTTTGACCGGTCTTGGTTCTGCCATCGGTACCTGGGTTGGTGGATATGAAATTTTTAAAAACTTACTCAGTTAGTGCCTTTTTATATAAAGCCTGTGAGGAAAAACAAACCACAAAGAGAAGGAATCGAACACGATGTCTGAAGAGAAGAAACCAGTATCTCCCACAATTACAGCTCGCCAGAAAAAATATCTCAAAGGACTGGCCCATCCTTTGAGTGCTCTTGTGCATATCGGTAAAGATGGAATCAGCCAGGGGGTTCTCGATACAGTCAACACAGAACTCTCAAATCATGAGCTTGTTAAGGTCAAAATCGGCAGTAACAGTAATGCAGAAAAACATAGCACAAGCCAGACTGTGGCTGAACAGACTGGCAGTTCTCTTGTTCAACTCATTGGTAAAACATTCATTCTGTATAAGCAAAACCTTAAAAAACCTAAGGATAAGCGTATACATCTGCCAAAAAGTTAACATATCAATCAGCAGAATCACCTGCCTCTAAAGGAGAACAGCTGAGTAGCACAATCCTGACGCGCGACGACCAATGCGGTCTCACCCCAGTCCGACACAACGTCCAGCGCTGCTACTTCAGCAAGCTCCGGCGTATTATTGGTCTCACTCAAATGGGCAAGAACAGCAATTTGCAGATGTTCGCCCATTAAATTGGTAAGAAACTGTGCTCCATCTTCATTTGAAAGATGTCCGCGGCTTGATCTGACACGCTGTTGAAGAGGTAGCGGATAGGGGCCATTTTTCAACATCTGCAGATTGTGATTAAACTCCAGGATAATTGCGTCACAATCTGCAAGCCTCCTCCCTATCAGGTGCGAAACCTTTCCTGTATCCGTACAGTATCCAACACTAAAATTACCATCACTCACCACAAAGCCAACCGGGTCTGCAGTATCATGAGAAATTCTGAACGACCTCACCCGCAAATCACCAACCTGCAATGTATCACCTGTTTCAAATTCCTTTTTAGCAAAGAGTTTTCCAAGCCGCTTCTCAGCTACAGCAAAGGTACCCGAGTTTGCGTAAACGGGAATAGAACATTTTCTTGAGATGATACCTGCCCCGCTTATGTGATCGCCATGCTCATGAGTCAAAAACAGCGCCGATATATTAGTCAGATCTCTGTCTATACTCTGCAGGCGTCGACTTATTTCCTTGCCGGAAAATCCGGCATCGATCAAAATCCCTGTCGTACCGCTTTCCAAATAGACCGAATTGCCTTTACTTCCACTTCCGAGTACGGAAAAACGCATCTTAATTATACTCCTGTATGGCCAAATCCCCCACTACCCCTTGCTGTAACATCCAACACCTTGACCTCACGTATTGATCCTCTTGCAACCTGAGCAAGTACAAGCTGGGCAATCCGATCTCCACGACCAATTGTAAATGGTTTTCTGCCCAGGTTAATAAGGGCAATTTTCACTTCTCCTCGATAATCAGAGTCTATAGTCCCAGGACTGTTTACCAACGTAATGCCATGCCTTACAGCAAGACCGCTCCGCGGTCTTACTTGTAATTCGTAGCCAGGTGGAATAGAAACAGCCCAGCCGGTGGGTACCAGTACGATATCACCGGGAAACATTTCAATACTCTGCTCCAATCCCGCCTCAACGTCCATTCCGGCTGCGTCCGCAGTCTCATATCCTGGCAGACTGATATCCCGCATCTTCTCAGGTATCAACCAGCAAAAATCCAGTGTTACAGTATCCATTTTAATCATCTCTTGTGTTCAGAGTGTCCACATAAACAATAAAAAAGGCCGACACCTTTAAAGGAGTCGGCCATTTTAAATGAACTATTCACAGCTTTTAGTAAAGCTATTTTTCAAGCAAAACCTTACGACTCAGACGAATTCGGCCACGATTATCAACATCGAGAACCTTTACTTCAATTTCATCGCCTTCCTTTAAAATGTCAGTCACTTTTGCCACACGCTTATGGTCAAGTTCCGAGATATGTACAAGACCATCGGTACCCGGAAGAATTTCAATAAAAGCACCAAAATCCTTAATGGTTTTAACAACACCCTTATAGACCGCACCAACTTCTGCTTCTGCAGTTATTGCCTTAACCTTCTCGACCAGAGCTTCTGCAAGAGTTCCATTGAGAGCAAACATTTTTACAAGGCCAGTATCATCAACTTCAATTTTAGCATCAAATTCTGCAGACAATTCCTTGATGATTTTACCACCAGGGCCAATTATGTCGCGTATTTTGTCAGGATTAATTTTATGAACAAAATATTTCGGTGCATGTTCAACGACACCATCTCGGGCTTCAGATATACCCTTTTCCATTTCTGTAAGGATATGTAATCGACCGTCTTTAGCCTGAGTGAGTGCCGTTCCCATAATATCACGACTCACACCGTCGATTTTAATATCCATCTGTAAAGAGGTGATACCATCGCAGGTTCCGACAACTTTAAAATCCATGTCACCAAGATGATCTTCATCCCCAAGAATATCAGAAAGAATCATCACCTTTTCGCCTTCCTTGATAAGCCCCATGGCGATACCAGAAACAGGGCGTTTCAGAGGAACACCAGCATCCATCATTGCCATACTGCCGCCACAAACTGTAGCCATGGAAGATGAACCGTTGGATTCAAGAATCTCAGAGACCACGCGAATGGAGTAGGGAAAATCTTCTTCCGACGGCAAAACTGCCTCTAATCCCCGGGTTGCAAGTGTGCCATGACCAATATCTCTCCTCGACGGACCTCGCAGAAAACGAGCTTCACCAACGCAATATGGAGGGAAATTATAGTGAAGCATAAATCTGCGCATCTCTTCGCCATTGAGTGTTTCAACCCGCTGCTTATCACGTTCACTGCCAAGTGTAGTGGAAACGAGTGCCTGGGTCTCTCCACGAGTAAAAAGTGCAGATCCGTGTGCTCGGGGAATATACTCTGCTTCACAGGCGATATCCCTGATTTCGTCAAACTTCCGACCACCAATTCTCAGCTCGGTATCGGCGATTTTCTGCCGCATAAACGATTTTTTATAAGCGGAGAGCAGATCGCCAATCTCCCTTGCACGTTCACCTTCAGGATCAATAGCTTCTATAACCTCAGCTTTTAACCCACTATAAGCGTCTTGTCTTTCGAGTTTGTCGGATGTATTAAAGACATTTTCCATGCCAGCAGCAGCAATCTCGCGAACTTTGGTTTGAAGAGCTTCGTCAATCTGAACAGGCTCAACCAGCCGTTTTGCCTTACCAGCTGATTTCTGTAATTCTTCCTGAATATCAATTAAGGGCTGTACCTGATCAAATACATAAAATATCGCAGATAAAATCTCATCTTCACTGAGTTCGTCAGCTTTTCCCTCAACCATAACTACAGCTTTTCTGGTGCAGGCTACAACGATATCCATCGAAGAATTTTTCAACTCGGAAACGGTAGGATTAAGTATATATTCTCCATCTACAAAACCTACTCTTGCGCCGGCAACCGGTCCGTTAAAAGGAGCGTCAGATAAAGTCAGGGCACATGATGCGCCGGTTAAGGCAAGCATATCCGGCTGAATTTCTTGATCTGCCGAAAGAACCGTTGCAATAACCTGAGTTTCAGCACAAAACCCATCAGTAAAAAGTGGCCTCATCGGACGATCTATAATTCTACACGTGAGGATTTCGTTATCACTAGGTCTACCAATTTCCCGACGAAAATAATTACCTGGAATTCTGCCAACAGAGGCTAATTTTTCCTGATATTCTATAGTTAACGGCAAAAAACCAGCTTCTGGTTTGCTTTCTCCACACACCGCTGTAATCAGGACAACCGTTTCTCCACAACGGACAACGACAGAACCCGTAGCTTGTTTGGCAATTTTTCCTGTTTCGATGGAAATAGTCTTTCCACCTATTTCAGCTTCAACTCTGTTTAACATGTTTTCTCCAGATGTTTCTCATCCGCGAAAGGTACAGCGCCATTAATCAACTGGATTATCCACCAGCTCCATATGCTCTCTTTTCTCGGACTTACTTAAACAACAAAAACCTCAAACAATCCTTAAATTTGTGAATTGTTTGAGGTAATAAAACGGCACTATGCCACGTACTGCGAGCGACGCTGCAGACGAACTCTTACTTTCGAAGACCAAGTTCCTGCAGGATCGTTCTGTACTTATTTACATCTTTGTTCTTGAGATAATCAAGCAGACTCCGACGTTGCCCGACAAGCTTTAACAGTCCCTGCCGTGAATGGTGATCTTTTTTATGGGTTTTAAAATGCTCTGTCAAATATTGAATTCTATCGGTAAGAAGAGCAATTTGAACCTCGGAAGATCCGGTGTCCGTTGAATGTACTTTAAACTTCTCAATTATTTCGGTTTTTTTAACTGCTGACTGTGCCACGACTAACCTCCTGGAACGGTATAATATATGTATACGTAATATGTATAACCATTAATAAACTATTTTCTGCAGTAACAACAAAAAACATTTTTCAGCTTGTTGTTTGTAAGACGTACAGAAAAATTCCTAGATACTCAACAACTAGATACCACAGTGTCTGGTCTGTGAATTTGGTGGCTAACCCAGCAGACCGGTTAGTGCCTTATTACATAAAATCTGCAAAAAAGACACCCACCCCTTTAAGAGGCGCTAGATACTTTTTATATAACACCGAATTAGATACACTATCCAACTCTCGTGATTATTGCAATAGTTTACATACCGCCTCAACAGATAACATCTTCTCCATACAACGATCAAATGCATCTGCTGCTGTCAAGTCATCCCAACTGAGACTTTCAGCAACCGAGAAGAATCCACTTCGTACTCTTCGTAACTGCACAAGGTGAGCTCCACACCCAAGATCAGAACCGATATCAGCAGCCAATGTCCTAATATATGTGCCCTTGCTACACACAACCCTGATCGAAAGATCGGCTTCAATACCCTGGACATCACCGGCGCCATCTGTCCTTTCCAGAACGTTTATTTCAACGGGACGAGCGTCCTTGGTTATCTTTATCCCCTTACGGGCATAATAGTAAAGCGGTTTCCCTTTATGCTTCAGTGCAGAGTAAGATGGCGGAACCTGCAACTGTGAACCACGGTAACGCTCCAGGCACTCTTCAATTTTTCCAGCCGAAATAACTCCAACATCGTTTCTGGCGGTTACGTCTCCTTCTGTATCAAGAGTCTCTGTCTCTACACCAAGTCGCAACGTAGCAAAATATTCTTTCTCTCCATCCATAAACTGCGAGATGAGCCTTGTCGCGGGTCGCCCTGCACAAACAACCAGAAGGCCCGTAGCAAAAGGATCCAATGTTCCCGCATGACCTACTTTTTTTATATTGAGTATACGCCGTAGCCGACCAACTACCTTAAACGAAGTAAGGTCAACCGGCTTATCGACAATAAAAATACCAGCTTCAAAAGCACTCATCTAACACTGCACACTTGCGGCCATCACTGCACAACATATCCTGTCTCTATTTTTCATTTCAGAGCCATGCGAATTTTCTCTTCAACTTCCTGCCGTACCTCTGCAATGGTTTTATCCAGACAGCGAAACCCGGCTGCACTGCGATGCCCACCACCATTAAACTCTTTTGCTATAACCGCCACGTCACAATTACCTTTTGCCCGCAGACTCACTGCAACAATTCCTGGCTTACTTTCTTTAACAAAAGCGGCAACTTTTACTGTTCGTATGGAGCGTGGAAAATCGACAAACCCTTCAACGTCCTGAAGTGTAGCCCCACTTTCCGTAAGCATTTGTTGCGACACATGAATAAAAGCAATGGTGTCGGAAGCACTCAAGGTCATGGTCGACAAAATCATTTCGAGCAGTTTCAGCCTTTCCGGGCTGTAATTATCATAGAGATGACCACCAATCTCCTGGGCCTGAACGCCTCTTTCGAGTAGCTCAGCTGCAACCTGCATCGTTCTTGGCCGAGTACATTCATACCGAAAAGAACCAGTATCCGTGCATATGGCTACATAAAGATTATATGCACAATTGTATGTGATATTCCCCTTCAGAGCTAAACCGAGCTCATAGACCATCTCACCAGTCGAAGACCTGTCCGCAGCTACCCATCTCATGGTTCCAAAATCCCTATGGGACTGATGATGATCAACAACCACAAACGGTGTAACTTTTAAAAATTCATCTTTGAATTTACCAAGCCTGTCAGAATCGCCACAATCTAGCGCAACAGCGACAATATCTTCACCTGCTGTCCTTACGAACTCAAGGTACTCATCAAAAACTATCGAAGCCCTGCCACTTTGCGGCAAAAAATCGTAGAGATGAGAAACTGGTTCTTCCAGGAAACAAAACACATCTTTTCCTAGCGAATCCAGGATTTCAGCAAAGCCAAAAAGCGACCCAAGCGCATCACCATCGGGATGAGTATGCGTAAATAGCACAACATTCCCAGCAGATTGAATTGCTTTAACTATTTTCTGTGGAATTATCTGTTCTTGTGTTCCTTTCATGTGCAATTTCCTGAAAAATATCATCCAGCTCAGCTACTTTGTCCGCTACAGTATCATATCGAAAGTCAAGTGCAGGTGTAAAGCGCAAATTAAGAGTTTTAGCAATGTGAGATCGCATAAATCCTTTTGCCCTTTCAAGTCCAACTGTTGCAGCCTTAAGATTTTTCTGACTATCCATTACATTGAAATAGATTCGAGCCAGACTTAAATCACCTGTTACTTCAACTCTCGATATATTGACATCAAGCAGCTTAGGATCTCTTACCTTACTGACAAGCAGAGTTGCAAGCTCATTTCGAATGGCTTCAGCCACCCGCGTAGATCGTTTTTGCTGATGCTCTTCACCAATTCCAATGGAATCAAGAGTCTGTTTGGGATCCCAGGACATCACATCATTCCTTTAATTTTCAAAGAGTTGCTTCAACTTCTTTCATGATAAAAGCTTCGAGATTATCACCGACTTTAATATCATTGAATTTCTCAACCCCGATACCACATTCATAACCTGACATAACTTCTTTTACATCGTCTTTAAATCGTCTGAGTGATTCAATTTTCGCTGTATAAATAACAACTCCATCCCTCAAGACTCTGACACTTGCAGATCTCAAAATTTTGCCGTCTACAACAGCACAACCGGCGATTGTGCCAATTTTTGGCACCTGAAATGTGTCGCGAACTTCGGCAAGACCAATAACCTCTTCTTCAAAGGTCGGCTCAAGCATGCCCACCATTGCCTTTCGTATGTCATCAAGGGCATGGTAAATAACATCGTAAGAACGAACATCAACATTTTCCTTGGTAGCGAGGTCTTTAACTTTAATCGACGGCCTGACATTAAAACCGATAATAATTGCATCCGATGCGGAGGCAAGAAGTATATCAGACTCCGTAATTGTTCCTGTTCCTTCGTGAAGCACTCGAACCTTGATTTCTTTTGTAGAAAGTTCTTCAGCAGCCTTTGCAAATGCTTCAAGCGTTCCCTGGACATCAGATCGAAGAACAACACG
>Ga0256845_1002224_pt1 | contig 14321 bp, 14 predicted proteins | sample RiftiametaG_FD_189101 | JGI IMG/M metagenome (GOLD analysis project Ga0256845, IMG submission 189101) | Tube worm associated microbial communities from hydrothermal vent at the East Pacific Rise, Pacific Ocean - Riftia | ecosystem: Host-associated > Annelida > Integument > Unclassified ...
TATGGAAAACAGAATGCAGAAGTGTGCGGAGAATTGGTTCGCCTCTCCCCTTTTGTTGAAATGAAATGGAATTCTGACGTTTACAATTCTGTATTACTTAAATTAAGAATGGTAGGTGAATATAATTTTTACAACTACCTCGCTGCAATTTCTTTTGGAGTAAGTTTTGGAGTAGAAAATCAATTAATTTCTGAAGCTATCGAAGAATACACTCCTTCAAACAGTCGTTCTCAAGTAAAAAAAACAGAAAAGAACACCTTAATTCTGGATTGTTACAATGCCAATCCAACCAGTATGAAGTCAGCATTGGATAGTTTTGCGATGATAGACAGCTTAAATAAGATTTGCATTTTAGGCGATATGAGGGAATTAGGAAATGAATCACCCAACGAGCATTCTAAAATCATTGACCAAATTGAGGATTTAAACCTGCAAGCATATGTTGTAGGAAAAGAGTTTTCTCAAACCAAATCATGCAATATTCTACAAAAATTTGACACGGTTAACGAGCTAAAAGAGCACATTAATCTATTTCCAATTCAAGATAAACTTATTTTACTGAAAGGATCAAGAGGAATTCAATTGGAAAAAATAGAAGACTCATTGTAGATCGTATTTTGAAACAAAAAAAAGGCTCTCTTTTCAGAAAGCCTTTTAAAATTATTCAAGTAATTAATTAATCTTTCAAAACAGATCTTGAAATTACAATTTTCTGAATTTCAGATGTACCTTCATATATTTGAGTGATTTTAGCATCTCTCATCAAACGTTCAACATGGTATTCTTTAACAAAACCATATCCACCGTGGATTTGAACAGCCTCAACTGTTTGCTCCATCGCAACTTTCGAAGCATATAACTTCGCCATTGCACTCGATCTATCGTAATTTCTACCTAAATCTTTATCAACCGCTGACTTATAAACTAACATCTTAGCAGCTTCAATTTCAGTATACATATCGGCAATTTTAAAAGCAATCGCTTGATGATTACTGATTGCTGTTCCAAATGCTTTTCTTTCTTTCGAATAAGCCAAAGCTAAATCATAAGCACCTCCAGCTATTCCTAAAGCTTGAGAAGCAATACCAATTCTACCACCAGAAAGAACTTTCATCGCGAATTTAAAACCAAATCCATCTTCGCCAATTCTATTCTCTTTGGGAACTTTAACATCGTTAAAAAGTAAGGTATGTGTATCAGACCCTCTAATTCCTAATTTATTTTCTTTCGCTCCAATAATAAACCCTTCCATTCCTCTTTCGATAATAAAAGCGTTAATCCCTCTGTGTCCTGCAGCAACATCAGTCTGAGCAATCACTAAATAAGTTGAAGCTGAAGAACCATTCGTAATCCAATTCTTCGTTCCATTTAACAGGTAGTGATCTCCCATGTCAATTGCAGTAGTGCTTTGCGAAGTTGCATCAGAACCTGCTTCTGGTTCAGACAAACAAAATGCTCCAATTTTTTCTCCTTTAGCTAAAGGAATTAAATATTTTTGCTTTTGCTCTTCAGAGGCATATTTTTCCAATCCCCAGCAAACCAAAGAATTATTTACAGACAAACAAACAGATGTTGAAGCATCCACTTTTGAGATTTCCTCAATTGCTAATGCGTAAGATAATGTATCCATACCTGAACCACCATATTTAGGGTCAACCATCATTCCCATGAAACCAAGTTCTCCCAATTGTTTAATTTCATCAGCTGGAAAGCGTTGTTCTTCGTCACGGTCAATAACTCCTGGTTTTAATACATTCTGCGCGAAATCTCTCGCTGCATCCCTTACGGCTTTATGCTCTTCGGATAAATCAAAATTCATATCTATATATTTTTTAAAAATTCTTGCGTCCACAAAATTAAGGTTTTAAGCGAATTTTCACGATAAAAACACGCTTTTTTTTACACCAATAAATCTGTCGTCTTTTCACCAAAAAAACTACCTTTATTCTGTGAAAAAAAAATATAGAATTATTGGACTCATGTCCGGCACCTCAATGGATGGATTAGACATTTCTTATTGTCGATACAATTTTGATAATCAAGCATGGACTTTTTCTATAGTCTCAACAAATTCAATCACATACCCACCCGAGTTACTCCAAAAACTAAAAGAATCATCTTTTTTTAGCGCACGAGATTTATTATTACTGGACAAAGAAATTGGTTTATTTTTCGCAAATGAAGTTAATTCATTCTTAAAAGAAGGTAAAATTGACTCTTCAGAAGTTGACGCTATTTGCTCACACGGTCACACCATATTTCACCAACCTGAACTTGGTTACACACATCAAATTGGCTGTGGAGAAACAATTGCTTACAAGACAAAAATAAAAGTTCTCAATGATTTTCGACAAAAAGATGTTGTCGCAGGTGGGCAAGGAGCTCCGCTTGTCCCTATTGGGGATCAGTTACTTTTCTCAAATGAAGCGGATACATTTTTAAACCTTGGAGGATTCGCGAACTGTACTTCGATACAAAATAATAAAGTTTCTGCTTTTGACATTTGCCCTGCAAACTTACCGCTAAATAGAATTGTGCAAGAAACAGGGCTAGAATTCGACAGAAATGGTGAGATTTCTTCCCGAGGTCAAATTGACTCTACTGTTTTAGAAAAATTAAATAACCTTCCTTTTTACACTGAAAACGGACCTAAATCTTTAGGCACAGAATGGCTGAATGAATCCTTCATGCCTCTTTTAAAAAACATCAAAGCGAATGAAGACAAGCTAGCCACTTCAACCGAACATATAGCGATTCAGATAGGGAAAACTTTGAACGAAATTGGCGCTAAAAAAACATTTGTTTCTGGAGGCGGTGTTAAAAACGACTTTCTTTTGAAACGAATAAAACATTACACCAATTCTCAATTAACTAAACCTTCATTGGAAATCATAGACTACAAGGAATCAATAATCTTTGGTTTTCTTGGCGCATTGTATTTCGAACACAAAAGCAACTCGCTTTCAAGTGTAACAGGCGCTCAACACAACACTACCGGAGGAGTTCTTCACATCCCTTAATGTTTTCCATTAATGAGTGTTAAAAAAACATAATTATATCCGAATATTCAAGTAGCTAAGTAAGAATACTTTTTTAACTTTGTCTCCGAAAAATTAAATGATTCAACGTTATGAAAACCTTATTAGACAAATTCGAAAATAAACGTCCAGAAATAGTATTTGAATGGAAAGATTCAGAAACAGAAGCTGAAGGATGGGTAGTTATCAACTCCTTAAGAGGCGGTGCCGCTGGTGGTGGAACTCGAATGAGAAAAGGTTTAGACAAACGTGAAGTTGAATCTTTGGCTAAAACAATGGAGGTCAAGTTTACAGTAGCTGGTCCAGCTATTGGAGGTGCAAAATCAGGAATTAATTTTGATCCAAAAGACCCACGTAAAGAAGGTGTTTTAAGAAGATGGTACGCAGCTGTGACTCCTTTATTGAAACATTATTACGGAACTGGTGGAGATTTAAACGTTGATGAAATTCATGAAGTTATCCCAATGACGGAAGACTGTGGTGTATGGCATCCTCAAGAAGGAGTTTTCAACGGTCATTTTCAACCAAGAGAAGCACAAAAAATAAATAGAATTGGTCAACTGAGACAAGGAGTTTTGAAAGCAATCGAAAATACTTCTTTTTCTCCTGATGTCAACCGTAAATATGTTGTTGCAGATATGATTACAGGTTACGGTGTAGCTGAATCAATCAAACATTACTATTCAATTTGGGGCGGTGACTTAAAAGGTAAAAAAGTCATTGTTCAAGGTTGGGGAAATGTTGGATCTGCCGCAGCTTTCTATCTTTCACAAGAAGGAGCTAAAATTGTTGGTATTATTGACCGTGTAGGTGGATTAATCAATGAAGATGGTATTTCTTACGAAGAAATCAGAGAGTTATTCTTGAATAAGAATGGAAATGAGTTGAACGCACCAAACATGTTATCTTACGATGAGATGAATGCTAAAATCTGGGATTTAAAAGCGGATGTTTTTATTCCATGTGCAGGATCAAGAATGATTACTCAGGACCAATTAGACAGAATGATTAAAGCAGGTGTTGCAGTAATATCAGCTGGAGCGAATGTTCCTTTTGCAGATTCTGAAATTTTCTTTGGTAAAATTGCAGATCATGCTGACAATAACATCTCAATTATCCCTGATTTCATTTCTAACTGTGGAATGGCAAGAGTTTTTGCTTACTTGATGAGTAACGATTTGAAAGAATTAACAGACAAAGGAATCTTTTCAGACACAAGCGAAATCATTTACAACGCTTTGAAGAATACACATAAAATAAACCCAAATAAAACAGGGATTGCGAAAGCTGCTTTTGAAATCGCCCTTAAACAATTAGTCTAACAACAAATTAAATTATAAAAAATATAAGAACGCATGGAAATTTTTATTGTTATCGTATTTATTCTTGGTTATCTAGCAATAACCTTAGAGCATAGTCTGAAGTTAGACAAATTAATCCCTGCGCTAGTCATGATGGCTATCACTTGGGCGTTAATTGCTTTTGGGATTGATGGATTTGACTACTGGTTCGATTCAGGAGAGCATGCTTTAGTCGATGGTTTTGCAAGTCTAGAGCACTTAGAAAAAACACATCTTGTAGAAGAAACTTTGTTGCACCACTTAGGTAAAACAGCTGAGATTCTTTTCTTCTTATTAGGCGCTATGACTATTGTTGAAATCATTGATCATTTCGATGGATTCTCAACTTTCAAACGATACATTAAAACAAAAAACAAGAAACGTCTTTTATGGATTTTTGCTTTCTTGGCTTTTATTCTTTCTGCAATAATTGACAATTTAACGGCTACAATTGTATTGATTACAATTTTGCAAAAAATCATCAAAGATAAGAACACACGTATGTGGTTTGCAGGTTTGATTATCATTGCTGCAAATGCGGGTGGTGCATGGTCTCCTATTGGTGATGTTACAACAACAATGTTATGGATTGGTAAAAAAGTAACTACTGATGCTTTAATTTCACAATTACTATTGCCTTCATTGATCTGTATGGTGATTCCTACTTTCATAGCTTCTTTCATGAAGCCTTTCAAAGGAGATCTCGTCAAGGAAATAGAAGTAAAACCAGCCTCAATTCATGACACGACTTACAGTTCAGCTATGTTGTATTTAGGCTTAGGAATGATTTTATTTGTTCCAATTTTCAAAACAGTCACTCATTTGCCTCCTTACGTAGGAATGATGTTATCTCTTGGTGTAGTTGCAACATTTGCTGAGATTTTTAGCTCGAGACAATTTAAACTTACTACTCTAGGAGATCACTCTCAAGACGCAGGTCATCACAGCCCCGTGCATAAATCACTTTCTAAAATTGAAATGCCAAGTGTATTGTTTTTCTTTGGAATTTTAATGGCTGTAGCTGCACTCGAGAGTTTAGGTTTATTGTTCCATTTTGCAGATTCAATGAATGCAGCAATCCCTAACACGAATGTTGTTGTATTACTTTTAGGTGTAGGTTCTGCTGTTATTGATAATGTTCCTTTAGTTGCTGCAAGTTTAGGAATGTTCCAACAAGAAATGAACGACCCAATTTGGCACTTTATCGCATATTCAGCAGGTACAGGTGGAAGTATGTTGATTATCGGATCTGCTGCAGGTGTAGTGGCAATGGGAATGGAGAAAATTTCATTCTTCTGGTATGTTAAGAACATAACTCTTTTGGCTTCTATTGGATTTTTAGCAGGTGCAGGTGTTTTCCTCATCATGCAATAATATTTTACATTTCTAATCGTTATATATATTATGAATTTATCATTTTTATTACAAATAGATCAAGTTATTGAAGAATCAGAAGGTGTCGCAAACATCAGTTTGTGGGAAATCTTAAAAGGTTCTGAAGAATTTGGAAACGAAGGAATTGGTTGGAGTGGATGGGGAATCATCATTACTCTTTCTCTCATGCTTGGTTACGCTGTATTTATCTTTGTTGAACGTTATCTAGCATTAAGAAAAGCAAACAAAGAAGAGAAAGGTTTTGTTGAGAAAATCCGTGAATACATTATGGACGGGAAAATTGATTCTGCAAAAGACTATTGCGCTAGATCATCTGCTCCTTCTGCTCGAATGATTGAAAAAGGAATTTCACGATTAGGTCGACCGATTGAAACAATTTCTGCTTCCATTGAGAATGCTGCAAAATTGGAAATTCTACGCCTAGAACAGCGCCTTAGTTTTCTAGCAACTGCTGCAGGTGCTGCTCCAATGATTGGTTTCCTTGGAACAACAATTGGTATGGTTGGTGTCTTTATTGACTTACAAAATGCTGCTAGTTTAGATATTGATGTAATTGCACCAGGAATAATGACTGCAATGATTACAACTGTTGCAGGTCTTGTTGTAGGTATTGTAGCTTACGTTGGGTACAACTTTTTAGTTGCCCGAATTGGAAATGTTGTGTACCAAATGGAAAATGATGCGTTAGAGTTCATGGACATTCTTCAACAACCCGGTAAATAATTACAGTATGGACTTAGGAACACGAAATAAAGTAAAGATTGAGGGAGGAATGGCTTCCATGACTGATTTGGTCTTCCTTTTGTTGATTTTCTTCATCATTATGAGTTTAATGAGTCAAGATCAAACACCGATTGATTTACCTAAACCAGATCAAAAACTTCCTCCTGTTACCGACCCTGTAACACCTGAAGTAATTATCACAGAAGATAACCTTTATGTTGTAATGCCAGGCGGTGACATGAACAATCCGATGGAGTTTGAAGACATTAAAGAAATTACTGCTTCAGTTGTAAATAGTTCGAACAAAACGAAACTTAAAATCTCTGGACACCGTAATGCAGATTACGAAGCTGTATTTAATGTACTGGCTTTGTCTCAAGCAAACGGCTGGGATCCAGTATTAGCATACGATAGATAAATTATGAGTAGAATTCCCATAGCACAAAGAATAGATAAGCGAAAAGGAGCTATTGCAGCTTTACTTTTCATGCTTGCTATGGCTGTTTATGTGGGATTAATTTCTTTTCAAATTGCTGATCCACCACCACAACCTGTTTTGGTAGAAGTAGAAACGCATATTGATGAAATTTACTTAAAAAATTTAACGGTAGACGGTGGTTCTTCTGCTGGTTCTCCTTCTGAAGCACCTGTAGAACAACCAAAACCTAAAACGGAGCAAGTTATTACAAAAGAAGAATCTGAAACAGAAGTAAATACCGGACAATCCAACCATACAACGGCTGCAACCTCAGAGAACACAAGTTCAACAACACAAACATCAAATGACCCTTTTGCTTCAGGAGGAAACAGTAACGGAGACAATGGCGGTTCAAGCGATACATTTGGATCTGACGGAACTGGTACAGAAGGCCACGGAGGCGGTGGCGGTACTGGTAAAGGTAGAATTCGTAAAAACGACCCAAATCTCCATGACCTAAAATCAAACGTTAACGCAACCATCTATTTGAAATTAACTATTGATGCACAAGGAAATGTTGTTTCAGCCTCAAATATCAAATCTCAAACAACAACTACGAATCAGATTTTGATCAATAAAGTCATCTATCAAGTGAAAAAACAAGTGAAATACAATAAAGATGAAGGATCTCCTTTGGCTAAAGTTTTCATGACCGTTAAAGTTGATGCACAATAAAAACTATCTAGAAGAAGTTAATTGGTTGTTTCAACAATTCCCTTCATATCAAAAAATTGGATCTAAAGCATACAAGCCAACACTTGATAATATTCAACAAATTTGCCAAAGAATTGGTCACCCTGAAAAAGAATTAAAACTAATCCATGTTGCCGGAAGTAATGGCAAAGGTTCTACTTGTTCTATGCTTGCTTCTATTCTCACAGAGTCATCCTATAAAGTAGGTCTTTTCACCTCTCCTCACATCACCGATTTTAGCGAACGAATAAGAATAGACGGAGAATGTATCCCGCAAGAAAGAGTCATAGATTTCATACAACAAATCAAAAATGAACCCTTCGATTTCGCGCCTTCTTTTTTTGAAGTCACTTTTGCGATGGCGTTATTACACTTCAAAGAAAGTGAATGCGACATTTGCGTCATAGAAACAGGACTTGGTGGAAGGTTAGACGCAACAAACATCATCTCCCCTATTCTTTCAATAATCACAAACATTAGTTTAGAACATACAGCAATACTTGGAAACACGTTGCAAGAAATTGCTACTGAGAAAGCAGGAATAATAAAAGAAAAAACTCCTGTTGTTATTGGACAAATGAATGATAGTATTACTGATCTATTTAAGTCAATTAGTTCTAAAAAAAACAGCTCAATAGTTATAAGTGACACCTATAAAGCAACATTATTTGATCTTCCTTTGTTGGGCCGTCACCAAACAGAAAATTTTGGAATTGTTTTAACCACTTTAGAAGAGTTATCTAAAATTGGTTTCAAAACAGACCCGGAAAATATTCAAAAAGGATTGAATCACCTCCAGGACAACACTGGTTTTATAGGTCGTTTGCAAATTACCTCAAAAAAACCAACTCTAATTTTTGATGTTTCACATAATTTTGATGGAATTAAAGTCACTTTAGAAGCAATTCAAAAAATAAAAGTGAAAAATATTCATATTGTCTACGGAACAAGTAATGATAAAGATTTAAGTACTATCTCATCATTATTTCCCGAAAAATCAAGCTATTATTTTACAGAATTCGACAGCGAAAGATCGATGCAAATCACTGAAATAAAAGAGGTTACACATCGGTTGAAATGTACAGAGAAAACATATTTCAACTCCCCTCGTATCGCTTTAGATTCAGCCATTGAGCATTCCAATGAGGATGATTTAATTCTCGTTTTCGGTAGTTTTTTTCTTATTTCAACTTTTTTTTAATTTTTTTCAAATAAAACACTTGTTATTAAGAAAATCGTACGTATATTTGCACACGCAATTTGATAAACGAATCAAGAAAGCAACATTTTGAAACATGGGGGATTAGCTCAGTTGGTTTAGAGCACCTGCCTTACAAGCAGGGGGTCACTGGTTCGAATCCAGTATTCCCCACCAAAAACAAAAAGGATGTAAAGAAATTTACATCCTTTTTTTATGACCTAACTTTTCTAAAATGTTTACAACATATATTTTACATTCTGATAAGATTGATAAATACTATATCGGATACACAGGAGACTCTTTAACAGAAAGAATAAGACGTCACAATACCAAACACAAAGGATTTACAGGAAAAACAAATGATTGGAAAATGGTATTCTCCCTAAAATTTGAAACAAAAAAGGAAGCATACGCATTCGAAAGAAAAATAAAAAAATGGAAAAGTAGACCTAAAATTATTGAACTAATCAATGAATATAAGGTTTAGAGCATCCCGATAAAAATCGGGAGGGTCACTGGTTCGAATCCAGTATTCCCCACCAAAAACAAAAAGGATGTAAAGAAATTTACATCCTTTTTTTATGACCTAACTTTTCTTAAATGTTTACAACATATATTTTACATTCTGATAAGATTGATAAATACTATATCGGATACACGGGAGACTCTTTAACAGATCAAGACTAATCTTCGGGGACTTAAAACAATAACATTCTCCGCTTTTATCCTTGCGTTAACACTTGGTCTTCAAAAACTATTCGATTTTTCTAATTCTAAAAACAAAGGCGCTGGATTCTGTTTTAGAATTATCATTTTTTTCTAAATTTTCAAATTATTTAAGGAAATCTATAATTCCTTCTCAACTTTTAATCTTGATCAGTTATCCCCTTACGAAATCCTTTTGAAACAAGTAGCCTCGAGTTGGAATATTTGGTTTTCATTTCCCTCTTCAAAATACAAATTCAACTTACCTCCCAATTACTATGATTAGACAAACTACAAAACATTCATTTTATTCACATTCAACTGTAATAAAAAAAATACCCATTAATACACTTCCTACTCCACCAGAAAGTAGTAAACCAATAATAAAACTTATCTTTGTAAAAAAACTACGTAATTTGTCTAAAACTGTTCTATACCTATCCTACGATGGAATGACGGATCCCTTAGGTCAATCTCAAGTTCTACCCTACTTGAAAGGCTTATCAAATGCAGGATACACAATTCATTTGTTGAGTTTTGAAAAATCAGAACGATTCAAAAAGCATCGAAAACACATTGCATCGATTTGTAAATCATCGAACATTCAATGGCACCCTCAAGATTACGCTTCTGAAGGCGGCCTTAAAAACACATTGAAACAAGTTCGAAAGATGAAGAAAGTCGCCTTTTACCTTCATGAAAAGCATCAATTTGACCACACACACTGCAGAAGTTATATTTCTGCATTGATTGGTTTAAAACTAAAGAGAAGAAAGAATGTTAAATTTATTTTTGACATGAGAGGATTCTGGGCTGACGAAAGAGTTGATGGAGAAATCTGGAGTTTGAGCAATCCAATATTTGAAAGAATTTATAAATTTTTCAAACGAAAAGAAAGACAATTTTTCAGCGAAGCAGACTACACCATCTCTTTAACCGAAAATGGTAAAAATGAAATTGAATCCTGGTCTATTTTTCAACATAAAAAACCTAAAATAAAAGTCATTCCTTGTTGTGTTGATTTAGAATTATTTAACCCATCAACAATTAGTAAAGAACTTCAAATAGAAGCCAGAAATCAATTAAACATACATGACGATAATTTTATTCTTGGATATGTTGGCTCAATTGGAACTTGGTACATGCTTTCTGAAATGTTAGACTATTTTAAGATCCTGAAAGAAACGAAAAAAAATGCCCGCTTTTTATTTGTAACAGGGGACAGTGCTGAAATGATATTCTCTGAAGCTGAATCTAGAGGTGTTCCCAAATCTGACATCATTATTCAATCATCTTTACACAAAGATGTTCCTTTGTATATCTCTATTTTTAATTCATCCATATTTTTTATTCGCCCAACATATTCCAAAAAGGCATCATCCCCAACTAAACAAGGAGAAATAATGGCCATGGGCATTCCGTTAATATGTAATGCAGGAGTTGGAGACACTGACGATATTGTTCTCAATAGTTTTGCGGGAGATGTTGTTCCCAATTGCACAATTGACTCTTACCATCAATTATTTGACTATCCAGCAACGTTTGACAGAACAAAAACCATGGAGGGAGCTGAGAAGTATTTTTCTTTGGAAGAAGGAGTAAAACGTTACCTTAGCGTCTACAAAGCAATCTATGCCTAAACGAATAATTTTCTTAACCCCATATCCCAATGGAAAAGCACCTTCGCAACGTTTTCGATTCGAGCAATACTTTAACACGCTCAAAAAACATAATTTCGAAATAGTTACACGTTCATTTTTATCCGATAAAACATGGAAAATAATTTACACGAATAGCTCATTTCTACTAAAATCTTTAGGAATTATAGGTGCATTTTTCCGTAGATTTATTCTGCTTTTTAGTTTATGGAAATATGATTATGTTTTCATTCACAGAGAAGCTTCAATGATCGGTCCTCCAATTTTTGAATGGATTATCGCTAAAATTCTTCGTAAAAAATACATCTATGATTTTGATGATGCGATTTGGTTGCCCAATTTCAGTCAACAGAATGCTAAATTTCAAAAATTAAAATTTTACGGTAAAGTCAATCACATCATCAAATGGGCCGACCAAGTAACTGTAGGAAATGATTTTCTAAAAGAATTCGCATTGCAATTCAATGACAATGTAACAATCATTCCAACAACAATTGATTTAGAATACGTACATACGATAGAATGCAATCAAAACTCACTTCCTATAAATATTGGTTGGACAGGTACTCACACCACATTATCCTACGTAAAAGAATTGATCCCTATCATTAAAGAACTTGAACTTAAATACGACTTTACATTTACAATTATCTCCAATCAGCCGCCAGATTTTAAATTCAACTCCCTCCGATTCGTGCAATGGAATAAATCAACAGAAATTGAAGATTTATCAAAAATACAGATTGGAGTAATGCCTTTAACAGATAACGATTGGGCAAAAGGGAAATGTGGCTTCAAAGCATTACAATACATGGCTTTAAAAATTCCATCAATTATTTCCCCTGTTGGAGTGAATAAAACTATCGTAAATAACGGAAAGAATGGCTACCTTTGTAGCAGTTCTAGTGAATGGAAAAAACGTTTGGAAGAATTAATCTGTTCAAAAGAATTGAGAATTCAAATCGGAGAAAAAGGACAGTTGACAGTTAAAGAACATTTTTCAGTTGAAGCACAAAGCGACAACTACATAAAACTTTTTGTATGATAAAATTAGTGTTTGCCACAGCAAATTTGAATAAAGTAAAAGAAATTGACCAACTTTTACCTGACACAGTCCAACTTTCTTCATTGAAAGAGTTGGGACAAAAACAAGCTATTCCTGAAACATCAAAAACAATTGAAGGAAACGCTATACAGAAAGTAAACTTCATTACAGATAAATTTGCAGTAAACTGTTTTGCTGATGACACTGGACTTGAGATCAACTCATTAAAAGGTAAACCTGGCGTTAATTCTGCACGATATGCAAGTGAAGAAAAAGACGATGAACTCAATATTAAATTGGTTTTAAAGAATTTAGAAGGTGAAGCAAAAAGAGGTGCTCAATTTAAAACAGTGATTGCGTTAAATATAGACGGAGAACAACATCTGTTTTTTGGTGTAGTCAAAGGTACTATTCGAAAACAAAGAATTGGAAATAATGGTTTTGGATATGATCCAATTTTTGAACCTGAGAATTGTGGGAAAACATTTGCAGAAATGACATTAGAGGAGAAAAACAAGTATTCTCATAGAGCCCGAGCTTTTAATAAAATGATTCGTTTTTTAAACGCTAGAAAATAAATTTAGCCCCGAAATTATTTTTCATAACGACCGAAACGGTTTCTTTTTTCTTACAGCTATAGCAGTAAATATTCGTATTTCAAACGACAACTATTTCTTTATAAGATTTAGTGTACGTAGTATTATGCTAAAATCACACCTAAGAATAAATGATTTCGATGCACAAAGAATGGATGTGACTTCATTGTTCACAAGAACAATTAAACACGAACTCCCAAAACATGTAGATAAAAGCTTAGTAGTTTTTTTGACAATTTCACACCTATTCTTGAATTTAATCATCATTATTCAAAATAATGCACAAAAAAAAGACGCATCGAAGATAAATCTTGATGCGTCTTGCTTAGTAGCGGGGACCAGACTCGAACTGATGACCTTCGGGTTATGAGCCCGACGAGCTACCAACTGCTCCACCCCGCGATATAATCTATACTGTCTGTTGGCACATGTCGTATAGCGAGTGCAAAGATACAACGTTTTTTAGGACTTACAAGGGAATTAAAGAAAATATTTTGTTTTTTTTATGCTTTTATATTTATCCGAATCAAAATCAGCTGATTACTTGATTTAAAAAGTGAGACTTAACTCCAAAAGATTATGCAATACCTTTTAATAACGCCTTTAATTCACTTAAAACAACCTCATCAATTATTTTTTGTTCTTGAAAAACAGCATTAAATGAACCAACACTCATTTCTCCAACAACTTCTCCTCCAAAATAAGGCAACATTTTAACTGAAGTCTGTAAAGCATTCAGACCCCTTTTCCTCCCGGAGAAGTACTGAGTAAAATAATCTTCTTCCCTTTTAAGAAATCTCTGTCATGACGAGAAAGCCAATCCAAACAATTCTTAAAAAAAGCAGACACATTACCATTGTGTTCAGAGACGGATATAATATAAGCATCCGCAATTGCAAGATCTTTTGCTAATCGTTTCACTTCATTTGGTATCCCCTCATTTTGTTCAACATCTATACTGTACATTGGTAAAGTATAATCGTTTAAACGAATGGTTTCTGAATTCTCCATCAACGATGATGCAAAAGAAACCAATTGGTGGTTAATTGAATGTTGACTATTACTACCAGCGAATGCGATTATTTTCATGCTGTTTTATTATTACCTTAAAATATACATCTTACCAAAATTCTTTTCAAAATGTTGGTCAGCTCCAGATTCTCTGTGCTTTATATATTCTCCATTTAATTTTGCTTTTACTCGATACAAGTAGACTCCGTTCGCTAAAGGATCTCCGAACTCATCTGTACCATCCCAAGCAAATTCTGTAATATTTCTACCGATTTCAATTAATCCTAGTTCATCTTCCGTGATTGTTCGAACAACCCTACCTGATATTGTCATTATTTGAATCATAATATCATCCGGAACCTCCGATCCCGTCAAAGTAAAGACAAAACGAGTACTTGTACTGAATGGATTAGGATAATTCATCATGTTTGTTATCGT
>Ga0256845_1002225_pt1 | contig 14318 bp, 15 predicted proteins | sample RiftiametaG_FD_189101 | JGI IMG/M metagenome (GOLD analysis project Ga0256845, IMG submission 189101) | Tube worm associated microbial communities from hydrothermal vent at the East Pacific Rise, Pacific Ocean - Riftia | ecosystem: Host-associated > Annelida > Integument > Unclassified ...
TAATAAAAGATAAGGCTTAGTACTGAAGACGGGACTTGAACCCGTACGTCCTAATGGACATTGGATTTTAAGTCCAACTCATTTGTATTCAAATGACCTTATATGTGCTAAAAATCAAATAATTAGCTTATTTATTAGAACTTTTCACATTATATAAAATCTAATAAAACTATCATTTGTTTTACCTATGTTTTACCTAAATGTGTTATATTAGCTGTATAACCTTAATACCCAACATATTTCAAATATACAAATTATTAAAAAATGGCATCTAGTATAAAATTAATACTTCGTAAAAAACCCAATAGAGAAGGTTTATTTCCTTTAGTTCTTAGAATTACAAAAAACAGAAAATCTTCCTATCTATACACAGGGCATTATATCGATTCTAAATTCTGGGACGAAACAAATAGAAAAATAAAAAAATCTCATCCTAATTCTGTGAGATTGAACAACCTAATAGCTAAAAAGCTAGCTGAAGCAAGTGACACAATAATTGACTTACAATCAAACAATAAAGAACTATCTACAAAGCAAATTAAAAGACAAATAACAAAACCATTCGGTGAAGAAAGTTTTAATAGTGTTAGCCTAAAATATTTAACCGATCTTGAAGTTAATAAAAAGTTTACACGTTACAAATCTGATAAAGTTAGGGTTAATCACGTTATCAATTTTTCAGGTTCTGACAATTTATCATTCCAAGAAATTAATGAAAGCTTTATTAAAGAATTTATATCTTATTTGAGAATTAAAAGAAAAAATTCTCAACGCTCTATTGTTAATAATCTTGTAGTAATACGAACCATCTTTAACATTGCAATAAGACAGGGAACAGTGGATAGTAAATATTATCCTTTTGGAAAAGGAAGAATTCAAATTAAATTCCCTGAAACAAACAAGGTAGGCTTAACCTCTATAGAGGTTCAAAAAATTGAAAACCTAAAAGATTTACCTAACCAAGAGCAACACGCAAGAAATGTTTGGCTATTTAGTTTTTATTTAGCTGGCATGCGTGTGGCTGATGTTTTAAAAATAAAATGGGATGATATTTTTGATGGAAGACTGCATTATAGAATGAATAAACATGACAAACTTCTATCTTTAAAATTACCAGAAAAACTTATGCCTATTCTAAATGAATACAGAAAAGATAAAACAAATGAATCAGATTATTTATTTCCAGAATTAAAAAAAACAAATAGCAAAAATCATAGAGATGTACTTTCTAAAACAAATATCGCCACAAAAAAACTGAACAAATACCTCGCGAGAATAGCTGAAAAGGCTAAAATAAATAAAAAGATAACTATGCACATAGCAAGACATACTTTTGGAAATATTTCAGGTGATAAAATTCCAATTCAAATGCTTCAAAAATTGTACAGACATTCATCAATAACCACTACAATAAATTACCAATCTAATTTTATACATAAGGATACTGATGAAGCTTTAGATAAAGTAATTAATTTTTAAAATAATATTTTATCTTTATAGAATGGAAGTTATCTGTTTACAAGACGAAGCCTTTTACCAACTTATTGAAGATGTGGTTGAACGTATTAAAGAAAAGCAAAATATCACTCAAGATAAATGGGTATCCCTTAATCGTGCTATGGAAATTTTGAATATTAAAAGCAAAACTACACTTCAAAAATTACGTGATGAAGGAGACATAACCTATACGCAGCCACAAAAAAAAATATTTTATACGATTATGATTCTATTATGGAATACCTTAACAAACACAGAAAATCATCATTTTAATGGAAACAGTAAAAGAAAAATATCTTAAAGGTTTTAATCACGCTTATCTTTTAAAACAGCACAAGCCTCAATTAATTGATAGTATTCTTAATACAGCCTCAAACAACGACTACATTCAAGGTTTGAAGGATGGAAAGCATATTTATGAGCAACAAAAAACAAAGTATAGGTTTCAAGAACTAAAAGATTTAAAAAATCATAAAATGAGAAATCGAGACCGAGGGTTAGAATGCTAGACTGAATACATGGTCTGTTTACAGTTTTAATTTTCCTAACGCTTTCAGTAGCAAAGCCTTTTCAAGAGATAGAACTGGATTTGCCTTTTTTATTAAAATTTAACATTATAAATTTCTATTCAACATCCAATAGGTCTAGTTTTCAAAAAACCTCATTATACTCGCGAAATAATTCGCTGAAAAATCAATTTAACCCTTTAATATGGACAAAAACAATAACATTAAACTCGTTGAAGTATTTTCAGGAACACAATGGGAAGCAACAATGATAAAAAACCTTTTAGAAAACGAACAAATTGAGACATTCGTGAAAAATGAAATTATGGCAAATCTATATACATTTAATACTCTGCCTGATGGTTCCATACAGGTAAAAGTTATAGTTTCTAGTAATGATTTTAATAAATCAATACAAGTCATCAATGAATATAAAAAGAATGTCGAAGAAGACAAATAACGCAACCTTTGTGTTTGAACATAGCAAGACCGACTAAAAAAGCACTATTCAGATAAAAAAATGATAGTATCGGTTTTCAAACAGAAATTTATTGAGGGCTTGGTTAACAAAATTGAACGTTTAATCTATTTTAAACATTGAGTAATGTCTTCTAAATATAATTCTATAAAAACCTCATTATATGGGTTTCTAATCTTAATTCTTTTTTCATATAAATGTAGCGCTTTATTGTAATTATGTTTAGCTAAAAATTGCTGATTAAGCTTAGAATAATTAACACCCAAATAATAGTATGCTTCAGTAAAATTACTATTGTGACTAATACAAGTTTTCAAGTTTCTAATTGATTGCTCAAAACTTTCTTTATTCAATAAAGCTATAGCATTATACAGATAGTGATTTAAATCTATTTCTTCATTATTTTCATTAATAGCAAAATTAAAATGCTCAATAGCTATCTCATATTTTTTCAAACCTAGGTAACTTATACCGATCAAGAAGTTTATATTTTGCCCCCAAGCCTTAAAAGTGTTTTTTGATTTTATTTTATTTAGATTATACAAATCACTGATGCATCCTTGATAATCTTTCAACTTTACCAATCTCAACCAACCTCGATAACCCAAATGCATTTTTGGGTTAAGCTCTACAGCTTTATTTAATAACTCAAACCCTCTAGAATAATTCCCTCGCTTATTAAAGGGAACAGATTTTTCAAAATAAGTATAGGAAAGCGTACTATCAGCTTCTATGGCTAAATCAAAAAAAAACTGAGATTCCTTAGAGCCTTGTGGTAAATTTCTACCAATTTTATAATATTTTAGAGCTTCATTCCTGTTCTTCAAAATAATTGAGTTCTGTTAAGATGTCAGAAAGATATAACTCATCTTGAATTTCATTATAAACATCTTTATTCTTGTATCCTTTATTGAATAATTCTAAAGCTTTAGTCAAACAAAATTTAGCACTATCAATCTTCATAGATTCTTTGTAAACGAGTCCTTTGTAAAAATATGGTTCTGGAGAATTATAATTATACTTTAAACAGGCATCAAAATTATCTAATGCATTATCATACTCTTCTAAATCTTTATAAATGATTCCTTTATATAAAAACAGATTTGGTTGTACCCATGAAGAATCTATTTCACTATTAATACTTTTATCAAATTCCTTTAATGCCAATTCGTTATTACCTAATCCTTTATAGGATAAACCCAATAGAAAGTGAATGTTCTCTCCCCAAGGCGCATCAACAAAATTTGGTGTTAAAGAGTCTAATCTTTTCAAGTCATTAATACATCCTTGATAATCTTTTAATTTAACTAATCTCAGCCACCCTTGATAACCCAAATTTATTTTTGGATTAAGATTAACAGCTTTGTTCAATGACTTAAATCCTTCAGCATAATCTCCTCTTTTATTGAATGGAATTGACTTTTCAAAATAAGCGTCTGAATAATTAGAATATTGAAAAATCAAGATATCAAATAGCTTTTGTGATAAGAATTGACCTTGACGATGTGCTGCTTCCCTAAAACGTTGCTCCTTTGGAGAGAGAAAAATCAGAATAAAAATTACTATTATATATAAAGAGAATAATGTAGTTAAAATTATTTTAATGACATTGAATGCTTTTTTCATAACTAAAAAATATCTTTAATGTTACCATTTTCAATTTTAAAGTTTATTTGACAATAACTATCAACAGGTGTTCCATTGCTTAAAATTCCTGCATTCCAATTATTTAATTTGCTTATTGCACTCTTAAGTTTTTCTATTTCTGACGCCTTAAATGTTATTTTTGAAAAATCACTCCCAACCTGCTTAAATCTAAACCTTCCTGCTTGACCTTTGCAATTTACAACAAACCTAAAAGTGATATACCCGGTTTTTATATCAAGTTCAAGGTGTTTATTTTTTAATTCAGTAAATATTTTTTCACGAATTGCCTTTCTTTCTCCTTCATAATTACTCCCTACAGAATAATATTGAAAAATTCGATTCTCGTTGCAGACAACAAATGAAGAATCATCAATTCTAGAATCATAAGCTATATCTCCTACGTTGTGTTTCATTAAATAATTAATCCAAATAATTAATGATAAAAATATCAAAAAACTAATCACTAAAATAATATTAATAGTTTTTTTCATACTAGAGACAGTAATTTTTCTACATATTCCTTTTTTCTCAAACCAACTAGTACATGATCTATTCCACTATTTAAATAATTTTCACAAGCCATTAAAGAAATATCTCTTTTATCTTCTTTATTGAACACACCTTTAGTAATTAGCTCCTCCTTTAAATTGGATGCTCTCTGCGTAATTGATGCTTTGGAATATAAAGACCAATAATATTGTAACTTTCTAATTATTTTTTTCAGATCATTAGTATCATCAAATTGAAGTTGATTAATAAATGGAATTAAATGACCTTCAACTGCTCTTGAAACTGCTTCAGGATTTGCTATATTTTTTCTATTATCAATAAAATACTTTATTGGAGTAAAATCTTCTGGCCTAGAATTTTCACCAAACTTTGTTAGCTGGTCTTGAATTCTTTGAATAAAAACATTAAACAACTCCTCTTCTTGAAAATCATCTATTTTCGATATTTCATTTGAATAATCTGCAAGTCTTAACACTTTATTATTATAAGTTGTATTTAAAGGCCTATTAGAAATTGTTTTTATATCTCTTTTTTGACATAATTCGATTAAACTTTTGTCATCATAATTTTTTAATGAGGCATCATTTTCAATAAGGTTATATGGAAATTGAATTAATTTGAAATTAGGAAAATCATTTTTATTTAAAATTTCAGTTAAATCAATCCCTTTTTTGGGTAGTCTATTTGAACTTATCCCGTAGTATCTTATCATTCCTTTTTCAACAAGAGTTTCTAAATGAAATAGGCTTTCAATTAAATGTGCATAAATTTTACTTTGATTTTCATTTGGCACATCAAAATAGTGTTCAGGATTATGTATTAAAAAGCAATCTAAATAGTCTGTATTAAGTTTTTTTAAAGAGGCTTGTATTTGCAATTGTAAAAATTGCTTTTCTATTGAATAATAAAACCTTTCACTTATTTTAATAGTCCCCTTGTTATTTAGAAATTTTGAAAAAGTTAATATATCATTCCCTTGTATATAACCAGCCTTAGAAATCACAAATACTTTTTCTCTATCAATTTGACTTATAAGTTTCCCTATAAGCTTTTCTGAGTCTCCAAATTGATAATTTGAAGCAGTATCAATAAGATTAATCCCTTTACTAATTGCAAAACTCAGAGACTCTATATGCTCAATATTGTTAATGAACATTTTATAAGTCCCAATTCCTATTTTGGAAATTTCTTTTAAATCAATCATATTATAATTTTTACTAATTTAGTTTTTTTTTAATTATAATCACCGAATTTAAGATTGAATATCACTGCCTGTTTTTCAAGTATAATTAAAAAAATATTTCAAATGTTTACTATTAAATTAATTTTAATTGTAAATTTCAAGTATTAACAAAAATGTATTTTATAAATACTTTTTTTATTAAAATAAACTCAAGAATTGTTCGAAAAAAATAAAAAATTCCCATTCTACAAGCAATATGACATGATGGACTGTGGTCCTACATGTTTAAGAATGATTGCAAAATATTATGGTAAGATTTATTCGCCAGAATATTTAAGAAAAATTTCGCACCTTACCAATGAGGGTGTTTTAGTTGGCAATATTATTGAAGGTGCTGAAAAAATTGGCATAAAAGCTTTGCCCGTAAATGCAACTTGGGATGTTTTAGAAAAACAAGCACCACTTCCTTGTATTGCACATTGGAGACAAAGGCATTATGTTATTGTATACAAAGTTAAAAAAGGAAAAGTATATGTAGCAGATCCTGCTCATGGTCTTATTACCTACTCTAAAGAAGAATTTTTAGAAGGTTGGCAAAATACGAAGTATTTAAGCGATCAAAATGAAGGATTACTAATACTTTTAGAACCTTCGGTTAAATTCCATGAACAAGATTCTGAAAATAAAAAAAATGAAGGGTTTAAAATTTTATTGCCATATCTAAAGCCTTACAAAAAATATATATTTCAGTTATTTATTGGGTTATTTGTTGGTAGTATAATTCAATTAATTTTACCTTTTTTAACCCAATCTGTTGTTGATAAAGGGATTAACTATAGGGATTTAAATTTTATACATATTATACTTATTGCTCAATTAATGCTTTTTGTTTCACAATCAGGTGTGGCAATCATTAGGAGTTGGTTATTACTTATTGTTGGTGCGAGAATAAATATTTCTTTAGCTTCAGATTTCTTAATTAAGTTAATGAAACTTCCTATAAGCTTTTTTGATGCAAAAATGGCAGGAGACGTTCTACAACGCGTTCAAGACTCAAGACGGATAGAAACCTTTTTGACGTCATCACCAAACACGCTATTTTCTGTATTCAATATGATTATTTTTATGGGAATATTGTTTTATTATAATGTAACAATATTTATTATTTTTCTTGTAGGCGCCTTGCTTTATATTGGCTGGGTTTTAATTTTCATGAAAAAGAGAGCCTTACTAGAATATAGAAGATTTGATCAAGCCTCTGGAAATTCCAGTAGCTTAATACAAATAGTTAATGGAATTCAAGAAATAAAAATCAATAATTCTGAAAAAAGGAGGAGATGGGATTGGGAGGAAGTTCGCATTAAGCTATACCGCATTTCTTTAGATAGCCTAAAATTAGCTCAATATCAAGGCATTGGTGCAAATGCAATAAACGAACTTAAAAATATATTTATTTCTTATATAGCAGCCGTCTCTGTAATAAATGGTGAAATGACTTTAGGAATGATGCTGGCTGTTCAATATATAATAGGTCAGCTTAATGCACCATTACTAACACTTGTCAATTTTTTTAGAGAAGCCCAAGATGCTAGAATTAGTTTGGAAAGAATGGACGAAGTTCAACATGAAAAAAACGAAGATGAAACAGAAGATTTTCAAGATGATTTTAATATTAATAAAGATTTAATCTTAGAAAATTTATCTTTTAGATATGGTGGAGAAAAGTCTCCTTTTGTGTTAAAAAATATCAATTTGACGATTCCTAAAAATAAAATTACAGCTATAGTTGGAGAAAGTGGAAGTGGTAAAACAACCCTGCTACGTTTATTGTTGAAATTGTATAAACCAACAGAAGGAAAAATAAAACTAGGAAATGTAAATTTAAGTAATATCAATTCCTCTAAATGGAGGAGCTCTTGTGGTGTAGTTATGCAAGATGGATACATCTTCACTGATAGTATTGCACGAAACATTACTGAATCTAATTCTGAAGGTGTTATTGACAAAGTAAAGCTTATAAAATCTGTTCAAATAGCAAATATTGAAGATATGATTGAAAGATTACCTTCTGGCTATAACACTAGAATAGGCCCGCCAGGAACTAGCGGAATGAGTTTAAGTGGAGGACAAAGACAACGTGTGCTTATCGCAAGAGCGGTCTATAAATCTCCTCATTTCATTTTTTTTGACGAAGCAACGAGTGCTTTAGACGCTAATAACGAAAAAACAATTATGAATAATTTAGAGCGTTTTATGAAAGATAAGACTGCTGTCATTATTGCTCATAGATTAAGTACTGTAAGAAATGCTGACCAAATTATTGTTTTAGATAACGGAAAAATTGTAGAAAAAGGTAATCACGAAGAATTAATTAAAAAGAAGGGTTCTTATTTTAGACTAGTGAAAAATCAATTAGAACTTAGTAAATAAATGAAAAAAATTGATTTATTAAACGATAGAAGTGATTTTGTAAAAGAGATTATGGAAACGCCTCCAAATAACATTATTAGTTGGGGAAACACTTTTTTCCTTATATTCTTATTCTTTATTTTAGGATTAAGTTGGGTTATTAAATATCCAGACATTGTTACTTCAGAGATTGTTTTAACAACAAATAATCCTCCAATTTTTCTTTCTGCAAGAACTCAAGGTAAAATAGATACTATATTAAAATCAAATCAAGAATTTGTAGTTAAAGATGAGTGGTTAGCAATTATTGGTAGTAATGCAAATCTTAACCATATTAAAAGGCTAGATAGTATCCTAGAAAAAATAAAAGTTCTAGACTATGATATTGAAGCCACACATGAATTAGATTTTCCTATTTTGAATGTAGGTGAAATTCAATCAAACTATAACAGTCTTGTGAAAGCAGTAATCAAATTCAAACAACATGAAGATGATGGTAACTTTCTGGTACAAGAAAGCTTAAATAATTTAAGAATTAACCACCATAATAATTTGATTAAAAGCGCTGTACGTGATAAAGAAATAAGCAGTAAAGAGTTAGAGATGGCTAAAAACGATTTAGAAAGGCACAAGGTTCTATTAGACAAAGGCGTTATTGCGCAAAAGGAGTTTGAAACTATAGAGTTAAGACATTTACAAGCTATAAAGAGTTTAGAAGGTAATAAATCTCGAATAATTCAAATTAAGACACAAAAAACATCATTATTAAGTCAAGGTAGAAATATGCAACATAGTGAAGAAGAAACTCATCTTAATTCTGAGTTAGACATTTTAGAAGCTATAAAGTTAACAGAATTATCATTTTTGGAATGGAAGAAAAAACATGTGCTTATAAGCGGTGTATCTGGTCAAGTTAATTATTTAGACTATTTTTCAAATAATCAGAATGTAGAATTAAACGAAAAATTAATCTCAATAGTTCCAAAATATAGAGATAGTGATTATTTTGGGATAGCTAAAATGCCCCTTATTAACTCTGGCAAAGTTAAAAAAGGACAGAAAGTAAATATAAAACTTCATGGTTTTCCGCATGAGGAATATGGTGTAGTTCTTGGAAATGTTTTAGATATTTCAGAAGTACCAAACGAAGATTTTTATCTAGTGAAAATTAATCTTAAAAATGGTTTGTCAACAAGTTATGATAAGGAAATAACATTTAAACAAAATATTAATGGGTCAGCTGATATTATTACGGAAGACTTAAGGATGATTGAACGATTTGTATATACATTAACTAAAGCTTTTAGATAAATTATTATGGATTTTTTTTTAGAATATAACGAAAAACACTTAAGTGTAATCGACACAGTTAAATCAGTACTTTTCAAAAGAGATAAAACTGTTTTTGATAAATTAGATTTTTATGATGATTCTATTTTTTCAGAGCCCTTTTTATTTTTATGTATTAATGGAGATTTTAATGAGTGGATAAATCTTTTGACTTTTAGTCTCAATAAGTCTAAGGAACACAACAAAATAAAAACTCGCCCAAAAGATGGTATTATTTATTTACCTAGTTTGGGATATTTCAAATTAAAACACAATATATCAAATGAAGTTAATTTAGTTTATGACAATAAAGAAGTTGTGATTTTAGATAATGAAAATCACAAAATAGAATATGATTTCTATACCCTTAGTAAAAATAATGAAGGAATTGATTTTCTGCTTTTAAATCATCCACTGCTAGATGTGTTGTTTATAAAAAGTAATGGAGAAAAAGATAATATTGATATTAATGAAGCCATTTATAAAAGGCACATACCAAATTTTAACAAAGCATTAAATACAATAAGAAATATTTATCCAGAATATTACACTTTAGTTAAAAACTACATTAAGAGGGTTGTCTTTTATAAAGGAGAAACTAACTCATTTGCATCGATTCAAGCACATGGTATGGTTTTATTTAATGTTAAGGATGATTATGATGAAATTTTCTTTTTAGATAATATTATTCATCAATGTGCCCATGTGTTTTTTAATACGTTAACGTTCGATAAAAGTGAATTATTTGTTTTGCCTCACAATTCAGATTTATTTTTATTCACTGATGATGAAAATGATAAAGGTCATGAACTTTACGGGCGCTATCACGGTCTATTTACACAAACTAATATTAATATTGCTTTTGAAAAATGTATTAATGAAAATATTTATTCAGAAGATCATCATTTTGAGTTATTAGGAAGGTTCACAAGTAACATGCAACGATTTAGAATTGCAATTAATAAATTTAACAAACCCAACCAATACAAAAAAGAGGGATTAAAATGGTTCACTTTTTTTAAAGACAATTTTGAAATAATGTATCAAAGAAACACGCACATCATAGAAAAATATATTGTTTCCAACCAACCCTATGTTTTTGACTATAAAATATTTAAGGAAACTAATAGTAATTATTTAATATAATTTTATATATTTATACTTAATAATTTTGTATTAACTTAATACTTTAAAATTATGAGTAGATTATCATTAGATGCTTTTAAAGCTCAATCTGATTCAAATCAGGCGCAAGAATTAGAAAGTTTAACTGGAGGTCAGTTGGCAGAATGCCATTGTAGTTGGGTTCCACCACCAGAAGGAGCTAATAGTAGTTGGGGATGGCAACAAACTTTATCTTATTGGGCACATATTGCTGGTGCAGGTGATTGTGAAGTACACTAGAAATTACTTTTAAAAAATAAAATATGGAGATTTCTTCATGTTTTATTTTTTTTATAATAACTCTATCTTATGTATGACAAATAAAAAGTTAAATTATATATTTCCAAAAAATCCTTTTCAAAGCATTTTAATGACTTTGATTTTAATTGTCACTAGCCTTTTAGTTATTGTCTTATTTGATAATTATCTAAATGTTTTTTTTTTAGATTCTAATCTTTTTAGCTTTGTCAAAGATTTTTGTTCTTATTTTATTGCATTTCTTATTCTAAATTTAATTGCTAGAAAAAAAATAAACTCTTACCCATTTAAGTTATCATCTATTAAAATAGTTTTACTTGTCATTCTTGTATCTATTTGTTTTGCAATTGCCATTGGTATACCTTCTTATTTTTTTTTATATGTTAATATTGATTATTCCCATATTTTAATAGTAAAGACAGCAAAATTATCAATTTTGGGATTGATAAGTATTATTGCTATAACTCCTTTATTTGAAGAATTGATTATTAGAGGAATTATGTTGGATGGATTATTAAAAAATAACAGCTGGAAAAAAGCTGTAATTATTACTACTATATTATTTATTTTAATTCATTTTGATTTATTGAAAACACCTTCTCTGATTTTTTCTGGTCTTTTTCTAGGGTGGCTATATTATAAAACTAAAAATTTAGTATTGACCATTATTGTACATTCATTCAACAACTTAACGACATCAATTCACCCTTACATAACAAATAATGACTTTGAAAACTATAAATATTATGGAGAGTACACGTTTTTAGTTCTTCTTTTTTCTTTTATAATTTTCTCTATTTCTCTTTATTTTTTAATAAAAACAATAAACAATGATAACCGGAGATAACATTGATTCAAAAAATGCTAATTGGTCTTTTTCAGGAGAAGTGCCAAAAAATTTTGACAATCATGTAGGTAAATCTGTACCCATGTATAGCGAAGGACATGAATTAGTTAGTCGATTAAGCGATTTTTTCCTAGCTGATGGTTCTAAATGTTATGAAATAGGTAGTAGCACAGGAGAACTTACTGAAAAATTAGCTAAGCATAATATTCTTAAAAAAGTAACTTTTGTTGGTATTGATCCTATAATTGAGATGGTAGAAGTTGCAAATGAAAAATGTAAAGATATTTCTAATATCTCTTTTATTTGTGATGATATATTAAATATTGAATTAGAAAAATCAGATTTAATTGTTTCCTACTATACTATTCAATTTATTAAACCTAGAGTTAGACAATTAGTTTTTAATAAAATTTATGACTCTCTTAATTGGGGAGGCGCTTTTATTTTATTTGAAAAGGTAAGAGCCTGTGATGCTCGTTTCCAAGACATGATGACTGCTCTATATACAGATTATAAATTGGAGCAAGGTTATACAGAAGAAGAGATCGTCTCTAAAACAAGAAGTTTAAAAGGTGTGTTAGAGCCTTTTTCTACTCAAGGTAATATTGACTTATTAAAAAGATCAGGTTTTGTAGATATTACTACTGTCCTAAAATATGTTTCATTTGAAGGCTTCCTTGCAATAAAATAAATATTAAATGTTTAATAGAAAAAGAAAAAAAATAGATGACGTCGCTATTTATATTGATGAAGATAAATTGGAAGCTTATTATGCTGAGAGTTATCAGTTATACAATAATCATCTAAAGTATTTATTATCTAATATAAGTAAATATGACTCCTATAGTAAAGAAAAAAGAGCAGAATATTTTTTAGTTTTAAAAACAGCTTTTTTACAGAATGCAAAAAATGTAAATTCTATAAAAGATTTATTAAGCGATAAATTTTCGCTGACCGCTTTTGAAAATACCAAATTAAATTCAACAGATAATACGAGTTTCACTCTTAAAGATTATATTTATTTAAGAAGAGATTGGACTTTTTTGGATGAAGGCGAAAAACAATTAGACAAAACTATATCTAATATAAGACAGGAATTACTAAAAATTGATTTTCAAACAGAAAACGCATTATTTATAGGTTGTGGTGTTGGAAGAATAGCCTTTGACTTATCCGATTTATTTAAAAAAACATACGCTACTGATAAATCCTTTTCAATGATTTGGCATTTACAAAAATTATTAAACGGAGAAAATATTACATTTTACAACCCTCATGTAAAAAATGTTTTAAAAAAAGAAAATGTAGCTCAAAAATATGTAGCGAAAATTCCTCTATATAGATTGAAAGCTAATAAAAATAAATTTGAAACTTTTATTTCTGATGTTTTAAATCTTCCTTTTCAAAACGAAACAGTAAATTCTATTTTTTCAATATACTTCACAGATGTAATTGCACTTAAGCTTTGGTTTAATCACATCAATAGTAAATTAACTAATAACGGTCTATTTGTTCATTTTGGACCATTAGATTATTTCTTTTCTGATGAAAGAGAAATGCTAACAGCAGAAGAGTTTAAATTATTTTTTGAAGAAAACGGATATACTACACTAGTAGATAAAGTAGTAGAAACTCCACATTTAGAAGACTCCAATTCTATTACATATAAAGTTTATAGAAATTGGTTTTTCATTGCTCAAAAAAATAAGATTAAAGAACATGATATAAATAATAATACAATCTTAAGTATTAAAAAACCTCTTTCTTATGAAAGGAAAGGTATTATTAATGATGGAGAAAAGGAAATAGAAGTTTCCCTTAAACTTCCAAGTGGAATTTTTAATGGTGCTGATTCGGTAATTCAAATATTAAAATTGATTGATGGTAAAAGCTCTTTTAAAGAAGTTTTATTACAATTAAAAGAGAATGGTTTTGTAGTCGATAATCCTAATGAAATTAAAAATTTACTTTTAGATTTTTTGAAACAAGGGATTTTATCAGCAATTTAAAAAAATAATTCTATTTACAATTTCCTCCGCCTTACCTTTTTTAAAAGAGCGAGTAATAATTGAAGTATGACCAACTTCAATCACAATCCAATAACCTACTTCGCTAAAACAAATTTTAGAATAAAAGGAAATGCTTTTGGCATTTACCTAAAAGATAGATTGTATCATTTTTATATTCTCGGACGAACTGGACTTGCAACAAAAAGGCGGACAAATTTTCTAAGACCTATGCTACATATTTAAATTGATAAAATTCTTGTTCTACTTCATAAGGGGTTTTATATCCTAAAGAAGAATGTAATCGTTTTTTATTATACCATACTTCTATGTACTCAAAAATACTAGTTTTAGCCTGCTCAATAGATTCTAATTCATTTCCATATAGTTCAACCTTTAGTGTTTTAAAAAAGGATTCTGCCACAGCATTATCCCAGCAATTTCCTTTTCTACTCATAGACTGAGTAATTAAAGAATTAGACTT
>Ga0256845_1002226_pt1 | contig 14317 bp, 10 predicted proteins | sample RiftiametaG_FD_189101 | JGI IMG/M metagenome (GOLD analysis project Ga0256845, IMG submission 189101) | Tube worm associated microbial communities from hydrothermal vent at the East Pacific Rise, Pacific Ocean - Riftia | ecosystem: Host-associated > Annelida > Integument > Unclassified ...
GTAAACGCAGAGCCCCATATAGGCCACTTGTACACGACCGCGCTTGCGGACATGCTCAAGCGCTATCACCAGTTAACAGGTGATGATGTTTACTTTTTGACCGGCACAGACGAACACGGTGAAAAAATTGTGCAAGCCGCCGACAAACAAGGTGTCACACCACAGGAATTTACAGATCGTGTCTCAGATATTTTTAAAGACAACTGGAATCAGATAGATATTTGCAACGACGACTTTATTCGTACCACCGAGCCGCGACACAAGAAGTTTGTCCAAAAAATATTGCAACAGGTATACGACGCTGGGGATATTTATTTTGATCAGTACACCGGCCTCTATTGCGTGGGTTGCGAGCGTTATCTGACCGAGACTGAGCTGGTGGACGGCAAATGCCCGGACCACGAAGTTGCACCTAAAGAAGTTAAAGAATCCAACTACTTTTTTAAAATGAGCAAGTATCAGACGCAACTGATTGAGCACATTGAAAAGCATCCAGAGTGGATCAGACCCGAACGATTTAGAAACGAGGTGCTGTCATTTTTAAAGCAACCCCTCGAAGATCTGTGCATCTCCAGACCAAAGACGCGCCTCAAATGGGGTATCGACCTGCCGTTTGATGACAAGTACGTTACCTATGTCTGGTTTGATGCTCTGCTTAATTACGTCTCCGCCGTTAAGAAAACCTCTGGGGGTAAGAGCGTCTACGACAAGTACTGGAAAGAATGTAATCACCTCATTGCCAAGGATATTCTTAAAACCCACGCCATATACTGGCCGACAATGCTCATGTCCGCCAAAATTCCTCTGTTTAAAAGAATAGACGTACACGGTTACTGGTTGTCCGGTGAATCCAAAATGTCCAAGAGTCTTGGCAACGTTGTAAAACCGCTGGCTTTTGACGCGCAGTTTGGCATTGACAGCCTGCGATATTTCTTTTTCAGAGAAATGAAGTTCGGTGCGGATTCGAGCTTTACTTACGAGCTGTTTGTTGAGCGTTACAACTCTGACTTGGCAAATGGTCTGGGAAATCTTCTGTCGCGATCATCTACTCTTTTAGTCAAAAATTTGGGAGGTGTAATCCCTGAGCCAGTTGAGTTAGGTGAGCTGGAGCAAGCTATTGCAAAGCAGGCAGAGGCGCTGCTCATTTCGTACAAAGATAATTTTAACGGGCGAAAATTTCACATGGCTGTCGATGGTATCAGAGAACTTCTGGCCTCCGCCGACAAGTACATTAACGATATGGCCCCGTGGAAACTGGCTAAAGACGAGAGCAAGAAAGACGATCTTGGCCGCGTTTTGCGCACCGCCTTGGAAGTTGTGCGCATAGCGGCAGTTCTGCTATCGCCGATTATGCCGGGCAAGTGCCGCGAAATACTAAACTATCTTGGCGATGATCGTCCTCTGGACGGCACCGTGCCATTTGAAGGAATCGCCGCGTGGGGTGGTCTGGGAATTGGTCAAGTACTCGACAAGGCACCACAGTTTTTCCCTAGAATTGACGACAAAAAGCTAAAAGCGGTGATGGCCTCTATGGAGCCTGTTTCCAATGAGAAAAAGCCTGCAGCAGAGATCGTTCCCATAAAAGATGAAATTGTTATCGACGATTTTTCAAAGATTGACTTAAGAGTGGGGATTATCCTTGAAGGTGCCCACGTGGAGGGTGCCAAAAAACTCATAAGACTCATGGTGGATTTGGGCGAGGAAAACCCCCGGCAGATTTTTGCGGGCATAAAGTCGCACTACAGTGATCCTGAAGCGCTTGTGGGCAAGCAGGTTATCGTTGTGGCCAACCTCAAACCAAGACAGATGAAGTTTGGTCTTTCTGAGGGAATGGTTTTGGCTGCAAGTAGCACAGATAAAAAGCGCCTGTGTGTTTCCGAATTTTCAGGCGACCTAAAGCCTGGTGATACGGTTAGCTAAAATCCCGTCCGGAAATTACAAATCCCAGGAGAATTAAAATAGCAATTGGAGCGATTACTCTAAGGCTCCATAAAAACATGGCGAAGTAAATACCCTGCCTGGTAAATCCGAGTTCTTCCCTAATATTTTCTTTACCCAAAAACCATCCCACAAAAACGGTGGTACCCAAACCACCTAGAGGGAGCAGCCAGTTTGCAGCCAGATGATCCAAATTGCTAAGCACGCCCTTTTTGCCTTCGAAAAGCTCAAAAGACGACAAAGAATCCACCGCACCAAGTGACAGGGCCGCAAAAATTGATCCCACAAATATAACACCCGAGCAAACGATGACGGCCTTGGGTCTGGACCAGCCACGCCGATCAATCATCAAGGAGGTGACCACCTCACCTAAGGAGATGGTGGATGACAGGGCTGCGAAACCCACGAGAATAAAAAACGCCGGTGCCAGCACAGCGCCGCCGGGCATCTTTGTGTAAAATAGATCCGGGAGGGTAATAAACAGCATCCCCACGGTGGAGCCCGAAAGCCTGCCTTGTAAATCCGGTACCGAAAAGATAATTGTGAACATTGCTATGCACGCCAGCAACGCAAACCCGGTATCCAAAATAACCACCCACAACGCTGAGCCAAATATTGATTCTTTTTTTCCGATGTAAGACCCGTAGGCAACCATCGCCCCCAACCCCAAAGACAGCGAAAAAAACGCCTGCCCCACCGCGAGCAACACTCCTTGGGGCGGTAGCTCGCTGAAGTTTGGAGTGAAAATCATAGAGAGCGCCTGTCCTCTGCCCTCCATGGTCAACGCGGTGCCCACCAGGTACAACAAAATTATTATAAGTACGGGCATCATTATTTTTGTCGCCAGTTCTATTCCGCCACCAATTCCACGATAGACGATGACCGCAGTGAGGATTGTAAAAACTGCGGTGAGGCCTAACTGGAGAGGTCCGTTGGCCAAGAATTTATCAAACGCATCGGCTGAAGGGGCCGCGTAACCGTTGAACGACCAGCCCAGACATTGAACAAATGAGCTTATCGACCACCCTGCGATAACCGTGTAGTAAGAAAGGATAACTGCGCCAGCTAGTACCCCGAGCCAACCTACGATAGACCATCCTCTGCCGCCCAGAGCTTCAAATGCGGGCACGGCGCTTTGCTGTGCCCTGCGCCCCACAAGGATCTCGGCCATCATTATGGGCAGCCCCAGAATTAGTACTGCCGCCAGGTAGACAATAACAAACGCGCCGCCGTTGTTTTCCCAGGTTATGTAAGGAAACTTCCACAGATTACCCAGACCCACTGCGGATCCAGAGGCGGCCATCACAAACCCTAATTTAGAACCCCATTGAGCGCGTCCCATAGCCATTTTTTAAAACCTCCGATAATACCATACCCTCTAAGACATCCTTACCAAAAGGAAAAATTCAAGTCTGCCTTGACGTACACACCTTAATTGCACGTCCGGTTACTCCAGATTGCCAATTGTCTTTGCAGTATTCGTCGTTTCCTCTGGGACTGTTACTAATCCCTCAAAATAAACCTTACTGTCGACAAGTTTCTTAAACCAATGGGTTACTTCAAGATTCTTCAACTCCTCCAAAGTACAAAACGGAAACGCACAGTTTAGACCTATTATACTGGAAGTACTCGGCGGAATAATAACAAATCTAGCTTCAAGTCGATAACGCACCGCGCTGCCGTAACCTTCGGGCCACTGGGGAAATAATTTCGCAGTCTCCTCCATCTTATCCAAAGCGTATTGATCAAAAAACGGGTGCCGCGAAGACTGGGCGATTGAGACAATCCAGCTTCCATCTGTCATGGGCTCGGCATCAATGAGCACGGATACGAGTTGAGGATTGGTTCCAAAATCAATGGTAGACATTTGTGGAAGCTGTTCGTTGAGGCGATTTTTCAATGGTAGCATATCTTTACTGTTTAGGGGGCGATCAGTTGCAGGGCGCTGCTGCTTTTGGAGCTGTCGTTGCCAATTTCCAAGCCAGGCGGTTATCCCTTTGCGCACCCAAGCAGCGGAGACCTTGGAGATCCCATCATCCTTTATAAGATCCCACGCGGGTTTCCATGTCGCAGCAATCAGGCGCTTGATTTTCCTATATTTCAGCTTTGGGGGTAAATTGTATCGTTGAAGCTGCGGCCGCTTATCAAACAACCCAACCAAGGACTGTCTGGTGCGGCGTCGAATCCGTGGATCTCGTCCTGCCGCTTCAAACAACATCATGGGACTGGGCTCAAAGTTGATTGTGGAGAGATCCTCTGCCATTGGCTGAGCTGTTGCGGATTGTTTTGATCTTTCCGGTGGCCCTTCTTGTGCTATGTCGGTTGCAGGTATCTGTTTTATGGGCTGTTGCGTCCGTGTCACTGCTCGATGTCCTAGGCGTCGAAGTTGAGTGCTTTCTCGTTGAAGAGGGACAATCTTCTTGATGCGAGGCGGCGCTTTGCGGGGAGACACCGAAGGAGATTCATGCAAAATAGATACTTGCAGCGGTGTCTCTGGCGTCTCAACAGTCGAAGTTGAGGGAGAAAACGCTGATATCGCAAGAATCAACAGCACATGAGAAATCACCGCACAAAGCACTGCCGCTGACCACTTGCGATGCTCATCGGCACGCCCAGCCAGATCAAAGTATTTTGAAAATTTGGTGTTCACATTGTTCCTGCACGCTTTTTACAACCATCTTAACTGCGCTTTATTTCAACAAATCGTCACAGTGAGGATATCTGAATCGTTATATAGTGCACTGCGACAAGGAGGGATTAATCATCTTTACGCTTAAGGTATTTTATACTATCGCTAGCGGCGATAGTAATTAAAGCCCAAGCTTTGAACGTCATAGTGTCAGGGCTTTTATTGTAGGAAAATATGATACAACGAATCATTAATAATCTTAAAAAAATAAAAAGCATGTTAAACGTTGAGATTACGCGAAAAGATTGTCTGGAGCGATCTGCGATGACAGTATTCATCAGCGGTTTTCTCTCCTGGTTGGTCTGGGGAATTTTACCCCATGACACTGCGATGTCGCCAGCTACCGCAGTGATGTTCATATTAGAAGCGTTCTTTTGGTTGCTCGTAATGAACATTGTGATCTGCAAGGTTCTGCGGCTTTTGTTTTGGGGGCATTTTGCCAACCCGGTGTTTTATGCCGGTCAAACCATACTTCTGTTTATGGTGATCTTTGACGTAAATTATTACAACGTAAACAGGCAACACATTGACTTGGATGGTCTTTATCTAATGTTGTCGGCATTGTTTGACGGCGAGCTTGGAGACACCGCAGGATTCTCAATTACGCATGTTCTGTGGCTGTTTAGTGGCGCTGTCTTAACAACGGCTATCCACTTGGCAATTCGCCGATTACCAAGGCCTCGTTTTGCAGCGAAAACAGCACCGACAGCTTTGTTTATTCCTTTCTTGGCGCTGGGCATGTTGTTTATTGCAGATCGGCTTGCATTTGATCCAGGTTCAAAATTGGCCGAGTCCCAGATAATAATTCCCTGGTTCCTCTTCCCTCATAGGCAGATTGATTACGGGATTATTCCAGAAGATCTTCCGATCTCTGATCAAAAAGAGAAAGATAGCATTAAACTTTTAGCAGCAAGCAGGCAGTCTCTGCTAAAGGGGGTTAAATCAGACAAAAGCCCCGACATTTTAATGATCCATGTGGAGGGGCTTAGATATGACATGATCAACGAGAAAAATCTGCCGATGCTTTGGGCTAGAGTGCAAAAAGGCGAACTGGAGAATCTCTCAAAACACTACACCACCGGCAACAACACAGGAATCTCGCACCACGGCCTGCTGAATGGACTATCCGCGTTTAGTTATCAACTTCTTAGAGACGATGATCTCAAGGAGTGGTTTGCTCCCATTCCCTTAGATATCCTCGCTGCTTTAGGTTACAAGCACTCGGCCTATTTCAAAAAAAGACCCAGCGCAAAACAGTTTATGTGGGATAGTGTCTGGGAGCTGTTTTTTAAAAAAACGGTTAGCAATTATTTCATTCCTCCATACAAAGACATTGCTTCCGACGAAGACACAATAACCGACCATTTTGTGAATGAACTAAAAAAAGAACCCGCAAATCATGCGCCAAGGTTTGACTACATTGTTTATTATTCCACTCATTACGATTACTATTACCCCGAAGCTTTTGCAAAGTTTAAACCGGCAGCAAAGCTCGGTTTTGAAATAAGCAGCAAAAACTTCCAACATATGGCATATATTAAACGTGGGCTTTTCAATCGATATCAAAATTCTGTTTTGTGGGTTGACCATATGGTCGATAAAATAATAGCGGGCCTCATTGACATGGATCGTTTTAGCAATACTATTTTGATTATAACAGGTGATCACGGGGAAGAATTTTGGGAACACGGGCGTTTCGGACACAGTTATGGACTTGTTAACGAGCAAATACAAACCGGCACACTTATTCATTTTCCAGGTCACTTGAAAACTCGTTACAAAGTAACTTCACATGCAGATTTTTTCCCGACCATCTTTGAATATATGGGCCTTAATAGAGATCCTCAAAGTTTCATGGTTGGCAAATCTTTGCTGCAATATGACACTCAAAAAGATTGTGCGTTGTCTTGCATCGGAATTACGCGCACACGCAAAAACTATCACTGTGTGTTAATAGACTCAGATCTTAAAATAGAGTTTTTAAACAAAGATGTGCTCAAAGCATTTGATATTAAAGATTCAAATGACAATAAGCTTAAAGAAATTAACGTTAAAAAGGCTCGAACATTACTTATGAAGGCGTTTGATTTTAAGGTTCCAGAAAACATTGCCTTGCTCAAGACAAAAGCAAACTGACTTTTAAATATATGCTCATTAAAGTTTGACGTTCATTTCTTTGAGCGTACTTTTAAAAATAGCGAGGAAAAGTTCTATGTCTTCGTGATTGATAGCACCCATGTTGGCCAAGCGGAAGGAAGCAATTTTTCCAACTTTCCCCGGGTAGATTGTAATGCCCTTTGCATATAATTTATCGTGTAGTTGATCAAAGTCGAAGTTTGGATCTTTGGGGTTTAAAAGAGTAATTAAAATGTGAGATTCTTCTTCCGGTTTAGTCAGTATTTTAAACCCTAAGTCTGTAACGCCGTTTCTTAATACCTCCCAATTTTTTGTATATCGAGCATATCGTGCATTTGCACCTTCTTCAAAAAACTCGTCAATTGCTTTTCGCAAGGCATAGAGTGTTTGTACAGGAGGCGTAAATCTCATTTGACCATGATCTTTAAAATATGCATATTGGTCGTAAAGGTTTAGATAAAAGGATCTTCGTGGATAATCTTTTATTTCGTTCAGATAGTCTTTTTTGCAAATCACAAAACAAATACCCGGCATGCCTTGTATGCATTTATTAGATGTTGAGATTAGAAAATCCAGATTAAACGTCTCTATGTCCAGATGCATGCCCGCAAAACTTGAAATAGTATCAACGATAAAAATTCTGTTATATTTATGTACTAATGCACCAATTTTCTTGATTGGATTTAACAGACCGGTGGTTGTTTCGTGATGTATCATAGAAACACAGGCTATCTTAGGGTCGTTTTTTATTGCTTGCTCAATGACATTGATCTCAGGGAGTTTCTCCCATTCAAAAGATAACTCAACATATTCGATTGAATAGGCCTGGGCAATTTTAACCATACGTTCGCCATAGGCACCGTTATTGATGATTAATATTTTTTTACCATGAGGTACAACAGAATTAATCGTTGAATCTACCCCGGCAGTTCCAGAGCCTCCAATGAGAATACAAGCATGATCACGATCATTGCCGTTGACTATTCTAATTAAATCGCTGCTGATTGATCTCATTACTTGCCCAAAGTCGTGTTCTCTTGGGCAAATATCTGAAACAACCTGAGCTTGTTTTACGGCATCAGTCGTAGTTGCCGGACCTGGATTAAGCAAAATTTTTCGTTCAATTGCAGCCATTGTTTCCACCTTTTATTCTGGGGTAGATTTCTTCTTTAGCCCGTTTGTAGTCATGTTCAGTGTCTACCTCAATCCAATTTAAATTATTACTTAAAACAACATCGACAGGGTTCCCCTGTAGGGATGTTTCAAGTACGCACTCTTCGTAATGATAGTTTCTCTCGTTATTTGCATAATCGTTAGCTGCTTTTTCGAAGAGTCGCCTGAGAAATGACCTTGAAAATTTGGAGATTCCTACCAGGGCACCCTTTACGTTGTTTTTATATTCTTTTTTCAGGGTCTTGCCGATGTATGTAACTCTGTCTTTTGCATCGGCGCATACATAAACATCGTCGCCGGAGTTAAGCAAACCAGCTATCAAAAGAGCATCTTTTGAAGGAGCGGTCAGCAATGCGTCAATTGCCTTGGACTCATACAATAAATCCGACTCAAGCAAGAGAATGTCGTCGTCTATCAAATCTTTTGCTTGCGAAAATGAATACATGCTACCTGTTGCAGAAAAACTTTCATTTTTTACATAACGTATTTTTAGGTTCTTATACTGCGCTCCAAATTCTCTAATAATCAACTCACCGCGATAACCAACTACAAAGATTACTTCGCTAACGTCAGATCGCTTTAGTGTATCTAACGAATGTTTTAATAATGGTTTTTGATCGATTTTCAAGAGACCTTTGGGTATCTTTTCTGTCAGTGACTTCAACCTGCTCCCCATACCAGCCGCCAAAATAACTGCTTTCATTGTTTGCCTCGTGTCTATTTTAAAGAAGCCAAGTAACTCATCAGGGCAATTTTATTTTCGACAGGGCTGAGTGTAGGTCTGCCCAAGTCATCTCTTGATCCCTTTTTAATTTTAACGCATATAAATGCTGGGCCTTGCAGAAGCTTTGTGCTTTTAAGCGAATCTTCTAATTCGTCTTTTGTCTTAACGCTGTGGATAACGCGATATCCCGTAGCCTTGGCGATATCCTCGAAATTGGTACTCAAAGATACCGTTGGCTGCCCGCCGGTTGACTCGTGGCACCCGTTATCAAATAAAAAATGTATTAAATTGGATGGCCGATAATGACCGATTGTTGCCAAAGAACCCAGTTGCATAATAGCTGCACCGTCACCATCAAAGACAAGTACCTTTTTGTCGGGTGTTTCTGTGGCTATGCCAAATGCAATCGCCGACGCGCATCCCATGGAACCGACCGTGTAAAAATCAGTCCTGTGCGTAGTTTCTTTTTTTGCGCGATATTCAAATAGTTCACGAGAGGTCTTTCCTGTTGTAGATACGATAATCTCATCGCCGTTGAGTGCATCAACTATGACTTGAATAGCATCTTCTCTTTTCATCGTGTATTTTTTAGCAACGTTGCTTTGTGACTGATACTTTTCCATTACGCCATTTTTAATGATTAGCGCATAGGAGGATTGATGCTCTTTCATGTATCGTTGGGCGGCTGAGATTTGTGAACTTGCTTCGTCCACGTTCGTGGAAAGGATGGTATGTTCAATGCCCAGTGTCTCCAAAAGAGGAATCATAACCTTTCCCATTTTAACATGCTGCGGTTCATCTTTTTTCCCCGGTTCGCCGCGCCAGCCAATCATTAAAAGAATGGGGATGCTGTACACATCTGGATCAGCCAAGGATGTTATGGGGTTTACAACCTTTCCCAGGCCGGAATTTTGCATATAAGCAACGGCTGTTTTGCCGGTCGCCAGATGATAGCCAGTACAAACAGCAGTTGCCTCACATTCATTGGAAGCAATAATATTAGTTACACCGTCATTATCGGCTAAAAAGCTCATCCAGTCTTTAAATGTACTATCGGGGACACCAGAAAAAAAAGTGATGTTTTCACGTTTGAAAATATTATATAAATCAGTGCAATTAATCATTGAGACACCAACATTTTTTGGGCGAGATCGTAGTCTTTGCTATCGTGGATTTCCATCCAACCCTGATTGATTTCGATGAAACTTACCTTAAAAGACATGTCAATCATGTGTTGGAGAATATCCGTTATCGAGGCCGTTTCAAAGCTCTCGGCTTCATGAAATTTGCCCTTGTGATTGGTTTTCAAGTCCTGATATACCTTCTTTAGATTTTCTGCCCCTTGCTTTGAAAAATAAATTATGCCGATGAACTCATAGTTTGCTAAATTCTTATCTATTTTTTTGCCAACCCGTAACACTCTATTTTGAAACAGCGTCGTCATCTTTCTATAATGCTCATTGTTGTTTTCTTTTACTACTACCAAGTCTAATTCTTTATCAATCAAATGCTTATGAAATCTGTAGGAATTATCCAAAACCAGCGATATGTCCTGTTTGCAATCTGCTATCCTTCTGATTACCTCTTCGTCAAAAACAATGTCCGAATTTAAAAATATAAATTCGTTATTGATTTCTTTTTCGGCACAAAAAAGCGAGTGGAGATCGCGTGTTGTAGTGTATTGATCGTTGTCGTAGTACTTGACCCCTTCGACGTTAAACTGATCTTTTTTATATCCACGAATAACGCTGATGTCTTTGATCTTACATCGATTTAATATGTCAACCTGTCGTTGTAAAAGGTTCTTTCCGTTTATCTCCAGCAAAGGTTTAGGCGTGGCCATTAAAGAATCGCCCATCTCTGGAGAACGACCTGCGGCGGGAATGATTGCTTTTATTTCGTGCTTGGGTATCCCTGCGGCTTCTTTGTCTTTTTCTTTAATATCTAAAAAACCTACCTTGGCAAAAATGTCTTTAACCGAAGCACAGTATGGATCTGCTTCGAATGAACGCCTGTTTGCAAGAATAATTTGACAGACATGCTCCATGGCTTTAACGGAGGCCCTCAAAAGATGATTGGCATAGATTACAATATTAAAGCCCTTGGCTGCTAACTCTTCTTCAGTCACCAGGTTGTATGTGGTAGGCACACAAACCAACGGCTTTCTAAACCCTAGTTTTTTGCACAATATACTGTAATTTTCTGCAAAGGTGAAAATTTCATGTGGGGTCTTTTGTTTTGAATGGATCATGATCCCGTCTGCCCCGGCCAGTAAGTATTCCTCTGCTCTTTTTATAGCCTCGTCTTGCCCCCAACCGGCGATTAAGCTCTCCAATCTGGCAAAAATCATGAAGTCATCTGTTAAGAGAACATCTTTGCCCCGTTTAATTTTATTGGCAAAAATTTGAATGTCCTCTAGATCCTGTCTTGTACCGTCCTCTAGGCTGTTTCTTTTGGGAAATTGTTTGTCTTCAATTATTACAATTGAAGCACCGATCATTTCCAGGCGTCGTACCATGTATTCAAAGTGACTGGCCTCGCCGCCTGTATCGCCGTCCACGATCATCGGTTTATTGGTGACATTGAAAATCTGCTGAATGTTTTGCATTCTGGAATCGAAGCTAATTATATCTGCATCTGGATATCCTTTTGAAGCAGAATCTGTCAAGCTGCTCTCCCAAATACCGTCAAATCCAAGTTCTTCTTTGTTGTTCTTGATTGTATAATCATTTGCTATTAAAGCACTGATTCCGTTGTGTGCCTCCATAATTCGAATAAATGATTTTCGGTCAAGCAATCTTTTTATTAGAGATCGTCTTCGATCTGGAGTAATGCTATTTTGTAGGGTCATTTTTTCTCCGTTGCTTGATATTTACAACTGTAAAATCATTTTTTATGCTTTAAGGTTTTGCTTGGAGGCCAATATGGTCAAGGCGCGAAAGAGGTCTCTTAACAGAGACAAAAATATCAAAAATAATGTCATGTACGTGACATATTGCACAGTTACAGGATCAACACTTTCTTTCAAAAAAAAGAGCACCCAGCCCAACGAACCAAGACCAAGGGAAATCCAGTTTCTGTAAATGCTTTTTAGATTGCAAAGACGTCTTAATAAGAAAGAACCGCAAAAAGGTACCCCCCCTCCTAAAATTAATACCCCCATTATAAAATTGCTTATGAGATCGGTTAAACCCCAGGCAGCAATGACAGACATGGTAAAGAGAAAAGGAATAAACTCAAAAAGATGCTTTTTCATTCGCAGGATACTTTTAAAAATTGTTACGGAACAACCGAAAATACTAAAATATAGAATACTAGAAGCCGCATTTAGTGTTGTTGGCCCCTGATAGGTAAAAAACGGAGTTTTAAAGAAGAAAAATAATATCAAGTAAAGAAAAATAACAATCAATAATCCTTCATTGGTTCCAACATGTTCAGTGTAAAAAACGCCAGTGTGACGATATTCCCAGTTGGTTGCAAAAAACGCAGTGGCGATACTTATCAATATTGTCGCAAGTAACCACCCGTTTATTTCCAAAGCAAAAAGAATCGATAAGCTTATGATCAAAGTGGTTATAGAATCCAGCCAATGATCCAAAAACTCACCTTTTTTAGAGGACTGTCCTGTGTTGCGAGCATGTAACCCATCAATATTGTCTGCTGTTAAGTAGAGCATTATGCAAAAGGCAGCCGCCAAAAAGCCCCAGCCTTTTCCTTGAAAGGCTAGCCATATGAAAGGAATGCTAAAAAAGACGGTTGCTCCGCCGATGAGAGTAATTACATTAGGTGAAAGTTGATGCGGTAACTTGTCAGCAATTGGCTTCCAGACATAGCGAGCCAGAAATGGCTGAGTCAGCGATTTATCTTCGACTTGATACTTATATCGTTGCACCATTTTAAGATATTCCCGGATCAAGAGACAACACCATTGAAGCTTTTAGACAAGTCCAATCATAATTTCAAGGAGAAACCTCACAGAGCCTTCCGCGTTGTCGCTTAGTCCCCCTGAAAAGGTGACTGGCATCCTTCTCTGGTAATCGCCCGATTGATTGAGATGAAGCGCTTTGACAACACGATATTGATTATTACCGGAGATCATGGGGAGGAGTTCTGGGAGCACGGCCGCTTTGGCCACACTTACGGATTTGTCAATGAGCAGATACAGACAGGAACGTTAATACATTTTCCAGGGCACCTTGAGACACGATATAAGGTTACATCCCATGCGGACTTCTTCCCGACCATCTTTGATTATATGGAGCTCAATCGGGATTCAGATGCATTCATGACCGGAAAATCAATGTTGCGATACAATAAGAAAAAGGACTGGGCCATGACTTGTTCGGGGATCATTAGTAACGGCAAAAGTCACAACTGTGTGATGATCGGTCCTAAGCTGAAAATTCGATTTTCTAACGAAGATACATTAAAGGCAATCAACGTTTACGACGCACAAGATAACAGGCTCATCGCAGTGGACACCGCCAAGGCACGGGCGCTCCTAATGAAGGCCCTAGACGCCAAAACTCCAAAGAAGCTCTCCTCTTTATATAGAGAATTCGTAATAGGAGACCCTCTGGGAAATGCCTAGAGGCGGTTTTGACTACCCAAAAGAAAAGATGCCGCGCGGATCCCCTCCACAAAGGTGTCTGGCATCTCATGCAGGAGGTATCAAGATGTTTGGGGATCAATAATGCTGAATCCGCCGGTGCTCGGTCGTTCTGATGTCGGGAGTACAACTGTAAATATTGTGCCCTGACCTTCCTGGCTTCGCACCTCAATTTCTCCACCAACTCCGCGAACAATGCGCTGGCAGATAGAGAGTCCTAAACCGGATCCTTTGGATTTTGTTGTAAAAAAGGGAATGAATATATTTTGAACAATGTCTGTTTTAATTCCTGGTCCGTTGTCAGAAAACCGGATCTCCACATATTTGGCTGGTACTACATCCCGTTGATGAGGTTTAATCTTTCTAACCATTCGCACTCGTGTAGTTATTTTCAATTGAGGGTCTAGGATCTTCTCCATGGATTGAACGGCGTTTATGATCAGATTTAAAAATACCTGATGCAATTTTTCTCCATCAATTATAACGCCGGGAAGATCGTCGGCGGTCTCTACTGTAAGTGTAATTTTGTCGGAACGTCCGGTTTCAAAAACCTGGAGTGTTTTTTTGAGGATTTCATTAATCTTCACCTTGGTTTGAACGCCTCTGGACGGACGGGCGTAGTCGAGAAAATCGCTCACAACACGATTTAACCGATCAGATTCTTCGACAATGACAGTTAAAAATTCACGATCATCCTGTGAGGCTTCAGAGTCGTTTGAATCGTCGGAGATTTCTTCAATGTATTGAGCGGCTGCTTTAATTGCGCCTAATGGGTTTCGAATTTCGTGCGCCAGACCGGCGGACATCTGACCCAGCGCAGCAAGCCGATCTCTCTCCTTCATTTGCTGGTAAAGTTGAGAATTTTCTACAGTAATTGCCACCTGCCCGGTTAACCCGCAAAGCAAGGAGACCTCCTCGGGAGAAAATGCATCCTTGATTCGTTCATCTTTGACAGTGAGAAATCCCAGCAGATCTTCTTCGCCTTCAATGGGCAGCAACACGTCGGCGGCTAGTCGCTCCATCAGATCGATGGCCTCGCTCAATTGCT
>Ga0256845_1002227_pt1 | contig 14310 bp, 12 predicted proteins | sample RiftiametaG_FD_189101 | JGI IMG/M metagenome (GOLD analysis project Ga0256845, IMG submission 189101) | Tube worm associated microbial communities from hydrothermal vent at the East Pacific Rise, Pacific Ocean - Riftia | ecosystem: Host-associated > Annelida > Integument > Unclassified ...
AAGTGTCTGCCTTAAGGTTACAGGTGATTTTGCCAGGAGTTTGAGACCTGAAAGAACAAGCATGGGAACCATGATAACATCAACACCTGTAAAGAGCATACCAATGTTTTGGGAAATAGCAAATGCTTTGAAGAGTGAAAACCCTAAAACTGAGACAGCAAGTATTGATAACAATCCACCTGAAGGCAGGATAACTTCAGCAATAATTACAACCACACCGATTATTTGCAGCACCAGTGGCAAAATGTATTGATCACCCATTTTAAACCTCTATTTTTTGGACAACTATTTTATTTTTAGTGGACTCTATCACCTCAACGGCTTCGCCTTTATCAATAAATTCATTTTGTGAAATAACATCAATCCGATTTTTATTAAACTCTGCTTTGCCTGAAGGTCGGAGCTTGGAAATTGCAATACCCCTGTCACCTGTTTGGATTCCCCTGGATTCAAATGAGTGTGCATGGGAATTTTTTAAGTTTGCATTTAAAAAAGGTCTTTGACCTGCAAAACTTAAATGGGGCAAAATATATCTGAATGCCAGTATTGACAACAAAAAAGAGAAAACAGATACAGCCATTGCTGACACGATATTGTGGAAAAAAATATCCATCTCCCAGGGCAGTTTTGGATCTGGCAGGACAAAGTCCTGAAGTGCCAGCACCATGCCGCTGAATATTAGAACTAGACCTGTTATCCCGGCAATACCAAATCCCGGCAGGAAAAAAATTTCAATTATTAAACAGAGAATGCCTGTGAAAATTATCAACATCTCAGTGTAGTTGGCAAGGCCTGCCATGTATTGTCCTGAAAAAGCAAGAAACAGGCAGGTTAATCCAATGATTCCTGCAATGCCAAATCCCGGAGATTTAATTTCCAGATAGATGCCTGCAAGACCTATCATCATTAGAATTGGAGCAATGGAGATGAGATGTCCAGCAATTATTTCAGACCATGTTTTGTTAATTTTGACAATGTCATTGATATCAATATTAAGAAGCTTTAGCAAATCCTTTAAGTCAGCTACACTTTTTTTTGAAAAAGATAAATCCTTTGCTTCTGAATCATCCATGGTTAGAAGTTCTCCTTTTTTAACCACGGTTTTAAACGAGGTGTATTCTTCTTTTACCTTTTGTTCAAGCTCATCAAATTCCTCCCTGTCAAAATAGTAAAATTTCCCCCCTTTCTTACTGCGAATAATCTCTTTATCTTTACTGACCATGGATTCTGCCAATACCTGAATAAAGCCGTTTCTTTTGGCAAGTGCTCGAAATTTGGCACGCAAAGGGGATTGAAATTTTTCTCCCATCTCCTTTACTCCCTCTTTTGAATAGGTAATGGGAGCGCAGTCACCAATGGTTGTACCATTTTTCATGTACAGGCTGCCCGAAGCAAGAGCAATAAGAGATCCTGCAGATATGGCCTTGGTTTTTACATAGGAGACAGATTTGTTTTTGTCTATAGTTAATAAAGTGTTTACAATATCAAGGGCTGAATCCACCCGCCCTCCAAAAGAGTCAATTTCAAAGATAATGGTTTTTGTGTTTTCATTGTTTGCTTTGGCAACTGCACGTTTCACAAAAGATGCCATGGCAGGATCTACTTTGCCGGAAATGGAGATTATGTAAACAGGTCTGATGTGATCCCGGGCAACTCCTGAAGTAAAAGAGATAAAGGATAACAGAGAGAAAAATAGCATGATAAGTATTATATTCAGTTTCATATAAAATCTTTGATCTTTCTTAAAAAATTAATTCAAGCCAGTTCTCTTATTTACTTTGTTCTAATTGTAATAGTCAACAGAAAAGTCTTAAAAGATTAAAGCTTTTTTAACGAAATCTTGCAGGATCAATGGAAAAGCGTTTCATGATTTGCTGTAAGCCCTGGCGGTCTAAATTGCACTGTTTTGCAGCTTGGGTGACATTACCATCAGTTAAGGAAAGCATTGCTCCTACATAATCATGGTTAAATTCATACAGGATTTTCTCTTTTGCCTGCTTGTAGGATAATTTGTAAAGTTGCGTTTTGCTTTTAAGTGGTTCAGCAGCTTGATCAGTCCCAGATAATTTAAAGGGGATATCAGTTGCTGAAATTGTTTTGTCTTTGGAATAAAGAATACCCTGAATTAGAACATTTTCAAGCTCTCGGATATTTCCGGGCCAGGGCTGTTTCATTAGAATATCTATTACCTTGGGTGAGATTGTTTTGGGCTCCCGATCAAGTTTTTTACAATTTTTTACAACAAGATGTTCAGCAAGAGCGGGTATGTCAGAGATTCGCTCCCTTAGAGGCGGCAATTCAATGGTGATTACACTGAGTCTGTAAAAAAAATCTTGCCGGAACTGTTTATCAGCAATCTTTTCTTCAAGGTTTCTATTTGTGGATGCTATGATTCTGACATCTATCTCCTTGGTTTTTGTATCACCCAGTGGTTTTATCTCTTTTTCCTGAATTGCCCGGAGCAGTTTTGTTTGAACTGTAGTGCCTATATCACCTATTTCATCCAGGAACAGTGTGCCTTTATCAGCCTCTTCAAAGAGCCCTTTTTTATCCATGGAAGCATTGGTAAATGCCCCTTTTTTGTATCCGAACAATTCACTCTCAAGGATTTGTTCAGGTATGGTGGGGCAGTTTACTGATATGAATGGTTTATCCTTGCGCGGGCTTAAGTGGTGGATGGATCTTGCTGTCATATCCTTGCCAGTACCGGATTCGCCAAGGATCAGGACTGATACGTCACTTGATGCTATAAGGTTTACCTTCTCAAAAACCTTTGCCATGGGCTCACTTGTTCCAATAAGTTGAGATGATGTACTGTTTTTTTCATTTAATAATCTTTTATTTTCTGCTAGCAGCCGACTTCGTTCCAGGGCTTTCTGGATTTTAAAAATAATTTCATTTTGATCAAAAGGTTTGGGAATAAAGTCATAGGCTCCTTTTTTAATGGCTTTAACAGCCATATCAATATTTCCAAAGGCCGTCAGCATGACAACAGTAAGGTCTGGATAAGATTGTATGATATGATCCAGAAGTTCAAAGCCATCCACGCCCGGCATTCTGATGTCACAGATAACAAGATCAAAGCTGTCACAAGATAGGATATTCATTGCCATCTTTGCTGAGAATGCGACAGAGACCTTGCAATCTATCTCAGGCTCAAGAGTACGCTGAAGCAGGCTGGTCATATCTTTTTCATCATCAACTGTCAGGATTTTATACTGCATTGTTATCTGTTTCCCGTTGTTTTTTTGAATCCAATGGGTTTTCCGGTAAAACCATTGGCAATGTGATAATGAAAATTGTAGCTTTGCCAGGTTGGCTTTTTACTACAATATCACCACCATGACGTCTTACAATCCCATAGCCGACCGAAAGACCAAGCCCGGTTCCCTGACCCACAGGTTTTGTTGTAAAAAAAGGGTCAAATATTTTTGCCAAGTCTCTCTTTTCAATACCTTTACCATCATCTTCAATTGTAATCAATATTAGCTCTTTTTCAGTGCTGGTTGAGATATTTATATTTCCTTTGCCGTCAATTGCATGACCAGCATTGATAAGCATGTTCATGATAACTTGTCCCATCTCCTGCTCATTGCCCATTATGTTGAGATAGGACCCGGTACAAAGATCAAGATGTATTTTTACATTTCTGAAATTTGAATGGTTTGATAAAAAACCAACCACATCTTTTATTACCATATTGATATCAACATTGGCTTTTTTAATGGAACCTTTTCGGGAGAATGCCAGGAGATCTGATACTACTGTCTGGCAATTTTTCACATGTTTTTCAATGATTTTAAGATCATCTTTGTGCTGTGGTTCTTCCTTTAAGACAAGCTGGGTGTATCCTAGAATAATTCCCAGGGGATTGTTGATTCCGTGGGCAACACCTGCAGAGAGTTCACCAAGGGCTGCAAGCTTGTCAGCCTGGATGATCTGCTGCTCCAATTGCCGTCTGTCATTAATATTTTTAATAATAAAATGATGGGTTTTTTCACAGCCAAAAGCGCCGTAATCCACTCCTCCTGTGATCAAAACCAGAATTGTTGATTTGTCCGGTCTTAAAAATTCAGTCTCTTCATTTAAGATATATTCATTGGATTCGATCAAATGTTTTATGCGCTCCCACTCTGAGTCCAGCAAGAAAAAATTGTTGAATCTCATGGGACCCACTATCATGGCATCCTTTGCATAGCCGGTCATTTCAACACCAGCTGGATTAATCTCTTTGATATTAAAGTTGCTGTCCGTCGTCATGATGGTGTCCAGGGACTGCTCAAATATTCTGCGGCATTTATGCTCACTGCTGGTGAGCCGCTCTGTTCGCTCCACAACTTGTTGCTCCAGAGTCTGGTTTAAGTTGATAAGTTTAACATGTGTGTTTTCAAGCTTTTTTCTGCCAAAGAGAATTCTTTCATTAATAAACCAGTTTTGGTTGAAAAAAAGTGTAATCAAACCCACAAGCATGAAAGATGTTGTGTTTACACTTCCTGAATAGGGGCTGATTGCATGCCATGTCCCTGCATTGCCAGTAAGAATTAAAAATTGTTTTAAAATATGACCAAAGGACCTGGATACTGAAAATATTGTAAATCCTGTGGTGATCCACAGGAGATAAAGAAAAACTGCGTTGTCATGGTCTGTTTCCCTTAATATTTTTGCTTTGTAGAGGGATAAAAGCGCAATAACAACCATGGATACAGAGCCAATTACATCTACTGCCAGAATGGGAATAAAAGAGGTAATCATAAGCTGTCCTCTTTTGCAATTTTTTCTCTTTGGGCAGTAACAAGGTTTGAAAGCCCTCTGTAGAGAAATAACATGGCAGGCACACATAACAAATGGTCCAGTTTTATGGCATAATAGCACAGGGCAAGTATTGAAAAACCTGTTAATGAGCTGCTGTTTGAAATAATTTTTATTTTAAAAAGAGATATGTTTTCAATTTTCACTGCATGGATCTGGTTATCAAGAAAATGGGCTAGAATAGCATCAAGGTTCCAGAGGATAAAAAAGAAAGCAGAATATTGAATCAGGCGCCACCCTTTTTGCTTATCAAGACCTTTGCCTGTAATTGTAAAAATAAGCGTTACCATGGAAAAAAGGAAAAAAAGATGTCCCATCTGATGTGTTATAATTCCTTCAGAGCTTGCATGGAGCTGGGTTGCAAACAGATCAGCCGGAAAAAAGACAAGCAGAACAACCGTAGTGGCTGTAATAAATTTTATAAACATATGTTTGTTAATCAGAAGTTTTTTTTGCATATTGTTTTTTAATTATCCATTTTAGTAGTGTAAACAATATAAATGAAAAGAGAAGGCAGATTATAAACCAGAGCAGAGAGCTGACAGCAACTTTTGAAGCTGATCCAAAAGAGAAGGAAAAAATGAATTTTTCTCCAAACCGCCTGAAAAGTGCTTCAGGTGTATATACCCTGGTAATGTAAGCAACCATCAGCAAGATGGGAAGAACATTGGTAATAAAGTTTTTTAAAAGTCCTTCAAAAAAATAATCATAATATGCTCTGTTCAATTGAGCCTGGTCTATATTTTTTGTAAGAGCTTTCCCTTTTTTCTTATCAGGCTGCTTCATGGCTTCTTCTCTGATACCATGCCAATGCTTGAATTGTTTTTTTAACTTTATATATCTTTTTGTCACATAAAATTTTGCAATTACTCTTGTAATTATGACCACTGTAAAGGCGAGTATAAAAATAATTACGCCGGGACCTAAAAATTCAAAAGGTGCTAAAATGCTGCTCAACAACAACACAGCATTGTTCAAGAAGATTTCAACAAATCCCCATACTCTGTCCAGAAAAGTATCCATAATTTTTCCTTAAAATAAAAACCCGTGGCTGATTGCCTTATTATAAGGGTTCAACACACGGGTTTCAAGGTTCAATTATTCTTTATGAGGGTTATATCCAGATCTCAATTTTGAAGAATCTGAAGAATAAAAAGAACAGTGTAACTGCCAGAACGATTTTCAATGTCATCTCAGAAAATAGTTTCTGGGCTCTACTTCCAAGCATACCACCTGCAAAACCACCAATGACGATACAGATTGCAAGGGTCATGTCAGGAAGATATCCAGTCATAAGATATCCTATAAATGATCCTATACTTGAAAAACAGGTTCCGATAAGTGAAATCGGTACTGCAACATACATTGGAAGTGCGCCAAGTGTTGTCATGGCTGGAACAAGAAGGAATCCACCGCCGATTCCAAATGATCTTGACACAACACCTATCACCAGACCAAGAATTGCAAACAAGAGGGGATTGATAGTAAACTCTTCACCCCAGAATTTGAATCTATAATCTGTAAGGCTGGTTTTAACAGGTTCAATACTGCCCATCTCAGCAGAACGTCCTTCTGCTTTAGCTCTGGCAACTTCATCATTGAATTTTTTAGTCATGGCTTTGATATTTTTTCTCTTTGCCATGGCAGCAGGTCTCATCTCAAGAAGAGTTTTGATTCCCATGATAACAACAAGAACGGCAAGCCACTCTTTATAGGCTTTCATGGGCAGATATGCAGAGACATATTTACCAAGCCAGATGGAACCTATGAAAATACCCACCCCAAAGGAGATACCCACGGGCCATGCCACTCTTTTTTCCACCTTTGCATACCGCCAGAATGATCCCAGGGGAGAAAACAGAGTAAGTGCCATATTGGAAGGTTTTAATACATTGGCTGCATTGATACCCACAGGTCCCATTGTATTAACTACTAAAACCTGGAAGGCTGCCATGAGCATACCACCTGCAGCACCAATCATGGAGAAATATGTTCCAACAAGGATAGCACCAATAACAATCCAGAGAGGATTCATATATCTATACCCTTTGGAGAGCCAATATCCTTTTTTCTCTAACTTGTAATCTCCAATTTTTGCGCCATTCACATAAACGTCAAATTTTGTGTCCGGGGGAGTATGTCGAAATGACTTAAAAGATGCTGTAAAGGTACCAGTTGCTTTATCAAGTTTAACAGATGTGCCTTTGTCCCAGTAATTACCACTGCTGGCATCGCCTATAACTGTTCTTGAAAAAATAACTACTTTTCCTTTTCTGTTACCTTCTTTGACAATAGTGTTGATACCATAAGAGTTTTCATTGGCATATCTGAAAAAATTCCATTGCTTGTCTGTTTTAATGGGACCAAGCATACTGCGTGCATCAGCATCAATATCACCAAATTTTTTCTTTAGATAAAACATGGTGGTGCTGTAAATACCCTGTCCTTTTTTCAGAAGGACCGAAGGACCTCCAAATTTTTTCTTATCAGTTTTACCAAATTTTTCAGGTACATTGGTGATGAGATAGTAAAGAGGCGGGATTTTTGTATCCAGGGAAAACCCTCTTTTCTTACTCTCTTTTTTGAACTTTTTAACCTCATGGACACCATCGGTATCATTGGGAGCAAACATCTTCTGCTGGGCAATAGCAATGTACAGGTCTGCACCCGGTGCAATGTTTCCTTTGATTTCCACAGTATCCCCAACTTTATAGGAAGATGCAGAAATAGAGTTTGCAGCAATTGATCCTGTCGCTGAGAACAGTAAACCCAACGCCATTATCATAACCATGGTTAACAATTTTTTCATTTGATTCTCCTTTTCAAAAACATACAATAACAATTATAAATTAAAATATCTGGGAACAGGCTTTGCCCCCAGATAACTTGTGATTCCTGATAAAATCATGTAAATCAGCAGATCATAAGTACTTGTAAATATTGGCTTTAAGCGCGTTACGATCATTTTTTTATTCTCTCTTTTTCCGTTACAGCTCTGTTTGACATGAGCTTTATACATGAAGGGCAGAGTTTGTGGTGCTCTTTGGTGTCAGGGTGGGAAAGATTCACCTCTTCTACATGTTTGAGGAAACTTGATGTTGTGTACATTGTGGAACAGCCCTCACATCTTTCCATGGGCAGTTGCCCAATGACTTGATCTTTAATGGAAACTGTTCGGACATTGTCCTTATCAACCACCTTAATTATCCTGGTGGGGCAAAGATTAGCGCAGGTTCCACATCCCAGGCAGCGACCAGCATTGGCAACCACCATGCTTCCTGTTTTAGTTTTCACCATCTTCAGCGCTTTTGCTTCAACAATTTCATTACACACCCGGATACAGAGCCTGCAACGTATACATCCATTGGGTGGAGGAGTTACACTTACATCAAACTCCTTTGCAAGATTTCGGATTCTGGACGAGTCTGGTGCCAGTTGCAGTAGTTTATTAAATGCATTTTCTCTTTTTGCCTGTACCAGTTTAGAATCTGTTTTTACTATAATATCTTCTTTTACTTTGATAATACATGAGAGCATCACCACCTGCTTGCCAGAGGGAGAAGTCACCTCAACACCGCACAGCTTGCATGATCCAGATGGTTTTAATGCTGGATGAAAACATAAATGAGGTATTTTTATGTTGTTTTCCTTTGCAACCTGGAGAATGGTTTGACCCTCTCTTGCTGAAATTTTTTTATTATCAATTATAATATCAATCATTTGCTGCATCCTGAAGGTCTGAGATATAGTCCTGGAGATAATGAAGTTCCTTGTTTAAAACACTGATATTTTTTTCAACAAGATTTTCAAGGCTGAGCAACCCCTTGATCTTTCCGTCTGTAACCACTGGAAGGTGCCGGATTTTTGCTGTAATCATCATTCCCATTGCATCTTCGATGGTATCATCAGGTGTTGTTATAATCAGCTTGGATGTCATTACATCTTTTATTAAAATATCTTTAATATCTTTATCAGGAAACATGATATGGCATCTCACAAGGTCCCGTTCTGTAAAAATGCCCTGGGATACATCATTGGTCATTATCACCATGGCAGACGAATTATATCCTGACATCAGCTTAAGAGCCTGTTCCACGGACTGATTTTCTTCAATGGTATGGAAATGACCTGCACTGTCCTCTAAAAGATCTTTTACCTTCATAATAATTTTATTCCTTTTCTGGTTTATCAATGGGCATTACTCAATAAATTTTAAACAGTCCTGGGGCAGACGGTGTGTCCCTTTTCCTTCAAGGCTGATTTCAATCAATGCATCAGGATCATTAATGGTGGTATCAGGATCTGTTATAAACCCGTGAAGTCCTACAAAATCATCCATATAGGGTTCCCATGCCTCATCTTCTGATTTTTTAAAAACTTTGATTTTATCTCCTCTTTGAAGCTGCATGATGGTTTCCTTGTTTTTGTTTAGTTCAATTGGTTTTTTTTAAACCTGCTTTGTGTCATGTTGCCACGGGTCTTGTCTCAACATTAATCTTTGCAGTTAATTTTCTTTGGCAGTCAGTGCAAAGAAGCCTGTTGTCAAGCACTTTCGTTATTTTTCCGGTCTTTTCAGCAATAAACTGCATATACTCGTTTGAGGGCAGAACTGCACTGCATTCATCACAATATTGAATTGTCTGTTTGTTTAATATTGTACCGCAAAGTTTTAATACTCTCTGACCATCTTTTTCTTCAATGACAATGGCTTTATTTTCACAATTTGCTGCACAGGCACCACAAGTAATACATTTTTCTGATGTTGTTCTGAAATCAGATTCAGTAGGTGCATTGAAATTCATATATCCAAACTTAAGCGCATCAATCCCCATTTTATTCCGGCACACATCAACACATTTTGCACATCTTCGGCAAATATCACATCTTAAACATCTTGCAGCTTCTTTGCGGACACTCTCTTCATCATATCCAAGTTCTGCCTGCTGGAACATTGTTCTACGTCTATCTATATTCAGCATCGGCATAGGGGGTCGCTTAAGGCTCATTTTACGACTTGCTGTTATTTCCAGTGGAGGTTCAAAATTATATCTTACTGGGAGCTTTGGGCTGCGGGGCTGGGGGATATTGTTAAGATATCGATCTATTGCTTCGGCAGCTCTTTTCCCACCGCCAATTGCCTCAATCACAGTTGCAGGACCAGACACAGCATCTCCTGCTGCAAAAACGCCCGGCATGGTGGTTTCCATACTGGCATGGTTTACCTCTATGGTACCCCTTCGTGTCCAGTTCATCTTTTTAAAGGCTTCCATTCCATGCTTATCAACATATTGACCAGTGGCACTGATGACAACATCTGCTTTTATGGTGAACTCTTCTCCGGAGATTGGAACAGGAGCAAGCCTGTCAGAACCCTCCTTTTTAATCAATTCAGCTTTGATACACTCAAGCCCGGTGATTATATCATTCTGCCCTGAAATTTCTTTAGGAATGGTTAAAAATGAGAACTCAATACCTTCTTCTTCTGCCTGCTCAACCTCTTCTATATCTGCAGGCATCTGGGCTCTGGAACGCCGATAGGCAATGGAAACCTTTTTTGACCCCAGTCTGAGGCTGGTTCTTGCTGCATCCAAAGCTACATTTCCGCCACCTATAATAACTACATGTTTGCCTGGTGCATGGTGATTTCCCAATGCCACATCCTTTAAAAAGGAGACAGCATCAATAACCTTTGGAAACTCTTTTTCTCCTTTTAATCCCATATCCCAAGCCTTGTGGGCTCCTATGGCAATAAAAAAAGCTTTATACCCCTCTTTTTTCAGCTTAGCCAGGGTAATATCTTTTCCAAATCTTGTGTTATATGAGAATTTTACCCCAAGCTCTTCAAGCATGGCAACTTCCCTGTCAATCACCTCCCTGGGAAGGCGATACCTTGGTATTCCCACCATGAGCATACCGCCTGGTACCGGGAGAGCTTCAATTACTTTTACTCTGTATCCCAGGAGTGCAAGGTAATATGCAGCAGAAATGCCACCGGGACCAGCTCCCACAACACATACTTTCTTGTTGTTCAGGGTTTTTATTGCAGGATTAGTATATTTCCCTTCTGACATTGCCCGTTCAGCAGAAAATGCCTTTAAAAATTTAATGGAGACCGGCGTATCAATCCTTGCCCGGACACACATCATTTCACAGGGTCTGGTGCAGACAAGTCCGCAAACCCATGGTAATGGGTTATCCCGCCTAATCACTTCAATCGCTTTTGCATCCTCGCCTTTTGCTATCAGGCTTAAGTAGGTTGGAATATCAATCCCGGCAGGGCATGCCATCTGGCAGGGCGAGGGTGCAAGTTTACCACAATCATGGGAAGGACAATTTTTTGTTTCAATGTGACTTTGAAAGATATCTCTATGTTTTTCTAAAATTTCTTTCAAAATTGTCCCGATCTCTTGATTTTTTTCAGGGCTTTCAGGATAAAAATAATCCTTGATTAGAGAATCAATGGCGTGGAGGTGCTCAGACCCGGCTGCACCTTCGGAAATTTCCTCTGTCAGATGCAGTATCTGTTCAGAAATCCTTTTCCCTTTAGGGTTTTTTAATATCCCTGAACTGATCTGCTCAGAAAGATAGATAATGGTTTTTCTAACTGGACAGGTTTTTGCTGCCATTTTTACTCCTTAATACCTAAAAGCTGCTTTTTTCCAGGGAAGCAACTGATGTCGCATGACGTTCGCGTCGAATCTGGGTCATCTCTTCAACATTGCCAAACTTCAGGCAGCCTGTTGTACATGTGGTTACACAGGCAGGGTCTAACCCTTCATCTACCCTATCCATGCAGTAGTCACATTTTTCAACTTTTCCAGTGTCCTGGTTCCATTGGGGAGCTCCCCAGGGGCATGCAGATACACAGGTTTTGCAGCCAACACATAATTCTTTGTCAACAAAGACTATGCCATCCTTACTTCGTTTCTGCATTGCTCCTGTGGGGCAAGCAGAGACACACCATGGATTTTCACAATGAAAGCATGGCATAAAGATAAATGATATTTTTGGCAGCCCCCCAATAAATTTTGGACCCACCTGAATAATCTGGCATGGTTTTGGTCCGATTGGTAAATTTTTATTGGACTTGCACTGGATCTCACATGCATGACATCCAATACATTTTTTTATGTCCTGAAACAGATAATATTTACTCATTCAAAGCCTCCGATTTTCAATCTATTTATTATTTAATTTTCAATTTAATTAAAGTGGTTTGATTGTTACAAAAGTATCATGATAAGCAGGACTTCCTCCAATTTTGTCTGATACATTCTCCTGCAGCACAGCATCAGAAAGCCCTTTGTTAAACGATCTTTTTGCACGTTTGGCTTCATGTCCATATCCATGGATCATATATACTGCCTCTGGATGAATCATGTCTGTAACAAAAGCTTTTATCTGACCTTTTCCAACTGAAGAGGAGACTTCTACAACGTCATTGTTCTTAACTCCCAGCTCATCTGCCTTGGCAGTATTAATCCATAAATAATTTTCACTCTCAATTTCATTTAAATAGGGAACATTTTGGGTGGAAACATGGGTATGAATTGCAGAACGTCCCACAACCAGCCTTAATTTGCCATCTTTACGCAGAGGTATTGATTCATATTTCGGGAAAGATTCAAACCCTGCATCTTCAAGAAGTGATGATTTGAACTCAATTTTCCCCGAAGGGGTTTTAAAGGGCAGGTTATCTCTATCCCAGAAAATCTGGTCAGGTCCATAGGCAACAAAGCCTTTTTTCTCAAAATCTTTCATTGTAAAACCAGTGCCTTTAAGCTGCCACTTGACCAGCTCTTCCATGGTTTCATAGGGAAAATAGTCTCCAATGCCAAGTCGTTCACCAATTTTTTTTAAGATTATTGATCCATCCATTGTGTCATATCGTGGTTCAACAGCCTTTGTCCTTAAAAACATCTGGGGCTTCAAGCCATTCATCTGCTGAATACAATCTGTTCTCTCAAGATAGGTTGACTCCGGCAATATTACATCGGAGTACCAGGCAATATCTGAGTAGTTGATATCAATGGTTACAATGAGTTTGAGTTTATCCAGAGCTTTTTTTGTCAGGTTTGTATCAGCTATGGACATCAATGGATCAAGACGATAGGCAATAAGTGCTTGAATTGGATAGGGGTCTTCATTTAATATTGCATAGGGCAGTATCTGTCCGACACCATGACTTGGATCTGGCAGAGGAAAATCTTTGGTCCCGGCTTTATCAAATCTTGGTACTTTAATCTTTGGAAACTTTTGGCTGACAAGCTTTCTTGCAGCCTTACCTCCGACTTCTCCAGGTCCTTTTTTAAAGAAAATACCACCCTTTGCTTCTACACTGCCCATAAGGGCATTGAGCATCAGTATGGATCTTCTCATATAGATTTCATTGGCGTGGCTGGCACCTCTATATCCATAGTGGAAAATCACCGAGGGTTTGTCTTTGCTGACTTCTCTTGCAAGGCTTATAATCTCGTCTGCTGCAATTCCAGTTTCCTTTTCAGCCCATTGCGGTGTATATGTCTCAACAAAATCTCTCAGCTCATTTAATCCGTGAACCCATTTTTCAACAAATCCTGCATCATAAAGCCTCTCTTTTAAAATCACATGCATCAGGGCATAGTTTAAGGCAAGGTCTGTTCCCGGTCGAACCATCCAGTATCGATGGGCTTTGGAAGCTGTGATATTTACCCTTGGATCAATGTAAGTAACCTTTGCACCTTTTTCCATTGCCTTCATAAGGGTGTTAACTTCTTTTAACGCCATGGATTCAAAAATATTTCTGCCGTAGAGAACTATGTGCTTTGTGTTCCCATAATTAACCCCCATCTGACCGTCAGTGTATCCAAACAAGGAGCGACATGCTGTATTGACTGAACCTTTACAAAGAGCATCATGGGTAAAATGGTTTGGAGATTTTATTGCTTTTAAAAAGGTTTTGCTGACGTGGGTTGCAAGCTGTGCTCTTTCACCAAGAACAACACTGTGCCCACCATCTTTATCTATGACCTCTTTTAACTTGTCTGCTACATAGTCCAGAGCTTCATCCCAGGAAGCCTTTTTCCAGTTTCCGGCTCCACGTTTACCAACTCTGATGAGTGGTGACTGCACTCTCTGATCATCATAAAGCATGGATATGCCAGCTGACCCCCTTGGACAAAGACTGCCGTCTATACCTGCAACATGCTGGTTTCCTTCTATCCAGTCCACATGCCCATCTTTTACCTTAACTGTTATGGGACATCTGACAGAACACATGAAACATAAACTGAAAACTTCTTTATTCATAATTTATTGCCTCCTTTAGCAACTTATATTTCTTAAACAATTCCAGACATCTACATAGCCATAAACGTGCCATTTATAATTTGGGGGCAATAATTTTTTAAAATAAAGACTAACCATCTGAAATTGATACTATTTTAAGCTTAAACTATTTTTTGATTAATTAAATTTTGATTAATTAAATTTTGTATTGTAATCATGCTGTGTTTTACCTTA
>Ga0256845_1002228_pt1 | contig 14310 bp, 12 predicted proteins | sample RiftiametaG_FD_189101 | JGI IMG/M metagenome (GOLD analysis project Ga0256845, IMG submission 189101) | Tube worm associated microbial communities from hydrothermal vent at the East Pacific Rise, Pacific Ocean - Riftia | ecosystem: Host-associated > Annelida > Integument > Unclassified ...
GATGGGATTATTATTTTTGAGAACCATTTTTCCCTCACGATTTTAAATCGCCTTGAAGCGAACGATATTCCGTTGTTGTTTGTGAACTCAACTGATATTCCGCCGAATGCCAATCATATCGCCATAGATGCCTATTTTGGTTTGAAACTGGTCTTTGAACATCTTTATGAATTACGCCATCGCCATGTCCTGCTCGCGTTTTCCGATCATGAAGCGGAGATGAAGCGAATCGAAGACGTTAAGAAGCTCCCGGGGGAATATGGTATGACGCTGAAGACAAAGGTTTATTGCGACAACTATTCCAGCGTTGACGTGTTTAAACATTTTTCGGTACAGGATATTCAGGAGGGAATAACCGCAATCGTATGCACGTCGGACTATATTGCTCTACCGATTATGACAACGCTTCAGAAACATCATATCGCGGTTCCTGACGATATTTCTCTGGTCGGTTTTGACGATCTGGAATTTTCTGCGTTTCTCTATCCACCGCTCACCACTGTTGAGCAGCCAAAGCGGGAATTCGGCGAAAAGGTGTTCTATACTCTTTTAGGGTTGATACGGGGAGAAGCCAACCAGAGTGTCATGATTTTCCCCAGATTGATCGTCAGAGGAACAACGAAAATGCTGGAAGGAGAGCCTGAACAGTGAGGCGTATTAAGGCGTGGGGCAGCACGATAAGAAGCTAATTCGATTTTCGAAGGATTTGCCTGGTATTCGGGAACTTCTGTGAATTGCGTCAGAACTTGATCATGTTGATTTATACCCCTCCCCCGGAGAGGAATTTCCATTGGAGAGGGGTTGCAGGGCGTCAGGATGCCTATACCGGGTTGTTATAAGGGTCGCTGGCATCCTCCTGGAGTGGCGAACGCAGCATGTTCGCGCTTCTCCTAAAATCACAAACAGGTCACAGCTTGAATTGGAGGAGGTGATGCCTGGAGAATGATGGGTTTAGCCGTTAAGTCATGTTTATGTGTTGTATAAACGTAATGTATGGTGTGTAACACTCAAATGAAGGAGAACGAAATGATGAAAAAAACGAGTCTTATTTTTGCGCTTATTCTGTGCCTGAGTCTCAGCACAATGGCATTTGCTAAATCTGAAGTATCAGTCCTCTGGGCGGAATATGACGGCATTACCCCGGAGTATGCGAAGGACCTTGAGACGGCGTTTGAAGAAGCAAATCCTGATATCGATCTTAATATCATTTCAACCCCGTGGGATCAAATGCATAACAAACTGATCACCTCCCTAGGCGCCGGACAGGCTCCGGATTTATCCGTGATCGGAACGCGGTGGTTGATCGAGTTCATGGAGATGGGCGTCGTTGAGCCGATTGAACAGCATCTGAGCAAAGAGTTGCTGAATAATATTCCTGAATCCATTATGGAAGGGAAACTCGAGGGGAAACTGTACGGACTGCCGGTCGCTATCGGGCCTCGCATCATGTTTTATCGGCCAGACCTGTTTGACAAAGCGCCAGATACGTTTGAGGAAGCATTAGCCGCCGCCAAGAAGATTCATAATTCGCCGGAGATGTATGGGATTGGTTTGGCAGGGAAGCAACATACTGAGTTGACGGATTTTGCCTATTATTTTTATGGAAACGGCGGTGATTTTTTTGAAATGACTCCTGAAGGCAAATTCGGAAAATGTACGGTCAACAGCGAAGCTGGCGTCAAGGCGTTAGCTTTTATGAACGACCTCACCAATGTGCAAAAAGTCACACAGCCTTCATTCCTGGCGGATGCGCGGGCAGAGGTCCAGGATATTTTCGTCTCAGGGAAATTGGGCATGTTTATGAGTGGCGGTTTTACCGGGGCCATCCTGGACCAACGAGGAGTCGATTTTAAATGGGCGCCAGCAGTGATCCCTCATTTTGAAGGGAAACCAAGTGCGCCGTTGTTCATCACCGATACGCTTGTGATGTTTAACACCTCAAAGGATAAAGCTGCTACGGCGAAATTTCTGGAGTTCTTCTACCAGGATAAATGGCGTCTGGAATTTGATAAGCTGGTTGGGTTCCCGCCGGTGTTGAAATCTCTTGGTTCCGATCCTTACTTCCAAAAACCGATCTATCAAGTGATGGTGCAGTCGATGGAAGGCGCAAAACCGTGGCCGCTGATTGCTGAATGGCCGGAATGCACGGAATATATCTGGAATGCGGTTTCCTCAGTGCTCCTCGGTGAAAAAGACCCGCAAGCCGCATTAGATGAAGCTGCGACTGAAATTGACGCACTGCGCGGAATGTAGTATTCACCAAGTACCTTAAAATCTGAGAGGTAAAAAAACGGCATATTTCAGTTCCTCTCCGGTTATCCAACAGGAGACCGGGGAGGATCAGGGAAAAGAATCGCGTCAGACAACCCGATACCTTAATGTCGTTTGGCAACCGGGATTTCGTGAAACATACCCAACAACCTCTCAGATTTTTTTCACCCCCATTTGGATCATCATATTATGGAACAAGCGACGACAAATATACTTCGTAAAAAAACTGCGTTTTGGACAACTGAATCCAAATTAGCGTATATGCTCTTATTTCCTGCCTTGGCTGTGCTTGTCGTCTTCATGCTCTATCCTATCGTCTATGTGTTTCTGATGGCCTTTTTCAAAACCAACAAGCTTGGGCACATTATGAACTTTTTCGGGTTCGGTAATTTTATGCTCTTGTTCAGAAACAAGGCCTTTTGGGACGTGACCATGCGGTCAGTCATCTGGACGATGGTCGGCGTTTCTTCGAAGACGATTGTCGGTTTAACCATCGCACTCCTTCTCAATGTTGAGTTTGTCGGGCGTAAGGTCTATCGCACCCTGGTTATTATCCCCTGGGCATCTTCCATCCCGATCAGCGCCATGCTCTGGCAATGGACGTATCAAAGTGAATTTGGGCTTCTGAATTACACCTTAAAAGCGACTGGCCTCTGGAACAACCCTCCGATGTGGCTGGCTTATCCGAAATCCGCATTTTTTGCCTGCATGTATGTCGATATTTGGCTCGGAATTCCCTTTATGGCGATGGTTTTCCTGGCTGGGTTGCAGTCAATTCCCCAGGATATTTATGAGTCCGCAAAAGTGGATGGCGCCTCAGCGTGGGTGACATTCTGGCAGATCACGCTGCCCATGTTGAAACGAGTGCTGCTCGTGGCGACATTATTGTCTTCATTGTGGACATTTAATGATTTTAATGTGATCTATATTCTGACCAAAGGCGGCCCGGTCAATAAAACGGATATTTTGATTACCTTTATTTATAAGTATAGTTTTCAGTTTCTGAAATTCGGACCGGCGGCTGCGATGTCCGTCATCACATTCGCGATCCTCCTTATGGTGAGCCTCGTTTATGCCAGATTTTATTTCAGGAGTGAAGAGTTATGAAGAAGAATTCCTTATTTAAGCTATTTGTGTATATTTCGATTACGACGATCGTGATCGTGCTCCTCTTACCATTTTTTGTCGCACTTTCGACCGCCTTTAAAGAGTTGGATGAAGTCTATTCCAGCCCGCCTCATTGGATTCCCTACCGGTTAGCCTGGGAAAACTTTCAACATATCTGGCAGAAATATCCACTGGCGCGATACTTTCTCAATAGTCTGCTGATTGCCTTCGGAGCAACTATTTTAAACACGGTGTTGTGCGTTCCCGCCGCGTATGCCTTTGCCCGGCTGCGCTTTCGAGGGCGAAAACCGCTGTTGTTCATGCTGCTTGTGATTCAGATGTTTTCTCCGATTATCGTGGTCATTTCACTCTTCAAGGTCATCGGCGCCTTACATCTTATCAACACTCTGACCTCACTCGTCATCGTAAATGCGGTTTTTACGCTGGCGTTTGCGACCTGGATGATGAATGGCTATTTCAGCACCATTCCCAAAGAGATTGAAGAAGCGGCGCTGATTGATGGATGCAGCAGGTTTCAGAGTATGTTTAAGGTGACCCTGCCAATCGCGATGCCCGGTGTGGTGACGGTTGTCATTTATACCTTCATCGCAGCCTGGAACGAGTTTATGTTTGCGCTGACGTTCATTAATGTCACGGAAAAACGCCCGCTCACGACTGGGTTGTATAATTTTGTCGGACGCTGGACCGTGTCCTGGCACTATCTGATGGCCGCCGCCCTGCTGGCGATTATTCCGGTTATTATTCTTTTCATGCTGATCGAAAAACAGTTGGTTCAGGGATTAGCAGGCGGAGCCGTCAAAGGATGAGCCTAAAAAGGGGGGAGATGAAGGGACGTGAACGAATTGCGTTGGCGATGCAGCATAAGCTGCCTGATCGAGTGCCGGTCATGTGTCAACTGGCGATCGGACATTATTTTTTGAATACCGGCTTTCCCCCCCACCAAATCTGGTTTACGAGCGAGGGCTTTGCCGAGGCCCTAGTCACCCTTCAACGGCGGTATCGTTTTGACGGTATTGTGGTGAATATTCCGGGACGCCCAGCGCATCTTCTGGATGAGACCGTCTCAATCACAAACACCAGAGAGGGTGAGGTGTTGCGCTGGAAAAATGGCGATACGACCCTTATTCCCTGGGATGATAACGCCCAGCATACGACTGGTGATTCCTCAAAACCGGTTCGGGCCGATTTTAACACCATCGATCCGGATAGGCTTGACGATCTTGATGAACTGACCGGATATATCTGGGGAACCTACCATATTCCCTATCTGCCGGAAAAATCCTCAAAAGGCCCTTTAGCGGAAATTCCCCCCTATTTTTTCCGTACCATTGATCTGGTGAAACAGATGGTTGAGGAGGAGACCTCAGTTCATGGCGAAGTCTTCTCCCCTTTTACCCATTTTGTAGAACTCTTCGGATATGAAAATGCCCTGATGAACCTCTTGATGGATAAGACGAAAGCGCAGGCCATTCTTGACAGATTAACTGAGGCGGCGATTGTCTGGGGAGTGGCCCAGGCGGAACATGGGGTTGATGCGGTGCTCGTATCCTCGGCGTTTGCAGGAGGTCCCTTTCTCTCCCGCGCCATGTATCAAGAGTTTGTCCTGCCCTACGAACGCCGGCTGGTTGAGGCTGTCAAGACGACCAATGTGCCAGTGTATACCCATACCTGTGGGAGTATCGGAGATCGCCTGGACTTGATGGTTGCAACTGGCACCCAAGGACTTGATACGCTTGATCCGCCCCCCCTGGGCAATACGGAATTGGCTGATGCCAAAGCTCAGATTGGCGACAAGGTCTTTATTAAAGGGAATATGAATGGAGTGGAATTATTGGCCATGCACACCAGGGAAGAAGTGCTTGCGCACGCCTCAAATCGCATTCAGATCGGGAAACCGGGAGGCGGCTATATTTTAAGTACCGCGTGTTCCGTGCCTCCCAGGATGGAACCGTGGAAGTTAGAACTTTTTGTGCCCTTGGCAGAAGACATTGGATGTTACTGATGGAAGCTCTCTTCGCAGAGTAGAGACGCAAAGAAAAATGACAGGAACACTTTGCGTCTTTGCGTCTTTGCGGTGAGAGAAATAAAAAAAATATGACCTCGTTAGAAAGAGTCTTATCAGTGTTTGAGGGAAAACAGCCCGATCACATTCCTGTGATTCCAATTATCGGGCAGGCTGCGGCGCGGTTGAATGGCACAACGATGAGCGCGGAGCTAAAATCGTCTGAAACATTAGCTGAATCAAGAATTGCCTGTCTGGAACGATTTGGCTATGATGGACTGTACATTTCAGCAGACACCTGGGTCACTGCTGAGGCCATGGGCGCATCCGTCGAATATTTTGATGACGCGCCGACAGCAGGCACCACACCTCTGTTAGAGGATGTCCACGATATTGATCGCCTTCAAGCCGTCGATCCCGAACATGACGGACGGCTTCCGTTACTCGTCAAGGCTGTTGAAGTTGCTGCCTCCCGTTCACACGATCAATTTGCCGTGATCGGCAATTTCGATCAGTCCCCTTTTTCGCTCGCCTGTGCTCTGCGGGGGATCAATCATTTGATGATAGATGTGTATGATAATCCGGCTTTTGTGACTCAACTGCTGGATATTTGCACTGAAAGCGTCCTGTGTTACGCCAAAGCCATGGCAGAGGCCGGAGCGCATATCCTGAATACCGGAGATTCTCCGGCGACGCTGGTTGGGCCGCAAAATTACAAACAATTCGCCCTGCCTTATGAACAAATTGTGTTTCAGGAACTTCGATCCTGCGGGGTTCTGTCTACCTTGCACATTTGTGGGGATACGACGAAACTGCTGAAATACATGGGGGAGAGTTCTGCGCAAAGCCTTGAAGTCGATTATCAGGTTGATTTGATCCATGCCAGAGAACAAGTACCGGAAGAGGTGACCATCATTGGGAATATCGAACCGGTTGGGGTCATGCTGAAGGCAAGCCCCGAAGATGTGGCGACAAAAGTAACGACTCTCCTGAGTTCTTCTTCGAAACTAGGGAGATTCATCCTTTCTACAGGCTGTGCGATTGCTCCGGAAACCCCGGCTGACAATATTCATGCGCTGGTGAAGAGTGCCAGATCTGCCAAACTCTCATAAAGGTGTAGGGGAGAGAAAGACAGGTATAACGTTGAGGAACTGAGACATGTCAAAAGCAAAAGAACGTGCTGAACATTTTTTTCATCATGAAACACAATTCCATCTCGGTGTTCTGGTGACCGAACAATCCCATCCCACAACCGCCCGTTTCAGCCAGACCATCCAAAAAAACACCGAGGAAGGCGTCAAAAATTTTCTGGAGGTCGACCAGGATATTCCACCGGTCGCAGAGCGCGTTTTGGCGAGTCAGGAGTATCAACAGCTTGTCGACGCATTTATTCGATGTACTGATGAACACCATCGGATTTGTTTTTCCGGCTGCGGCGCGTCAGGACGAGTGGCGATTATTCTGGAAGCTATGTGGCGAGCCGCCTGGAAAAAAGCCGCTGCCCATCTGCCGGAGAAGCGCGAAGAGTACACCGCATTTGCGGATCAGGTGATCAGTATCATGACCGGAGGGGACCGGGCGCTGATTCGCTCGGTTGAAAACTTTGAAGATTATCAAATCTTTGGACGCCGACAGGTGAGCGATGCAGAACTCGGCCGAGATGATGTCTTAATCGCGATGGCAGAAGGGGGCGTCGTTTCGTCAGTGATCGGGTCGGCAAAAGAAGCGCATGAACGAGGCGCACACGTCTTTTTGATCTTCAATAATCCCAAAGATATTTTGACCAGACACATTCAGCGTTCCCGGGAAGTGATAGAAATCCCAGAGATTACCCACTTCGATCTGACGACCGGTCATACCGCGCTCACGGGGTCAACCCGCCTGCAACCGACCTCGATTGCCATGCTCATCTTAGGCGCGGCGATGGAAGAGTGCATTGCGACAATTATTGCCCGCGATTACCCCTTGTATGTCGAAGAAATTCAGGGTCCCCCCCCATCGACCATGAGAGATACGTATGCTGCATTTTTTAAGGACCTGGTCGATCAATTATCCAGCGAGCGTGCCGTGCGCGGATTAGCCCGTTTTGTAGATTTGGAAACAAAAATCTACTCCCAGCACGGGTTAGTGACCTATATTGCCGCCCGATATTTACTCGATATTTTTTCCGACACGACTGAACGCACCCCTACGTTTATGATCCCACCATTTCATCAATACGATGACCTTTCTGCCCCGGAACCCTGGGCCTTTGCGAAGGATCCGCTGCACCCAAGCCGGGAAGCCTGGGATAACCTGCTGCAAAGAGAACCGCGAGGCCTGGATTGGACTCAGGAAGATTATCTTGATATGGGGGCCCAGGAGGATATTATAACAAATCCGCCGATTTTAACGAATGCTGAAATTTATAAATTCCCAATCGGGAAGGAGGACTATCCCGCCCGCTATCAAAGCAGAGACGCACGTCCGTGTGTCTCTGCCCTCATCTGGGTCTTTTTTGAAGAAGAGATCGATCCGCAATTCCAAAAATATTTTAGCGGGAACCTGGCGAATTATACCCATCCAACCCTTGTAACCATGGGGTCATCCTCATTGGATATGCCTGGAGCAGAAACGATCCACATCCCGTTCACCGTCCCCAAAACCTGCTGTGATCTCTTCTACCATTTGGCTGTGAAATTGATATTTAATACCTTATCCACAGCGACAATGGGGAAGATGGGGCGTATTTCAGGGAATTGGATGATTCAGGTTGATGCGACCAACAAAAAACTCACCGACCGCGCGATCAGAATAATCTCCCATATCGCCCGAATTCCGTATGATAACGCGTGTTGTGAACTGTTTACGACGATGGAGAATCCGGAAATCGACCGGCTTCAATTTAAAGAATCGTATGTTATTCAAACACTTCGACGCTTAGGTGTAGAAGTGGGCCAAGAAAACATTTGACGAACAGGAGTGCGGAAGCAACGCCTTCGCGCTCCTCTCAAAAGAGGGGGTGATGAATGAGGACAGCCTGGTTCTTGAGTTTTTTCAACGAATCCCGAAAATTCCAAAAGAACAGCAGGCTTGTTGATGGGTTGTATGATATTATTCACTGAATGTATTGAAACAAAGGAGAACGAACAATGGTTAAAAAAGGTATCGTAGGAAGCGTTTTGGTGGTTTTGGTTATTTTTTCCGTAACGGTAATGGCTCAGGATTTGCCGTTTAAAGTCGCGGAGGAAGCTGTGAATCCTCTGGGAGTCCCTGAGAATACCGAAGCAGAAGGTGTTTTTTTTCAAGGAGGATTGGGGATTGACTACATTCAATACGCGGCAGATCTGTTCGCGAAACTCCATTCCGGCAGTACGATGTCGGTTGAAGGAATCCAGGGAGTTGGTGAAAAGTTACGTCCACGGTTTATCGCGGGAAATCCCCCCGATGTGATCGATAATAGTGGGGCCGGGAAACTCGACACCACTGCGCTCGCAACGGAAGGATTGTTACAGGATTTGACGCCTCTGATGAATGCTCCTTCCCTGGATACTCCCGGCAAAACCGTTGCTGAGACCCTGTTTCCAGGCTCACAGGCCAATTTTGTGTTTGATGGGAAACAGTTAGCGGTTAACGTGGCCTATACCGTGTTTGGCCTTTGGTACAATAAGAATCTGTTTGCCGAAAAAGGCTGGACCTATCCCGATACCTGGGATGAGATGCTGAATCTTTGTGAAACCATTCAAAGTGACGGAATGGCATGTTTGACCTACCAGGGACAATATCCGCAATACATCATGTTTGGATTGTTGGAAGGCATGGTCTATAAATTAGGCGGCGACGCGGCCTGGAAAGCGGTTGATAACTTAGAACCGGATGCCTGGCGTCAGGACGCAATCGTCACAGCGGTGAACCAGATTGCCCAATTAGCGTCCAAAGGGTACATTATGAAGGGCACGGAAGCGTTGAACCACACGGAATCGCAGACTGAATGGTTAAAAGGAAAAGCCGCTTTTATTCCCTGTGGAACCTGGTTGGAAAATGAAATGAAAACCATCATTCCTGAAGGATTTGAAATGGTGGTTGGCGCTGTACCAGGGCCAGGAAACGCGATGGTGGCTCAGGGTGGTGAAACTTTTCTGGTGCCATCTCAGTCGAAAAATCCGGAAGCTGGCATGGAATATTTGCGTTTACTGCTTTCGAAAGCCAGTGCTCGCTTCTTTGCCGAAAATGTCAGTAATATTATGCCTGTCGTCGGTGGGACTGAAGGTGCGAAGGTCAGCTCTTCCATGGAATCAGCCCTGGCAGCCGTTGGAGCTGCTGGTGAAGACCTCTTTCCGCGTCCGCGTTATACCACCTGGTATGTGGACCTGGTCACAGAAACCAAAAATGCGATGGGGGAATTGCTCTCGGGTCGGCTTACTCCCCAGGAGTTTATTGACATGGCGCAGGCCAAGGCCGATGAGATTAAAGAAGACCCGGATGTGACCAAATTCAGCCGGTAAGTAACGCCCATTCTTACATAATTTTCTCGGAGAGATGCTGCCTTGTTGGTGGCATCTCCCATTGTTCACCACAAAGACCTACAAGTAGAGGCGTCAGGTCTTATGCAATGGTTTCTGCGGTGATCATCCTGACACAGAAAGGATCGTGCAATTATGTATCGTAATAAATATCGTTTGATTATTCCCTTTTTATTCCCACCAGTCGCGCTCTATGTCACTTTTGTGGTGTATCCGTATTTGCGGGCGATGTATGTGGCGTTTACCAAATGGAAGGGGCTGAGTCCGAATCCGAAATTTGCCGGTTTGGCAAACTTCAGCCGGATGATTCATGACAAGCACTTCTGGGATGCTCTGGGCAACAATGCAACCTATGTCATCCTTATCCCGTTGTGTACGATTGCTCTCAGCCTGTTTTTAGCTTTTATGCTGACTCAAGGAGTCCGGTTCAGTAAATTTTATCGGGTGATCTTTTTTTTCCCCCAGGTGATGTCAATCGTTTCGATCGGCGTCTTATGGAGTTATGTCTATCACCCGACGATTGGTATTCTGACATCCCTCTTGCAGATGTTGCGGATGGAACCTCTGTTTCAGCTCCTGGGATTTGACTCTATTCCGGTCTGGATGGGAGACCCAAGAACTGCCCTGTATTGTATTGCCGCCGTGGTAATCTGGCAAAGCGCCGGATTTTATATGGTCTTGTTTCTGGCTGCCATGCAAGGTATCCCCGACACGTATTATGAGGCTTCTGCTTTAGATGGCGCGACACGCTGGGAGATGTTCTGGAAGATTACCCTGCCGCTGTTATGGGATACGGTGCGGGTGGCGCTGGTGTATTGCGGTCTCGGAGCCTTTAATATGTTCGCGTTGACCATGGTGATGACCAACGGGCAGCGGGGGCCGAATCTTTCTACTGAAGTCCTCTCGACCTATCTGTATGACCGGGCCTTTCAGGCCAGTCGTTTTGGATATGCCACGGCAATTGCTGTTTCGCTCTTTTTGATCACCCTGACCATCTCTGTGGTGTTTCTGCATATGACCCCTCATGAAGACCTGGAATATGCGTAACAATTTTTTGGAAGGAGAACTGCCATCATGACGTATAAACATGGGATGAATTTCGGAACAATCCTGATTAACTTTCTTCTGGCCTGTTGGGCGCTTGCCGTAATTTTCCCGATGGGTTGGGTGGTATATAGTGCGTTTAAGACCGATCAGGAAATCTTTTTCAGCCCCTGGACCCTGCCGGCCAGTCCGCAGTGGAACAATTTTGTCCGGGCCTGGAGAGATGCCAATATTGGTAAGTACTTTCTTAATACTCTCATCGTGATTATCCCTGCCATTTTTTTTACGGTAGTCTTGTCTGCTATGGTATCGTATGTGATTGCCCGGTTTCCGTTTCCCGGCAATCGGTTGGTGTTGTATTTTTTCATGAGTGGAATGCTGTTTCCGGTCTTTTTAGCCCTTGTTCCTTTGTTTTTTCTGCTCAACGCCCTCAAGATGTTCAGCACCTTCCACGGCCTGACAGTGGTATATATCGCGTTTTCTTTGCCATTTACGGTCTTTTTTTTGACCGGTTTTTTTAAGACGATTCCTTCTGAATTGCACGAAGCTGCGGTCATTGATGGAGCCAACCAGTATCAGGTCTTTTTTAAGATCATGCTGCCCTTAGCCAAATCCGGTTTGCTCAGCATGGCGATTTTTAATTTTTTAGGGATGTGGAATCAATATATTCTGCCCCTGGTGCTGTTGAGTGATAGCAAAAAGTATGTCATTTCGCAAGGGTTAGCGGTCTTGGCGTTAGAGCAAAAATATCAGAATGACTGGAGTGGGCTTTTTGCAGCAATTGTTATTGTGATGATACCCACGCTGACCGTTTATATTCTGTTTCAGAGTCAGATCCAGAAAGGGTTAACCGCTGGGGCGCTGAAAGGGTAAATGCCTATGGAGGGATCACGGCAACACGCAACATCACAGGTCGTTATTGGCGTTGATGGTGGGCAGTCGAGCACGCAGACCGTGTTAGCGACTACCCAGGGGGACATTCTGGCAGCGGCCGTGACAGGCCCGGTTCTGCACGTCGAGATCGAGGGAGTCGCCGAACAAATCGGTCATGTTTTGTCTCAGGGCTATGAAAAGGTTCTGACGGCTGCCGGCATGGACCGCCCGCAGGTAGGCAGTGTGTGTGTGGGCGGGGGCGGTCTCATGAATCTGGAGCGAATCAGAACAATTTATCGGGTAAAGCGGGTGACGAGAACCGGCGATGCCCATGTTGCCCTGGAGGGAGCGTTTCCTGAAGACCAAATCGGGATTATTGTGACCGCCGGCACTGGCTCCCATGCCTATGGCCGCCGCGCTGACGGGGAAACGGTGTTTGTCGGAGGCACAGGGTATTATTTAGGTGATGAAGGCTCGGCCTCTGATATTGCGCAGCAAGCGTTCCGGGCAATTTACCAGGCGGAAGATGGACGAAGTGAAAAAACCGCATTAACCGCCCTCATTTTGGACCATTTTCAATGCGGTGATCTGGAGCAATTGCTGATGAATGTGTATGCTGAGACCTATACCCGCCATCAGTTGGCGCAGGTCTCGAAACTCGTAGGGCAGGCTGCGCTCGCTGGAGATAACGTGGCGGTGCGAATTTTGGCCCGCGCCGGGCACGAGCTTGGCAGAGCTGTGGCGGCTGCGCTCAACACATTGGGACAAACCGATCTCCCCTTTCCAATCGCGCCCAATGGCAGTGTGTTTAATGCGGGTCGATTTGTTACTGAGTCGATGATGGTACAGGTGCAGAAAACCAATCCGCGCGCTTACCTGGCGGATGCCCGTTTCCCTCCGGCGGTCGGTGCGATTCTTGTCGCTCTGCGGAACCTTGATCTTAACATCAACGATGAGATTTTTAGTCATCTGGAAGCTTCTATGGGCAAGGTTTTTCAGAAAGATAGTACACGAAAGGACGAAGGTATTTTCCAATAAAATGTACCCTCTGTGCCTGGCGTTGTCAGAGGGGTTGAGGTTTCCAAGCCTTGCTTGGGAACGGGAACTTACAAAGTGGTTTGGGCCACATGTAGGTCGAAGCGTCTGCTTCGACCAGTCGAAATGGAGAGTTCGACCTACATTGACACTTTACATTAGGATATAATGATAATGGAACAACAAAACATGTCAGACGGAATTGATCAATATTTTTCAACAACAGGCCAGTTACTGGACCAGGTGTTAACAGCCCAGCGGCAAACGATGGTGCGGGTCGCGGAGTCATGGACAGAACTGATTCAACAAAATCACATAATCTATACCTTCGGCAGCGGTCATTCGCGCTATATTGCCGGTGAACTGTATTTTCGAGCCGGGGGGCTGGCCCCGATCATGAGAATTGACGATCCGGCTGAAGGGGGCGCCGAGCGAATCGAGGGATATGCGATGAACTTTGTCGGGAAGTATGATATTCAGCCCGGCGATAGTCTGGTGGTGATTTCCAATTCAGGCATTAATCCGGTGCCTGTTGAAGTGGCGTTGGCAGGAAAGCAGATGGGGGCCACGGTGATTGCTGTGACCAGTTTAACGTATTCGCAGCAAGCCGTCTCGCGCCATTCCTCCGGGAAAAAACTGTATGAGGTGGTTGATATTGTGCTGGATACGATGGTGCCGAAAGGCGATGCTGTCGTGGAACTTCCCGGTCTTGATTGGCGCGTATCGCCGGTATCCACGATGGTCAGCGTGGCGATGTTGAATGCGATTGTGGCCCAAACGGCCTGGAATATTGCAGCGTCAGGGAAACAGCCGCCCGTGTTCATCAGCGCGAACGTCCCGGAAGGTGATGCCCATAATCAGCGTATGGTCGAACAATATTGGCGACGCCTGACACATTATCCCTTACGACAAATTCAGAGTGGTTGATGACCTACCCCCCTTCCCCTTCCCTGAGAGGGAAGGGGAAACGAATTCCCCTCGCCTTTCAGGAGAGGGACCGGGAGAGGTGAAAAATAGATGACAACGACTTTTACAGGTCAACGTGCTTTGCGGGTTTCCCGATTAGGGGGACCAAATCCTTTGCCTATTTTTCAATGGCAGCGGCCAAGTCAGGCGGTTGAGATGCCGCCCTCCGAGACGTTGTCATCAGAAGAGGTGGAAAACCGATTTATCTGGGGAAAATCCTCAACTCTGCCGTATCAGGTGCAGGACGATTACGACCGCAGTCAGCAGCCGGGACATCTGCCAGCAGTCTTTCTTGAAAATGATTTTTTGAAACTCAGCGTTTACCCTGGATTAGGAGGCAGGCTGGCTTCAATCTATGATAAACAGGAGCAACGGGAATTGCTGTTTGATAATCCTGTCCTTCAGCCTGCCAATCTGGCCGCGTTAAATGCCTGGTTTTCAGGGGGGATCGAGTGGAACGGCTTGATTCCCGGCCATACGACGTTCACG